>LFFM01001026.1_pt1 | contig 19919 bp, 16 predicted proteins | sample 643131 | NCBI WGS metagenome assembly LFFM01 (sample SAMN03777445, study PRJNA286221) | soda lake metagenome | biome: soda lake; feature: Kulunda steppe; material: water; isolation source: sample Tc-Br brine of Tanatar trona crystallizer | place: Russia: Kulunda steppe | collected 2011-07
CGTACCCGTCGGGGACGTCGAACGCCTCGTGGAGCGCCTCCGGGTCGAACCCGCCGATCGGACAGGTGGCCACGCCGCGGTCGCGGGCCGCGAGCATGAGCCCCATCGCCGCCAGCGACGTCGACTTCGCGGCCCACACGCGCCGCTCGGCCGTCGGGTACTCGCGCATCCCAACGATCGTCTCGCGGGTCGCCGCCGCACCCGCCTCGTCGCGGTACCCCTTCTCGACCTGGTCGTCGAGGACCCGATCGACGTGGGCGGCGGGGTCGAGGTTCCCGAGCACGACGACGGCGACGGGCGCGTCGGTCACGTGGGCCTGCCCGTACGCGACCTCCCGAAGGCGCTCGCGGTCCGCGTCCTCGGTGAGCACGAGGAACTCCCACGGCTGCAGGTTGTAACTGGACGGCATCGTCGTCGCCGCCTCGACGATCGCCTCGATCGTCTCCCGGTCGAGGTCCTCGTCGGCGTAGTCGTGTACGGACCGTCGCGCGTCGACGACGTCTGTGAACTCCATCGGAAATCGCTACGGGCCGCAGCGACATGAACGACGCCGACGGCGTCCGTCTTGCCGCGGGCGACGGCTTCAGATACGTCGGCGCAAGCGGCCACTCGCGGCGGGTTCGGGCCCCTCAGCGAACGACCGTGACGGGGACTTCGGCGCGCCGGACGACGCCCTCGGCGACGCTGCCGAGCAGGACCCGTGAGAGGCCCGTCCGTCCCTGGCTGGCGAGGACGACGTGGTCGAACGGGTCCGCCGGGTCCTCGTCGTCGCCCTCCCCGTGGGCGACCTGTAGGATCGTCGGGGTCGGGCGGCCGACCTCCAGCCGCGTCGCGACGTCGCGGTCGACCGCGTCGGCGGCGGTCTTGAGGATCCGGTCGCCGCGCGCCCTCGCGCTGTCGTACCACTGGTCTATCGCGCCCGGGAACCCGCCCTCGGCTCCGGAGGTCGAGTCCGCGGGGTTGATCACGTGGAGCGCCGTCAGCTCGGCGTCGGGCCACTCGGTCGCCGCAAAGCGGAGCGCGTCGACCGCCGCGTCCGACCCGTCGACCGCCACGAGGATTCGTTTAGTCATGAACGACCGTTGTCACGGAGCGGACAAAAAGGCGGGCGTCCCGGCGACCCGGGACGAACGCTGTCGTGGCGGCACGGGGCAGCGCGGTCGGTCGTGGCAGGCCCCGGTCGGTCGTGGCAGGCCCCGGTCGGTCGTGGCAGGCCCCGGTCGGTCGTGGCGGGCTCCCGTCAGTCGTGGCGGGTCACACAGGTCGACAGCCCGATCAGCTCGACGGGTTCGGAGTTGTCCGGCGAGTAGACGACCATCTGCCCCTTCTCCATGTACGGCACCTTCCCCGCGAGGTTCGTCGGGATGTTCACGCTTTTGATCGCGTCCTCGTCGCCGAGGTTGAGGACGACCTTCGTGTTCACCTGCTTGAAGACGGACTCGGCGACGTCCTGCGGGTCCTGCGTGATGAGGAACAGCCCGAGCCGCTCCTTGCGGCCCTGTTTGGCCGCCTCCGTGAACTTCTCGACGACCTTGTGGGCCTGTACGTTGTCGGCGTCCGCGAGGAAGTTGTGCGCCTCGTCCATCCCCACGAGCAGCGGCGTCTCCTTGATCCGGTCGCTGTCCGGGTCGTTCGAGAGCTTGTCGTCGATGAGCAGCGCCGCGACCGCGAGCACGACGATCTCCTTCTGTCTGGACGTCGGGAGGTGATACGTCGGGATCACCGTCAGTCCGCCCGGCCGGACGAGCGTGTGGTCGAGCTCCGTGATCGGCGTCGCGTCGGCGTCGAACACGCCGCTCGGTACCCCCCGCACCCGGCGTTTCACGGCGTCGAAGGTCGCCTCGTGGACCCGTCCCGACTCGTCGAGCTCCGCTTTCAACGCCGGGTCGTCGAGGTACGAAAGGAACTGCCGGTACGTCCCGGAGTCGCCGTAGTCGCGGAAGAAGCGGTTGAGGAGCGTCAACAGCGCGGGGTACTGGTTGTCGTTGAGCCCGCTCCCGGCGACGAGCCACGGCATGTCCCGGGCGAGCGAGAACGGGATCGTGAACTCGACCCGCTCCGCGCGGTGGCCCTCGCCGGGGTACGTCGCGTCCGCGACTTTGGGGACGAGCGCGACCGTGTCGTCGTGCCCGCCGTAGGCGACCCCCTCGCGGTCGAGCCGGCGGGCGAACCCCGCGTCGAGGTCGGGGTTGTCGTCGTGCATCTGTGCGTACTCGTCCTGGGGGTCGAACTGCACCACGGCCATCCGCGCCTCCCGGCCGTCGTCCATCGGGTAGGTCCGGTCGGCGTCGAGGTACTGCCGGAGGACGTTCTTCGAGGCGTGGGTCTTCCCCGACCCGGTGCCGCCGGCGACGAGCGTGTGCCGGAACGCCAGGGGGTCGCCGTCGCCGTAGTCGTCCTTCACCCGATAGTCGACGGTGGGGGGACGGGCCGCGGTCCGGACCTTCTCGCCGCCGACCGAGAGGTGCCCGAGGAAGACGCCCTCGCCGGGGATCTTCAGCCCGGTCTTGATCTCCTCGGCGTCGGCGGCCTCCTCGACGAGCGCGCCCGGCTTCGGGACGCGGTCGGTCATGCGGCGGCTCAGTCCGTCGCCGTCGGCGTAGACGACCGACATCGGCTCCAGCTCGGCCATGAACTTGTAGTCGCGCTCGGAGAAGTCGTCCCGGCGCATCTGCCTGCGCGCGTGGATCTCCGTGGCGTCGTCCGACTGGAACTCCTGGGCGTACTCGAGCCCGGTGATCCGGCAGAACAGCCGTTCGCCGTCCGGGTACGGGATCACGAGGTACTTCCCGAGCCGGACCGCCTCCCGGTTGCCCGTCGTGACGAACGACTTCAGGGACGTCTCCTCCGCGTCCTCGGCGACGCGGAGCCCCTGTGAGACGGAGACGACGCCGAGCCCCGCGTCGTCGCCCGCGGGCTCGACGTCGTAGTCCGCGAACGCGTCGTCGGAACGGGTCATGTCCTCCCCGACGCCGCGAGCGGACTCGGACGCGGCGGGGGCGCTTTCGGTCGCGGCGTCGGCGGCGTCAGCGCCGTTGGCAGCGGCGTCGCCGGAGTCGTTGGGGTCACCGAACTCCTCGGGGTCGCCGGAGTCGTCGCCGTCGGCGTCCGCCTCGCCGGAGAAGTCGGTGAAGTCCTCCAAGGTCATACCCGACCCACCGAGTGCCAGGTGGAAAGCGGTTTCCCCGCGTCGGTGGGACCGGGGCGACAGTGGGACGCACGGGAGCCTTTTACCCGCCTGTCCCGTACGACGGGTATGATACTCGTTCGCGGCAGCGGCGGCGGGACGGACCTCACCGGCACCGTGTTCGAGCGCGGCGAGGAGCCGCCCACGTACAAGGGGTCGCCAGACGAGGACGCCCCGTACGTGTGGGTGTGTGACTCCTTCTACCAGGTCGAAAGCGGCGGCTCGGCGCTGGTCGTCGACGACACGGAGATCCGCGTCGCCTTCGAGGAACCGATGGCGCGCGGCTTCGACACCCGGGACCAGGCCGTGACGGCGGCGAAAGAACACGTTCGGACGCAGTTCGCGCGGATCGGCGTCGACCCCGACGACGTCGTGATCGAGGTGACGAAGGCCGACCCCGTCTGAGTGGCCCTCGTTCGAACCCACCACGGCTGATCACTCACCGCCGGACCCGAGATCGCCGAGTCGGTCGCGAGCGCCGCCCACGAAACCGCCGGTTCCCACAACGCCTTTTCCGCCCCGCCCGACCGCGACGTATGGTCGAGCTACCGGACGGCGTCGTCGGCAACGCGCGAACGAGTGACTTCGGGTGGCGGATCCTCACGGACCTCACCGACATCGGGAACCGGATGGCGGGGTCGGCGGGTGAGCGCCGGGGCGCGGAGCGGATCGTCGAGGCGTACGAGGAGGCGGGGCTCCGGAACGCCGGGCTCGACGAGTTCGAGATCCCGGGCTGGTGGCGCGGTGACTCCGCGCTGTCGGTGTCGGGCCCCGTCGAACGCCGCCACGAGGGGAGCCACGACGTGATCGCGCTGCCGGGCACCCCGTCGGGGGACGTGACTGCACCGCTCGTCGACGTCGGCGACGGCACCTACGAGGAGTTCGAGGCGGCCGCGGGGGACCTCGAGGGGGCGATCGCGATGGCCTCCTCGCGGACGCCGGAGACGCACGACCGCTGGCTCCACCGGATGGAGAAGTACGTCAACGCCGCCGAGCACGGGGCGATCGGGTTCGTCTTCCGGAACCACATCGAGGGGGCGCTGCCGCCGACCGGCGAGATCGGCTACCACAACCGGCCGGGGCCGATCCCCGCCGTCGGGATCAGCAAGGAAGTCGGCGCGCGGCTGTCGCGGCTCGCCGACGAGGCCGACGCCGGCGCGGGCGATCCTCCCGAGCTGACGATCGAGGTCGACTGCCGGAACGAGCCCACGACGTCCGTGAACGCCGTGGCGGACGTCGGACCCGACACCGACGAGGCCGTGCTGCTCACCGCCCACGTCGACGCACACGACGTCAGCGACGGCGCGAACGACAACGGCGCGGGCTCCGCGCTCGTCGCGGAGGTCGGCCGCCTGTTGAAGGCGGTCGAGGACGACCTCGACACCCGCGTTCACCTGATCACCTTCGGGTCGGAGGAGGTCGGCCTGTGGGGCGCGTACCACGCCGCCGAGACGATCCCCCACGAGGAGATCGCCTGCGTCGTCAACCTCGACGGGGCGTGTAACTCGCGGAACCTCCGCGTCGGCACGAACGGGTTCGAGGAGATGGGGGCCGTCTTCGAGTCGGTCGCGGCGGCGTTCGCCGCGGAGCTGTCGACCGGCGACACGATCTCGCCGCACGGCGACCAGTGGGCGTTCGTCCAGGAGGGGATCCCGTCGGTGATGACGTCGACGACCTCCGAGCAGTCGGGCCGCGGCTGGGGGCACACCCACGCCGACACGCTCGACAAGCTCGACCCGCGCGACCTCCGCGAGGTCGCGACGCTGGTCGCGGAGGCGACGTATCGGTTCGCGAGCGACGACGTGACGGTCCCGCACCGATCGCGCGAGGAGGTCCGGGACGCCATCGACGACGGCTACGTCCAGGAGCTGCGGACCGGGGGACGCTGGCCGTACGAGGAGTAGCGCTCCCGCGTCAGTCGAGCTGGTCGGCCAGCCCGGACATCACCTTCGCCTCCGCGCGTGAGAGGTGCTCCCACACCGTCGTCGAGCCGAGGTCGAGCGCCGCGGCGACGTCCTCGACGCCGACCCCGCCGCCGTGCTCGTAGTACCCGAGGCCGATCGCCGTCGAGAGCACCTCGCGCTGGCGGTCCGTCAGGTCGTCGAGAAAGCGGGTGAGCTCCAGCTGTGGCGGGCGGTCGATCTCCGACAGCTCCACGTTGCGGGCGAGCTCGACGTCGTTGCCGCCGCGCTCCAACGCCCGTATCACGGCCGAGAGGTCGGCGTCGCGGTCCAGATACAGCGTCCACCGCTCGATCCCCGCGCTGATGGTCGTCCCCATCCGGTAGTGGATCCCCATGTCGGTGAGCCGCTCCGTGATGCTGTCCCACCGGCTGGCGTCGATGACGACCGCGACGTAGACGTGGCCGTCCGTAAGCGGCGAGAGCGGCTCGGCCTCGAGCACGGCGTCCGCCTCGCGGAAGTCCGCGAGGAACGCCTCGATGTCCTCGCTCGGCCCCCGGAACTCCATGATCCGTTTCCGCTCCGTGGTCCGTCCCGTCATCGACGAGACCGACCGGATGGTGACCTCCGGATAGCGGGCACTGAGGTCGCTTTCGGGCTCGCCGTGGTGTCGGATCCGGAGTGTCACCTCGCGCATACCGTCGATTGGGCGCGGGCCCGCAAGTCGTTTTCGGCCGCGCTAGCGGGGGATCACTCGACCGACGACCCGGCTCGTCGGACGCGCCGTCGGCGCGAAAGCGGCAACACCGAACTATTTCGGGTAATTATTTACCCGGAACGCACGCGACGGACGCGTATGGATCCAGACTTAGATCGGTTCAACTCTCGCCGGTCGACCGTGTACGGACCGCGGGGCGTCGTCGCCACGAGCCAACCGCTCGCGAGCGAAGCGGGGATCGAGATCCTCCGCGCGGGCGGGAACGCGTTCGACGCCGCCGTCGCGACCGCGGCGGCGCTCAACGTCGTCGAGCCCACCTCGACGGGGATCGGCGGCGACGTGTTCGCGCTGTATAAGACGGCCGACGGCGACGTCGGCGCGATGCGGGCCTGCGGCGGCGCGCCGGCGGACGCGACGATCGAGAACGTCCGCGAGGCGATCGCCGCCGACGAGGACAGCGACGTCGACGACCCCGCCGACGCCGAGATGCCCGACACGGGCGCACACGCCGCCACCGTCCCCGGCACCGCCCGCGGCTGGGAGGCGACCGCGGAGCGGTTCGGCGAGTTCGGGCTCGATCGACTCCTCCAGCCGGCGATCCGCTACGCGACCGAGGGGTACCCGGTCAGCGAGGTCGTCGCCGCACAGTGGGAGCACGGCGAGGAGCTGTTCGAGAGCGACCACGCCCGCGACGCGTACCTCTTCGACGGCGAGTCGCCGAGCGTCGGCCAGTACGTCACGCTCCCGAAGCTCGGCCGATCGATGGAGCTGATCGCCGAGGAGGGTGCTGACGTCGTCTACGAGGGAGAGATCGCCGACGCCATCGCGACGGAGGTGCAGGCCGAGGGCGGCTTCATGACCGTCGACGACCTCGCGGCGTTCGAGGTCGAGTGGCCGGAGCCCGTCTCGACGACGTACAACGGCGCGGAAGTGTACGAGCTCCCGCCGAACAACCAGGGGCTCATCGCGCTGGAGGCGCTCAACATCGCGGCCGAGCTCGGCGCCGGCGAGTACGACTACGACTCCGCCGAGCGCGTCCACTACTTCTCCGAGGCGATGAAGCTGGCCTTCCACGACGGCCACCGCTACATCACCGACCCGGACTACGAGGAGCACCCCCCGCTCGCGTCGGCCGCCTGGGCCGAGAAGCGCGCCGCGGCGGTCGGCGAGGAGGCGAACCACGACGTGACGTTCGGCGTCCCCGACGCGAACGCCGAGGACGCCGACACCGTCCTGCTCACCGTCGCCGACGACGAGGGCAACGTCGTCTCCTACATCAACTCGCGGTTCGCCGGGTTCGGCTCCGGGCTCGTCGCCGGCGACACCGGGATCGCGCTCCAGAACCGCGGCTCCTCGTTCTCGCTCGACCCCGACCACCCGAACCGGCTCGAACCCGGCAAGCGGCCGTTCCACACCCTCATCCCGGGGCTCGTCGAGTTCGCCGAGGACGACTGGGCCGCCTTCGGCGTGATGGGCGGCTACATGCAGCCGCAGGGACACGTACAGGTGATCTCGAACGTCGTCGACTACGGGATGCCCCTCCAGCGTGCCCTCGACGAGCCGCGCTGGCGCTACCGCGAGGACGGCTCGCTCGCGCTCGAACCCCAGTTCGACGACGACGTCGCCGCGAAGCTCGTTCGGAGGGACCACGACGTCCGGACCCTGTCGCCGAACGTGTTCGGCGGCGCACAGATCGCCCGGAACGAGGCGGGCGTGCTCTCCGCGGCGACCGAGCCGCGGAAAGACGGCAACGCGCAGGGCTACTGACGCGGACACGCGCCGACGGGCCCGCTCCCGCCGGCCGATCCGTTCCGGTGGACTGACCCGTTTCTGCCGATCGATCCGTCCCCATAGGGCGGTCCTATTCTCCGATCCGTCCCGTTCTCCGATCCGTCCCGTTCTCCGATCCGTCCCGTTCTCCGGGACGAACCGTACCCACCGGCCGACCGGTTCACGACGGGGCCGCCTGCCGATCGGGACGGCTCCGGGATGAAAACCCGTGATCCTTCGACCGATATGTCGCGTTAAACCTTTATTTCCACCCTTGCTTGTCAGAGTATGGCACGAAACATCGATCGCCGAACGGTCATCAAAGGAACCGGCGTTGCGGGACTGATCGGGGTCGCCGGCTGTCTCGGCGGCGACGACGACGGCAACGGTGACGACGGCAACGGTGGCGACGACGGCAACGGTGGCGATGACGACGGTAACGGCGGGGGCGACGACGTCGGCTACGGCGGGACGATCCGCTACGGCGTCCTGACCCCGGAAACCGGCGACCTCGGCAGCCTCGGCCCGGCGATCCGGGACGGTGCGCTGCTCGTCGAGCGCCAGCTCGGTGACAGCTACGACTTCGACGTCCAGACGGGCGACACGGAGACCGACCCACAGGCGGGGATCTCGTCGGCACAGAACCTCGTCGACGCCGGCTACCCCGCCGTCGTCGGCCCGACGTCCTCGAACGTCAACCTCCAGGTGACTCGTCAGGTGTTCATCCCGAACCAGGTGGTCGGGATCTCCCCGTCGTCGACCGCGCCCGCGGTGACGGACCTCGATGACGACGGCTACATCTTCCGGACGTGTCCGAGCGACGCGCTCCAGGGACCGGTGATGGCGCAGGTGGCGGACGAGGACATCGGGGCGAGCACGGTCGGCACGCTGTACCTCAACGACGACTACGGACAGGCGCTCGAGGAGACGTTCGTGGAGGGGTTCGAGGACATCGGCGGCGAGGTCCTCAACCGCGTCTCCTTCGAGCCGGAACAGTCCACGTACACCTCACAGATCGGCGAGGCCCTCGAGGACGACCCGGACGCGTTGATGATCGTCGGGTTCCCGCAGTCGGGGATCACGCTGTTCCGTGACTACTACGGCAACTACGCCGACGACTGGGACGGCGAGATCGTCGTGCCGGACGGCCTGATCGACAGCACCCTCCCCGACGAGGTCGGCAACTCGATGAACGACGTCTGGGGGACCGCGCCGAGCGCGGCGGGCCCCGGGGCCGACTTCTTCGCCGACCTGTACGAGGAGGAGTTCGACGCGGAGCCGGGCGTGTTCAACAGCCACGCCTACGACGCCGCCGCGGCGATCGCCCTCGCGACGGTCGCCGCGGGCGGCGACGAGGCGGACGGCACCGCGATCCGCGACAACATCCGCGAGGTCGCGAACGAACCCGGTACCGAGGTCGGGCCGGAGAACCTCGACGAGGCGGTCGAGATGATCGCCGACGGCGAGGAGGTCAACTACCAGGGCGCGTCCTCGTCGGTCGACTTCGACGACAACGGCGACATGGTGGCGGTCGCCTACGACGTGAGCCGGTTCATCGACGGCGTCATCGAGGTCCAGCGGACGATCGACTTCGAGAACTGACGCGCACGCACTCCCACGTTTTTTTGCGGTGTCGTGGCGACGGACCCCGCCGAGACGGTGGACGTCCGACGACGGCGCTCACGAGACCACTTGAAAAGACGGCCGCGACGAACGAACAACTCCTCGCAGAGCCGGCCGCGTCACCTGAACGGCTGCTTCAAAGCCAGACCGCGATCTCACCCGCCCAGGAACTGCTGGCGGACCCGCTCGTCGGCCAGCAGCCGGTCGCCGGTGTCCGTGTAGCTGTTCTCGCCCTGGGCCAGCACGTAGCCGCGGTCACACCGCCGAAGCGCCGTCTTCGCGTTCTGCTCGACCATCAGGACCGCCGTCCCGTCGTCGTTGATCGCGTCGATCCGGTCGAACATGTCGTCGACGAGGTCGGGCGCGAGCCCGGCCGACGGCTCGTCGAGCAACAGGAGGTCGGGATCGAGCATCAGCGCACGTCCCATCGCCACCATCTGCCGCTGTCCGCCGGACATCGTGCCGGCCTTCTGGTCCCGTCGCTCCCGGAGCACCGGGAACCGGTCGTACACCGCCTCGATCCGCTCTTCGGGGACCTCATCGAGGATGTACGCGCCCATCTCGAGGTTCTCCTCGACGGTCAGCGACCCGAACACGTTCTCGTTCTGCGGGACGTAGCTGATCCCCTCGTGGATGATCCGCTCCGGCGGGAGCCGATGGATCTCCGACCCCTGGAACGTGATCGTCCCGTCCATATACGTCGTGAGCCCGAAGACGGTCTTCATCACCGTCGACTTGCCGGCCCCGTTCGGACCGACGATGGTGACGTACTCGCCGTCGCCGACGTCGAGGACGACGTCGGTGAGGATCTGTAAGTCGCCGTAGCCGGCGTCGAGGTCGCGGACCCGTAGCAGGGCGTTCTCCGGCGCGGTCGCGGTCGGATCGCGTTTCGCGGAGACGCCCTCCGTGGACGGCGTGTCGTCGCCGCTCATACGTCGATCTCCCCCAGGTACGCTTCGATCACTCGGTCGTCGCTCTGGACGACTTCGGGTTCGCCCTCGGCCAGTACCGACCCCTGATGCATGACGATAACGTGTTCGCAGTTGTCCATGATGACGTCCATGTCGTGTTCCACGAGCAGGAACGTGTACCCCTGACCGCGGAGCTCGTGGATCCGGTCCAGCAGCTTCTCCTCGAGCGTCGGGTTGACGCCCGCGAGCGGTTCGTCCAACAACAGCAGGTCGGGGTCGGTCATCATCGCCCGGGCCATCTCGAGGAGCTTCCGCTGGCCCCCCGAGAGCGTCCCCGCCTCGTCGTGAGCGATGTGGTCGATCTCGAAGAAGTCGAGCGTCTCCCACACCCGCTCGCGGAGCTCGGCCTCCTGTTCGATCACCTCCCCGCGAGCGATCGGCGTCACGGACCGCCACAGCTGCTCGCCGAGTTGGCCCTTCGGGGCCAACATCAGGTTCTCCAGGACCGTCATCTCCTCCAGCTCGCGGGCGATCTGGAACGTCCGGACGAGCCCCCGGTTGGCGATCTGGTCCGGCCGGAGGCCGGTGATATCCTCGCCCTGGAAGACGACGGTGCCGGAGTCGGGCGTGTGCGCGCCCGTGATGCAGTTGAACGTCGTCGACTTTCCGGCCCCGTTCGGACCGATGAGTCCCGTCAGCGAGCCGGCCTCGACCTCGAAGCTCGCGCCGTCGACGGCGACGATGCCGCCGAACGTCTTCTTGAGGTCGCGCACCTGCAGCGGCGCGTCACTCATCGTTCCCACCCCCGTTCGCCGCGGGGCGATCGAGGTCGATCGCGGCGGCCGTCTCGGTCCGATGACCGAGGACGCCGTCTGGACGCTTCTGGATGATGAGGATCAACACGACGCCCAGCAGGATGAAGCGGAACGCGGAGATGTTGCCGACGAGGTACGACAGCAGCGGGGTGACGTCGAGCGAGGCGAGCGGCGCGACCGCCCCGGCGAACGTTCCGGGCGCGCTCGGAAGGCTCACCGCGTTGGAGACGATGTTGCCGAACGTCCGCGGTCCCTCGAACAGCAGGCCGACGAAGAGGATCGAGCCCACGAGGCTGCCGGTGTTGGAGCCGGAGCCGCCGATGATCACCGCGACGAACACGTAGAACGTGACGATCGGCCGGAAGGAATCAGGGCTGACGTAGCCTTGCGAGCCCTGCCAGAGGATCCCGCCGAGCCCCATCAGGGCACAGCCGAGCATGAACACCTTGATCTTGAACCACCGGGTGTCCTTTCCGAGCGATTGGGCGACGAGCTCGTCCTCCCGGATCGCCTTCAACACCCGTCCGAACGGCGAGTTGCCGACCCGCGCGAGCAGCACGTAGATCCCGATCACGAAGCCGATCATCACGAGGACCCACAGCGAGCGTCTGAGCACCGACGCGGTTATCGTCGGGTCGAGGACGTCGACGAGCGCCGTCCCGACGACCGTGTCGAGCAGCGCGTCGGTCGGGCGGGCCGGGAGGTCGATCCCGCTGCCGCCGCCGGTCCCGAAGCCGAACGTGGCTATCGTCCAGCCGGAGAGCGTCGCCGAGTTGAGCGTGAGCCGGATGATCTCCGAGAGGCCGAGGGTGACGATCGCGAGGTAGTCGGCGCGCAGGCGGAGCGCTGGCACGGCGGCGACCAGGCCGACCAGCGCCGCCGCGAGCATGCCGCTGACGATGCCGACGGGGAGCGGGAGGCCGAGCCCCATCCCGGAGATGGCGTCCGGCGGGGTCGAAAGCACCGCCATCGTGTACACGCCGACGCCCATGAACCCCGCGACCCCGATGTTGAACAGCCCCGTGTACCCCCAGTGGAGGTTCAGCGCCAACGAGAGGATCGCGTAGGCGGCAAAGAGGAACGTGAGCCGCACCCACGTCGAGCCGAGCGTGTTGAGACCGCCCCCGGCGAGGAGCGTGAACACGGCGAACAGGGCGTAGACGGCGAGCATCGTCGCGACGACGATCCGGAAGTCGGTGGCCGCGACCTCCGCGCGGAGGTACGCCGCGAGGTCGGCGGGGCCGTCGGCGCTCGGCCCCTCGGCGTCCGGGGCCGGCGCGTCCGCGTCCGGGTCGTTCGAGCCGTCGGCGCTCATGCAGTCGTCACCCCACCGAAGAGCCCCTGCGGGCGGTACAACAACACGAGGATCATGATCGTGAACGCCGCGGCGGCGTTGAAGTCCGAGGGGACCCAGATCAGCGACACTTCGTGGACGAAGCCGATGACGAAGCCGCCGGCGATCGCACCGTATATCGACCCGATCCCGCCGAGGATCACGGCCGCGAAGATGAACAACAGGAGGAACCAGCCGAGGTTGAACTCGATGGTCCCGCGCTCTAACACGTACAGGTAGCCCGCGACGCCCGCGAGCGCCCCGCCGAGGACCCACGTCGCCGTGACGACGCGCTCGGTCGGGATGCCCGTCACCAGCGCGAGGTCCTTGTTGTCCGCCATCGCGCGCATCGCCTTCCCGAGTTTGGTCCGTTGGAGCATGAGGTGCATCCCGAGCATCAGCCCGGCGGCGACGAGGACGAGCGTCGCCTCGTGCAGATCGATGGTGATCCCGAGCACCGTCGCGTTGACGTCCTGCGTCGAGGTCACGCCGCGGTTCCGGCTCCCGTAGACGAACTGGATCACGTACCGGAGCGCCAGCGCGACGCCGATGCTGGCGATGAGCAGAGCGATGCCGCCGCGGTCCCGCATCGGCTTGTACACCGCCCGGTCTATCGCCACGGCCACGACGACGGTCGCGACGGCGGCGACGGCCGCGCCGATCAGGATCGACAGCGGCGCTTGGGCGATCGACGCCCCGATCTCGTTGGGGTTCGCGCCGCTTCCGGGCCGAACCAGGATGAGGTGACCGACGTCGGCGACGCCCCACCCGGCGACCAAGAGGGCGGCTCCCCAGCCGGTGAACGCGCCCGTCGTCACCAAGTCACCGTGTGAGAAGTTCGCGAAATTGAGGATGCTGTACGTCATCGAGAGGCCGATCCCGGCCAGCCCGAAGATGAGGCCGACGATGATCCCGTTCCACAACAGGCCACCGAACCGGCCCATCCCGAGCGACCCCCCGAACGTCCGATCGCCGACCAACGGGACCTCGACGCCGGCGAGCCGGGCGAGGAGGTCCAAGACGAGCACCGCACCCGCGAGGCCCGCGAGCGCCAGCACGGGTTGCTCGCGGAGTAACGTCCGCCCCCGATCGATCGTGTTTGATACGACCATGTGTAAGACTATCACGTTACAGTATGTGCTATAATAAATAACCCTTCGGTCTCACGGAGCTGTAGGGAGGCGAACAGAACGACCGCTGCCGCGGGGCGATCCGTTCCCGCCGGCCGGCGGATCGGACGTCTCGGTCGACATGTCGGGGAACCGTTTGGAGCAAGTCCTCCGATCCGTTCCGACCGTCGGCTCAGTCCCCGCCCGCGGCCCGCGCGTGCCGTCTGGCGTCCGCCACGGAGCGGCCGTCACGCAGGAGCGCCTCGACGAAGAGCTCGCCGGCCTTGTACGACGACCGTACCATCGGCCCCGACGCACAGTAGAGGAACCCGAACTCCTCCTCGGCGACGCGCCGCCAGACGTCGAACACGTCGGGGTGGACGTAGTCGAACACGTCCAGATGTGACCGCGACGGCTGGAGGTACTGGCCGAAGGTGACGACGTCGACGCCGACCTCGCGGAGGTCGCCGAGCGTCCGGTACACCTCGTGGTCGTACTCGCCGACCCCGAGCATGAGGCTCGTCTTCGTGTGGACGTCGGCGGTGCGGTCGATCCGGTCCAGGACGGCGAGCGACTGCTCGTAGTTCGCGCGACGGTCCCTGACGGGCCACTGGAGCCGCTCGACCGTCTCGACGTTGTGGGCGATCACGTCCGGGCCGGCGTCGACGATGCGGTCGACGGCGTCGGGGTCGCCCGCGAAGTCAGGGATCAGCGTCTCGACGAGGATCCCGGGGTCACGCCGCTTGATCTCGCGGATCGTCTCGGCGAAGTGTTCGGAGCCACCGTCGGCGAGGTCGTCGCGGTCGACGGAGGTGAGGACGACGTACTCGAGGCCGATCTCCGCGACCGCGTCGGCGACGTTTGCGGGCTCCGCCGGGTCCAGCGGCTCCATCCCCCCCGTCTCGACGTCACAGAAGTTACACCCGCGCGAGCAGCGGTCGCCCATGAGCATGAACGTCGCCGTCCCGGGGCCGTCGCGCCCGGACCAGCACTCGCCCATGTTCGGGCAGTTGGCCTCCTCACAGACCGTGTGGAGGTCCCGGTCACGAAGCGTCTCCTTGATGGCCGTGAACCGGCTCCCGGACGGCGGTCGTGACTTGAGCCAGTCCGGTTTCCGTCGACCGCGTTGCATACGCGACCTCGGGGACGGGGGTGCAAAAGCGTGCGGGTCGTCCGGGCCGACGACCCCATGGTCGTCGATGGCCTAGTTTTCTACCGCCTGGTTATCGGCCGCCTGGTTATCGACTGCCTGGTTGTCGACCGTGGGGTATCCCCGTGGTTATCCTCCGCGGTTACGCTTCCTCGATGCCCTCGTCGGTGATCACGGTGTCGATCATCCCGATCGGGGTCGCGTCGTAGCTGGGGTTCTCGATAGTGACGTTCTCGACGGGTTCACGCATCACCTCGACGGCGTCGCGGAACTCGTTTTCGAACTGGAACTCCTCGATGCGTTTCGCGCCGGAGCCGACGACGGTGACCGGGACGTCGAGCTCCCGTGCGGTGACGACGAGCGGGAACGTCCCGATGCGGTTGTAGTACGTGCCGCCGGTGATGCAGGTGATCCCCAACAGGACGTGGTCACAGCCGCGCAGCGCGTATCCCATCGCGCTGTCGACGACCATACGAGCGTCGACCCGGTCCATCGCCGCGAGCGCGCGCGCGGTCTTCCGACCGAGCGTTCGCGGGCGTGCCTCGGTCACGTACACCGTCAGGTGTTTGCCCTCGCTCGCCGCCGTCTCGATCGACTCCAACACCGTCGTCGAGTAGTCGTGAACGAGCAGCGTGTCGCCGTCGGCGATCCGCTCGGCGGCGTTGGCCGCGGCGGCGGCCTTCGACGACTCCACCTCCGCGACGACGCGCTCGATCGTGTCCTCGAGCAGCTGTGCGGCCGCCTCGACCGTCGACACCTCGCCGACCACGGAGCGTTCGACCTCGCGCATCGCGTTGTGGAGCGCGGCGTGTGACGGGTTCGACCGGCGTAACACGCCCGCGTTGTGTTCGAGGTCGCGTTCGAACTCGTCGACGGTGATGTACTCGCGGTCGAGCAGCTCCGCCAGCGACCGCGTCGCCTTCACGGCCACCACCGACGTACTGTGGGTCTGCATCGCCCGGATCTCGGCGACCGTCTCGTCGATCATATCCGAGAATGAGTGCGGACACCTCAAAGGGGTTCCGGGGACGGCGCGGCCGCTGTCGGGGCGACGGGTTACGAAAACGGCCGGCGTCGGTCGGCGGTTACGCGTAGCGTTCGAGTTCGGGGCGGTCGAGGTCCTCGAGGACGTCGGCGGCGACCTCCGAGAGGAACGCCTCGCCGTCGTCGGTGATCCGGCGACCCTCGCCGGCGGCGGTGAAGACGAGTCCCTCCTCCTCGAGCGCCTGCAGCGACGCGCGGATGAGCTTTCGGGAGCCGCTGGAGTGCTCGCCGGGGCGGACGATGTAGCGGTTCGAGCCGCGCTTCTTCGTGCCGTACTCCGTCGCCAGCCGCTCGATGCCGATCGGCTCGTTCTGAGCGACCTTCCGAAGGAGGCTCGCGGACCGGACGTACCAGAAGTCGTCCTGTTCCGGCGGGAGCTCCTTGCCGGAGCCGCTCTTGGCGAACTGGACCCAGTCGGGCTCGTCGATCCGCTCCTCGAGTCGTGCGGCGAGCTCCTCGATGAGGGCGTCGGCCGGCACGTCGTAGATGGTTACCATTGGGGAAGAATTCTGCCCAAAGTCGTTTAAACCCATCGTATTGGAGAGGCGTCGTGCGAGCCGTTTTCACGGTCGACGCCGCGTCGACGGCGACGCGATCGGGCGGTGGGCGGCGGCGGGCGGCGGCGGGCGGCGGCGGTGGGCGGTGGGCGGCGGCGGTGGGCGATGGTGGGCGATGGTGGGCGATGGTGGGCAACCGCGCCCGCCACGTGGCGAGGGCTACGCGATGTACTCGTACTTCCGCTCGTTCATGCGTCCCCAGCCGGTGAAGACGAACTCCTCGCTCGGCGCGGTGAACTCCTCGATCTCGCGCTCGACGTCCTTGTCGTACTCGTGGACGTCGTGGACGTCCTCGTACTCCTCCCACGAGAGGTCGTAGCGAGCGTCGAGCTGGGCGTCGATATCGAGCCCTTCGATCTCCTCGCGCCAGCCCTCACGGACCGTCTCCGCGTGGATCTCCGCCTGCGCGCCGGAGCCGTACGAGCCGACGAGCAGCGTCTCGCCGACGAAGTCGCGATCCCTCGCGATCGCGTCGCGGAGCGCGCTCGCGCGGGCGACGTGGACGGAGCCGGTGTACCAGTTACCGACCTCACGGGAGAGCCCGAGCGTCGGCTCGACGGCGTCGGCGTACCACGACTGGTACGCGTCGGTCGTCTTCAGCTCGTCCATGTGCTCGCGGATCGCCGCCTCGTACGCCTCTCGGTCCTCGTAGTCGTCCTCGCGGGGCTGGCGGCCGATCTCGCCGGCGAGTTCGTCCTCGATCTCCGTGTCGCGGATGATGTGGCGGTACGCGAGCAGGGCGGCCTTCCGAACCATCCCCGGGAACGGGGTGTGGAACGGCGCGTACGCGAAGTCGTCGAGGTGGACCTTCCCCGCGACGGACTGGTAGTCCTCCAGCGCCTCGCGCATTCGGGCGAGGTACACCTGCATCGACCGTTTCCCGTCGACGCTCGGGAACTGCTGGTTCGGCTTCAGGAAGTCGGTCTCGTCCATCGAGCCGTATCCCTGGTGGGTCGACAGCTCGACGATCGACGGATCCTCGCTGATGAGCATCGCCACCGCGCCCGCGCCCTGCGTCGCCTCGCCGGGGTCGCCGCGGGCGTACAGCGCGGTGTCGGTCGCGACGACGAGCGCCGCGCGCCCGCGGTGGCGCCCCGCCTTGATCCAGTTGTAGGCGTCGTCGATCGCCTGCGTGCCGGCCACGCAGGCGAACTTGCGCTCGCCCTTGTTGGCGTGCCGGAAGTCGTCGTCGTACACCTGCTCGAGACAGCCCGCGATGTACGTCGACACCGGCTTCGAGTGGTCGAACGCCGATTCCGTGGCGACGTCGATCCGGCCAATGTCGGCCGGAACGAGCCCCTTGCGATCCATCAGCGACTTGGCGGCGTTGGCCCCCATCGTGACGATGTCCTCGTAGACGTCCGGGAACGAGGAGTTGTTGAGCCCGAGCCCCTTCGTGTACTTCTCCGGGTCGTCCCCCTTCTCCGGCGCGAACGTGTTCGGCAGGTCGAGCTTGAGCTTCCCCGATCGGATCTCGATGGCGTCGATCCCCACTGCGGTCATGGATAGCTGTTCATGAGGTGGGCTTATGGGTGTGTCGATAGGGAGTTACGTCGATCGTCGTTTGTGTTTCGAGAAGGGAGCGAACGGTCCGGACTACTGTTCTGCGAAATAGAAGGCGACGTCGTTCCGGTTTTGGAACTCCAGAACGATCCGTACGTCCCAGTCGTCATCCTGTGTGACCCGGGCGAGCGTCCCAAAGTTGTACTGGGTGAACCCCCCGTTCGCGGTTCCGAACTGCCCGATAAACACGCCCGCATCCACGCCCCCTCCGCTTGTGGAGAGCACGGCATTCTGAGTGAGATCAATACTTGATCCGACGTCAACCGCTCTCGAGTTCGCCCCGCCAGAATCGGTCTGTCGGAACCCGTCAGCGTCGGCTCCGGTCGTCTCGATGATACGGCCACCATTGCCGTTGTAGAGCTGTGACGCACCATCGATCGGCGACTCGACGGTCACGGACTCCACCCGTGCGAAGTCGCTGCCCACGTTCCGAATATCGAACTGAACCGCACTCCCCGTCGTGGTAGTGGTAAGTCCACCCTCATACGAGATTCCGTTTTGTACCTGCGGGGGTTCCGACCCGCCGTCACCGTTGCCGCCGTTATCGCCGTTCCCGTTTTCACCGCTCTGTTCGTCCTCTTCGTCGATCGACCCCTCGATCCCGGCGAGGTACAGCGCCTGTCGGTTCAGGTCGTCACGGACGCTCACCCCGAGCAGGTCGTTCTGGGCGTTCGCGTCGAACTCGATCGTGAACGTCGCGGTCCCGCCCGCCGGGATCACGAACGGCGCGTCGAGCTCCACGAACCCGCCGCGAAGCGTCAGCTCCTGGCCCGTATCGTCCGGGCCACGGACGGTGAACGACTCCCGCGTGTCCCCTTGTGGGCGGTAGTAGAGCGTGAACTCCATCTCCCGGAACTCGCGGTCCTCGTCGGCGTTGTTCCGGAACTGCAGGTCGACCGTCTGCTGCCCGCCGCGGAGGCCGACGTCGTTCAGGACGACGTCCGAGTTCTCGCCGGGGTTGATGTTGTCCCCACCACCGTCGCCGGTTCCGACGGTACCGGCGTCGAAGCGGAGCTCCTCCCAGTCTTCGTCCCCCTCGTTGATCCGCATCTCGACGGTCGGCTGTCCGTCGGGGACGTACTCGACGCGACCGTCGTCGTCGGTGCGGAGCGTCTCCACGGGGCTCCCGTCGACGTCGACATCGACCGCAACGCCTTCGACCGGGTTGTTGTACCGGTCGCGGACCTCGGCGACGGCCGCAACCCGCTGTGAGGGGACGGCGGTGATGTAGCGGTCGTCGGCCGCCGGCTCGGCCGCGCCGGTTCCGACCCCGACCTTTCCGAGCTCCAGGCGATAGCTGTCGTCGCCGTCGAGTTCGATCCTGACCTCGCCGCCCGCGACCGTAACCTCCTGAACGTCCTCTCCGAGCTGGCGCTCCCACGCGGTGACGAGGTCGTCGGCACGGTCCATCGAGACGTCCGTCGGAAGGCGGAGGACGATCGGCCCGCCGTCGTCCGATTCGAGAGTCACCGACCGTCGGTTCTGCGAGAGCACCTCGGGGTCGACGCTCCCACGCTCGACGCCGGATTCTCTGAGATCCCCGTCGAGCGCCGTCAGTCGGATCCGGTTCCGATCCGTATCCACGGCAGTCTGGCCGGTGCGTCCGAGCGCCGCGTCGTCGAACTCGGCGACGACGAAGGAGTGTTCGTAGACGAGATCGGGAGGGTTCCGGAACTCGGTGTAATCGGGCGCGTAACGGATCGAACGCGTGTCGAACGCGATGGCGTCGTCCTCGTCGATCCGGTCGGTCCAGTACGCGGCGACGTTCCCTTCGGCATCGACCCTCGCGTTCTCGATCCGCAACCCTCCGGGATCGCTCGTCGACAACTGACCCGTGGCGGGCGGTGGATTCACGAAGAACGTTCGTTGAGGGTATCGCGTCCCGAGCGGTATCGACGTCGAGCGGTCGTCGCCGGATCGGCCGGCACTCAACACCGCGTTTCGGAGGTCGACGAAGTCGCCCTCGACGGATTGGCTGTGCTCGAACTCGACCTGCGCGTTGTCCTGTGGGACGATCTGCGCCTGATACACCGCCAGCGCCACGATCAGGAACCCGAACAGGATCACCGTCCCGATCACGACCGACTGTCCCCGACGGTCGTGACTGAATCGCATTACCGACCCTCGGGCACGAGTACTTATAAAATCCGCCGACCGCCGTCTCGGCGGGGATCAGGACCGGGCCGCCCGGCGACCGCTCCGCGTCGCCGCGATGGCGGCGACGACCGACGACACCCC
>LFFM01001027.1_pt1 | contig 19918 bp, 21 predicted proteins | sample 643131 | NCBI WGS metagenome assembly LFFM01 (sample SAMN03777445, study PRJNA286221) | soda lake metagenome | biome: soda lake; feature: Kulunda steppe; material: water; isolation source: sample Tc-Br brine of Tanatar trona crystallizer | place: Russia: Kulunda steppe | collected 2011-07
ACTGACCCTTTATACATTATACGACTGGCATGGGGGAGTCGGCGGGCTATCGCTCGTGGGTTGTGTCAAGGGTTGTCGGATTCCTCCCACGGCTAAAGCCGTGGGCTTCCTCCTTGTATTCGTGTGAAACGCTCCCGTTCCCGAGCGTATCGATCCCCACGACGGTCCTGACCGCATCGACCCCGACGGCGGTCCTGACCGCATCGACCCCGGCGACGAACCACGGATCGCGGGGCGGCGAGCGACGTCGCGGATCGGATCACCCGAAACGCCCAGTTTAAGTGAGATCGGATCGCGAATACGATCGATGTATTACGTGGGCGTCGACCTCGGCGCGACGAACGTCCGCGCGGTCGTCGGCGACGAGACCGCGACCGTGCTCGGCTCCGACGACCGCAGGACGCCCCGGGGCCCGAACGGCATCGCGGTGACCGAGGCGGTGTTGAGCGTCGTCCGAAGCGCGTGCGCGGAGGCGAGCGTCGATCCGACCGAGGTCGTCGCCGCCGGGATCGGCTCGATCGGCCCGCTGGATCTGGCGGCGGGCGTCGTCCAGAATCCGGCGAACCTTCCCGACGTCATCGAACGGATCCCCCTGACCGGACCGGTCTCGCAGCTGCTGAGCACCGACGAGGTACACCTCCACAACGACACCATCGCCGGGGTTATCGGCGAGCGATTCCACGCCGAGCGCAATCCCGACGATATGGTGTATCTCACCATCTCCTCGGGGATCGGCGCGGGCGTCGCCGTCGACGGCAACGTGCTCTCTGGCTGGGACGGCAACGCGGGCGAGGTGGGCCACATGACGATCGACCCGCACGGCTTCAGGACCTGCGGCTGTGGCCACGACGGCCACTGGGAGGCGTACTGCTCGGGGAACAACATCCCGCTGTACGCCCGCGAGCTTCACGCCGAGGACCCGGTCGACACCGTCCTGCCGATCGAGGATCCCGACTTCACCGCCGTCGACGTGTTCGAGGCGGCCGGCGAGGACACGTTCGCCGACCACGTCATCGACCAGGTGGCCCACTGGAACGCGATGGGGATCGCGAACGTTATCCACGCGTACGCGCCGCTGGTCGTCAGCGTGGGCGGTGCGGTCGCGCTCAACAACCCCGAGCGGATCCTCGATCCCGTCCGCGAGAAGCTCGCCGACATGGTGTTCATCAACGTCCCCGAGATCCGGCTGACCGACCTCGGCGACGAGGTCGTCGTGAAAGGCGCGCTCGCGAGCGCACTCACCGGCGGCACGGGCGACCGCTCCCGCGTGGAGGCAGTGGAGGGGTGACGTCGCAGTCCGCTCGTCCTGAGTATCTATCGTGATAATTGGTGCGTTCGATTCATATGATCGGCCGTCCTGTGATCCGCTATGCTGGTTGAGACAGGGGTGTTCGCCGCGGTCTCCGCGGCGATGTTCGTATCGACGGTTGGTTTCATCGCCTTTTACATGCTCGGAAACCACAACGACCGCTACTTCTTCGTGCCGCCCGCCATCACCGCGGTCGCAGGACTCGCGTACGCCGGCATGGCCGCCAGCTCTCACGGCCTGATCGCGGCGGACGTGATCCTGGAGCTGCGGTACGTCGACTGGCTGATCACGACGCCGCTCATCGTGCTGCACATCGGCCTCGTCGCCGGGGCCTCGCGCCGCACGATCGGCGCCGCGATGGCCGCCGACGCGGTGATGATCGCCGCCGGATTCGTCGCCACCACGTCGACCGGCGCCGTCTCGTGGGCCGGCTTCGCGGTCTCGTCGGCCGCGTTCCTCGCGGTCGTCTACCTCCTGTTAACGTCGGTGACCGCCGGCGTGCGGGGTGAGACCGCCGCGGTACAGGGAACGTTCCGCACGCTTCGTGACCTCACGATCGCGTTGTGGGCAGTGTACCCGCTGATCTGGCTCGTCGGTCCGTACGCCGGCGGCGTCATCGCCCTCGCGGACTATCACTTCATCATCGCCGTGCTCGACACCACGGCGAAGGTCGGCTTCAGCGCCATCGTCGCGTTCGGCATGGCTCGTGTCGGCGACCTCTTCGAGTCCGCCGACGCGGTCCCTGCCCCCGAATAACCACCACCAGACGCACACAATCAATGACGACGACACACACGTCCGGTTCGATCCTGACGCGTAGCCTGAACACCAAAAGTCTGCTCGGCCTGCTCGCGTTCACCGCGCTGCTCGCCGTCACCGTCTGGACGCGGTGGGTCGCGCTGCGGGGCGAGATCGCCGCGGAGGCCGAGGCCGCCGTGCTCTCGGCGCTGGCCACGACGCTCGTGATCGCCGTCATCGGTGCGTCGCTGCTCGTCATCGTGCTCGTCCGCGACACCGCCGGCGCACTCGAGTTCCTCAATGATAAGGCGGAGCGGATCGAGAACGGCGAGTTCGACGTGAACCTCACGGCGCCACGCTACGACGAGGTCGGTCGAGTGTACGCGGCCGTCCGGTCGATGCGCGACGCGATCGCCGACCGGATCGAGCGGCTCGAGCATGCACAAAGCGAGGCCGAGCGCGCGCAAGACGAGGCCGAGCGGCGTGCGCGGGAGCTCGCCGACGCTGCAGAGCGGATGAGCGAGACGTTCGACCGGGCCGCCGACGGCGACCTCTCCGTCCGCGCGGACGAGGACGTCGATGACGAGGCGCTCGCGACGGTCGCGCGGTCGTTCAACGAGATGATGGCGGAGATGCAGGTGACCATCGACGGGGTCCGACGGTTCGCCGCCACGGTCGACGAGACGAGCGACGAGATAGACAGCACCGCGAGACAGCTCTCCTCGCAGGGTGACGACGTCGCGGCCGCGATCGAGGGGATGGCCGACAACGCGGAGTCACAGTCCGAGACGGTCAACGATGCCTCCGGCGAGCTGGCGGACCTGTCGGCGTCGATCGAGGAGATCGCGAGCTCCTCGGACGAGGTGGCGACGAAGTCGGCTGCCGCCGCCGACCTCGGCGAGACGGGCAACGAGGCCGCCACGGAGGCGGTCGAGGAGATGGAGGCGATCCGCGAGCGCACGGAGGCGTCGATCGAGCGCGTCGAACGGCTGGAAGGCGAGATGGACCAGATCGGCGAGATAGTGACGCTCATCGACGACATTGCCGAACAGACGAACATCCTTGCGCTCAACGCCAACATCGAGGCGGCTCGCGCCGGTGGGTCCGGCGGGGCGGGTGACGGCTTCGAGGTGGTCGCCGACGAGGTGAAGTCGCTGGCGGGGGAGACCGCGGAGAAGACCGACGAGATCGAGCGTCGGATCGAGGATCTTCGGCGGACCGCGAGCGAGACCGTCACCGAAATGCGCGAGACCGGCGACCGGGTCGATCGTGGCGTGGAGACGATCGACGACACCGCCGACCTGCTCGTGGAGATGATCGACCACGTGGAGGAGGCGAATCGAGGAGTCCAGTCGATAAGCGACGCAACTGACGAGCAGGCGACCGCGACCGAACAGACCGTCGCGATGATGGACGAAGTGGCGGAGCTGAGCGAGCGGTCCACCGACGACGCCGGTAAGGCGCAGGAACTCATCGAGTGGCAAAACGAAGAACTCGGTCGCGTCACCGACCAGATCGACCAGCTCGCCGAACAAACCGGACAGCTTCGCGATCGGCTCGAGGGGCTCGACGGCAGCGCCACCGATCCCGCTGCGACCGACGCCGGTACCGTCGACGCCGCCGCGGACGACTGAGGGGTCGTCGGGAGCGCACCTCAACGGCCGGTCGGAGGGGCCCGTTCCGTCGCGGTCGGATCAGTCTCGCGGCCGTTCCGCCTCGTCCGAGGCGGGAGCGGACGTTCCCCCCGTCTCCTCGTTCGTAACGGATACGTCCCGCTCGTGGGCACGGCCGGCGGTGCCGGCCGCCGCATCGACGTCCTCGTCCGCGTCGTCGGGAGCCGGTTCGTCCGCCGTCGGCCGCCGTCCGTCGGCGTGAGCCGTCAGGTACGCCGCTCGATATCGCCAGATCTTCCGGAGCAGCAGGTAGCCGAAAAAGCCCTGGAAAACGATGACGAACGCGAACAGAGCGGGAACCTGCGGGATCCCGGTCACGGCGGTGATGACGGCCGTGGCGGGACCGACGAGGCTGTTGTACAGCGCGTGGATCGCCGCCGCGATCACCAGTCCCTTCACGAGTATCGGCCCGCGATGTTCCGGATTGAACTTCGCGAGCCCGAGGTAGTAGCCGGCGAACGCCGAGTAGACGACGTGGCCCGGTCCCGCGAGCGCGCGGATCGCGGCGATACCGTCGCCGGCGCCGAGCACCGACGTGCCGAGGCGCAGCTCCTCGATGTCGATGGTGCGTGCGATGTACACGAAGTTCTCGATGACGACGAACCCGAGCCCGGCGATCGCGCCGTACACCGCACCGTCGATCACGGCGTCGAACCGATCGTCGGTGTACGCGTACAGCCGCACCGCGAGCAGCTTCACCGTCTCCTCGACGGGGCCGACGATCACGAAGAAGAACGCCACGAGACCAAGATAGCCGAACGGCGAGAAGAACGGCTCGAGCACTCCGTTGAGAACGGCCGCGAACGACGCGGTGAGGATCGACAGTAGGAAGGTGGCGACCAGAAGCGACAGCGGCTCGCCCGTCGTCACGTCGGAGACGTACACGTACGCCGCCAGCCCGAACGCCGGGATCGCCGACAGCGCGACGAGGCCGGCGACGACCGGATCGAGGACGAGCCCGATGCCGAACGACGCGAGGATCGCGGTCAGAATGAGAAGGGCGACGACCACCACGGCGACCTTGGCCAGTCGCGTGAGCAGCCAGTACACCGCGACCGAAAGCCCGTCGAGGGACGTCCGCTCCTCCCAGGTTGCGACGTCGTAGAGGTCGACGTCGTCGGCAGCGCGCTCCTCGACCGGATCCCGTTGTGCCATGCCGATCGTTCGGGCAGCATCCGATTTAAGCCCTCGCCGGCGTGTCGCGGAGTGCATGGCGGCTCCGATCGGGTTCGGCGACGTGCGACGCCGGACGGGGCGGGGAAATCGACCTCGTGAACTCGTCGGTCCGGATCTCCACCTCAGTGGCGCCCCGACGCGGAGCCTGAGCCGACAAGATTGAACCGTCGGGCCGTCAACGGGACGGTATGCACTTCGACGAGCGGACTCAGCGCGCGCTCCGGGAGGCGGGGCTGGAGACCGACGAGATCGTCGCCGCGTCCGACCGCGTCGCCGAACTGGTCGACGACGACGCCGAAGCGATCGCCGACTTCTTCGCGCCCGACGGCCCGGTTCAGTCGGATATGGAGCTGGCACACTCGACAGCCGACCTGCAGGAACACCCCGTCGCGGACGTGGAGCTGTTCACCCACGGGAGCGACATACGTGGCTACCTCTCGCTCGACGGCTGGGGGGTTCCGGTCGAGGGAGGACGGATCCTGACGACCGACGCCGACGGAACGCCGGTCGTCGTCGAACTGTCGCTGGGTGCGACGATCCACGACCGCGTGCGGTTCGCCCGCGATCCTGCCGAGCTATGAGCCGCGTTCGGATCCGCGGGATCTACGCCACCGCGCTCACCCGGCTCGCGCTCGACGCGGGCCACGAGGTCGTCGGCGCGTCGCCACCGATCCGTCGCAGATTCGACGCGTCGTTCCCGAACGAGCCGGCCGACGCCGACGTCGTGACGACCGACGACCGGCTCGGGGTCGGGGTCGCGGGCGACCGGAACGCGGTCGCCTCCGTTCGCGAGTCGCTGACCGACATCGGGCGTGACGTGCTCGCGTGGCGCGACCCGACGCCGCCGGGAGCCGTCCTCGACGGCGAGGTGACCGAGACGCTCGGCGGCGGGGCGGTCGTCTCGCTGCGCGCCGGCGGCGACGACGTCACGCCGGCCAGCGTCGAGGGGTATCTCCCGTACGGCGACGTCGACGCGGGGGTCGAGACGGGTGACCGCGTCCGCGTGCAGATCCGCGAATCGGCGCCCCCGTGGGCGGATCGGCGCCCCGAGATCGCCGCGGCCCTCCGCGTCGGCGGCGGACTCGTGACGCTTGAGCCGGGATCGGGGACGCGGGTGGATGCGCGCGACGACGAGGCCGCCCGGGAGCTGGCGGGTATGACCGACCTGCTCGGGCTGGAGGCGCCCGACGGCTGGCGCACCGTCTGGAACGGCGCCGCAGTCGACGCCGACATGGACGCGCTGGAGGCGTCGCTGTCGGACGCCGTGACGGCGGCCGAACGGCTCTCGGACGTCGTCGGCGAGACGGGCATCATCGACGCCGACGAGGCGGCCGACGCGCCGCTGGCCACGCCGACGGCGGGCGCGTGGGTGCGATTCGGCCGCGAGTGTCGGTTCGCGCTCGACGACGTCCGGCGACGGGTGACGGCGACGATCCCCGGTCACCATCGGATAAAGGCCGGCGCCGCCGACGCGTCCGCCGGGGTCGACCTGGCGGAGGCGCTCTGTGAGCCGGACGGCGACGCGCCGTTTCCGTTCGTGACCGTCCGGGAGACGTTCGGTCCGAGCGAGGGGGAGACGTTGCGGATCGAGCACGGCAAGCCGGACGGGCGGCGCTTCTCGCTCGGGACGGGCGAGGTGGTCGACGTCGACGGCGACACGGTCACCGTCGAGCGGTCGATGAGCCCGGGCGGGGAGTACGACGCGCTTGGCACCGCTCGGGAGGGCGGCGACGTGGCGGTCACGAAGCTGACGGAGGGACGCTGGTGGTACCCGACGACGTATCGCGCGAGCGACGGGAGTATAAAAGGGACGTACGTCAACGTCTGTACCCCCGTCGAGATCTTCCCCGACGCCGCAAGCTACGTCGACCTCCACGTCGACGTGGTGAAACATCCGGACGGCACCGTCGAGCGCGTCGACGACGACGTCCTCGACCGGTCCGTCGCCGACGGGAACACCCCGGAGCCGCTCGCCGAAAAGGCCCGGAACATCGCGTCGGCGCTCGAACAGGGCTTATAAACTTCGCTGAGACCCTCGAACAGGGCTTATAAACGAGCGGGGATGCCGGTTAAAAGTGTCCGGCGGACTCGGTTTCGTGTTGCAGTTCGCCGCCGCGGCCGCCCTCGACGGTCGAGGATCCCTGGTCGCCCGTGGAGGGGACCTTCACGTGGACCTCCGTGACCTCCTCGAAGTCCATGATCAGGTCGCGGCGGATGTTGTCGGCGGTGACGTTCGAGATCCCGCAGCCCGAGCAGGTGCCGCCGAGCTCGACGACGACCTCGCCGGTCTCCTCGTTGGCCTCGCGCACGACGCTCGTCCCCCCGTGCATCTGGATGATCGGCATCTGTCCGGCCATCCAGCGTTCGATCCGCTCCGCGAGGCTCTCGTCGCTCATTGCCACCTTCTTGGTGGCCGAGCCTTTGGTAGCTTGCGGTTTGGCCCCCGACGAGCCTCGCGAAAGGAACTACGTCATAATTTACCATACCGAACCTCGAGGGGAAGCCGGATCGACCCGTCAGCGATGCGAGGAGAAACGTTGCGAGCGCGAACACGATGACCGGCTCCTCGATCGGCAGCGACGGGAGCGAGACGACGAGCGGGCCGGCGTCGAGCGAGATCGGAATCACGGCGAGCATGAGAGGAGTTCGACCGACCGGTCACCGAACCGATGTTCCGACGCAAATATAAAAGCCGGCGGTTGCGGATCAACGGGCCGGACGCACGTCAGGGACGGGATGCGGATCAACGGGCCGGACGCACGTCAGGAACGGGATGCGGATCGAGGCGTCGGCGATCAGGGCGCTTCGCCGGTCTCGATCGTGAACGAGTCGCGGGGGTACGCGACGCAGGTGAGGGTGTACCCGTCCTCGAGTTCCGCCTCCTCGAGCATCTGCTGGTTGTCGTGTTCGATGTAGTCCTCGGAAGGGCCGTCGGTGATCTGTCCCGCACAGGAGACGCACTGTCCCTGTCGGCAGGCGTACGGGAGGTCCCAGCCGTTGTCCTCGCCCTGGTCGAGGATCGGCTCGTTGTTGGCGAGTTCGATCGTCTCGCCCTGCTTGACGAACTCGACCTCGTAGTACTCGATCTCGTCTTCGGGGATGTCGCCCGGTCCGGCGGCCGCGCCGCCGTCACCGCCCTCCTCGAGTTCCCCGCCCTCGCCGCCGCCGGCCGGGATCGCGCCGCCGCCACCGCCGCCGCCGACGGCCCTGTTGCCCGGCTCCGGGAAGTCGGTCTCGGGCACTGCCGCAGCGCGTTTCTCCATGACGTCGTCCGAGATGTCGGCCGTCGGCTCCCACCCCGTCCCCTTCAGGGAACTGAAGAGCACGACGGTCAGCGTCGCGATCGCCGCAAGCGCGATCGCCAGTGGGTCGTACATACAGGCGAGTAAGGAGAGGTTGCATAAGGCCGTTTTGATCGTCGCACAGACGGGGTCGAGGAGCCGACGAGAATCCCGGGAACTCACGCCGACGAGAACCCCGGAGACTCACGCCGACGAGGACTCCGGTGACGTCACGCGTCAAGCCACAGTCCCGCGACGACGACCGCCGACAGCGTCAGCGACGTCGCGAGCAACCAGAACGCCGGACGGAATCCGGCGACGTCGGCGACGACGCCCACCGTTCCGGGCGCGAGCGCGCCCGCACCCATCAACAGCGTCCGGACCACACCGAGCCCCCCGGCGGCCAGTCGGTCGGGCAGCGCCTCGACGAGATACGCACCGCGAACGGGTCGAAACCCGTGGGAGCCGAGCCCCAGCGTCACGACGAGTCCGCCGAGCACGATAGCGCCGGCGTCGACGAACAACAGCGTCCCGACGAGTGACGTGGCTGCCAGCCCGAGCGCACCCGCCATCACGGGAAATCGACCGATCCGATCGGAGAGCTCGCCGGAGACGAGCTGGACGAACGAGACCGCGAACAGCGCAGAGTAGAGCAGACTCGCGGTCGCGGTCGTCAGACCGGCCTCCCGGGACAGGTACAACGGCAGGAACGCGACGAGGCCGTTGTACGCGAACGAGAAGGCGACGGTGACGAACACGAACGCGGCGACCCGTCGCCGTCCAAGGAGCGCAAGGTACTCCCGAGCGCCCGGATCGGGACCGTCGTCGTCCCCGCAGTCGTCGGGATTCGGGAGACGAGCGGGGACCCGGAGACGAAACACCGCGGCGGACGCCAGCGCGAGCAGGCCGGCGACGAGAAAGAGTCCGCGCCAGTCGGCGCCGGGCAGCCGTTCGAGGACGGACGCGAGAACGGGCGGCGCCGACAGGACGACGACGACCGCCGCAGGCGCGGCGACCCCGCCGAGTGCACCGAACGTGTCGTGGACGCCGAGCGTCCGTCCCGTGCGAGCGGGGTAGACGCGGGCGAGCAGCCCGACTGCGACCGTCTTATGTGCACCCGTGCCGGCCCCGATAACGACCATCGCGGCCACGAGCACCGCGAACGGGGAATCGAAGACGAGCGCGATCGATCCCAGCCCGGCGATCGTCGCACCCGCGACGATCACCCGAACCTCGCCGACGCGATCAGCGATCGCCCCGCTCGGAAACTGCATCATCGCGTACACGATCATGAACGCGGTGAAGGCACCGCCGACCGCGGCGTTGCTCACCCCGTACGTCGACTGGAACGGCTCGAACAACGGCGGAAACGCGTACCGGAGGAGCTTCCCGAGAAACCAGAGGGCGGACGACAACAGCAGCACGTCGTACGTGCGCAGGCGTCGAAGCCCCATCGTCCACCTCTATCCGGTCATGAGTTATAAAGGAGATGAAGCCGGTGGGACGGGAAACGAGGAGCGCGGCTGGAACGGCGACGGAGTTCACCCGGGGCAGGAACTGAGACGTTAGCCGAACGGGCCCTTGCCGCCGCCCATCATGTCGCCGAGGCCGCCCCCGCCTCCGCCGCCCATCTTCTTCATCATCCGCTGCATGTCGCCCTCGCCCATACCCTGGAACTGGTCGATCGTGCGTTCCATCATCGAGTGCTGTTCGAGCAGCTGTCGGACGGTTTCGACGTCGGTACCGGATCCCCGGGCGATCCGTTCCGTGCGTGACTGGCCGACGACCTTCGGGTTCTCGAGCTCCTCATCGGTCATCGAGTCCATGATCCGCTCGAACTTGCGCATCCGGTCCTGAGTCACGTCCATCGCGTCGTCGGGCAGCTGGTCCATCATTCCCCCGCCCATCCCGGGGATCATGTCCATCACCTGGTCGAGCGGACCCATGCGATTCATCGCATCCATCTGTTTTTGCATGTCCTTCAGGGTGAAGTTCCCCTCCAGCAGCTGTTCGGGATCCCAGTCCTCGTCGTCCTCCCGCGTCTCCGCCATCGCGCGCTCGACGCGCTCGGAGAGCTGCTTGAGATCGCCCATCCCGAGCAGCCGGGAGATGAATCCCGACGGTTCGAACCGCTCGACGTCCTGGACGGTTTCGCCCGTGCCGAGAAACGCGATCGAGGAGCCGGTCTCGTTGACCGCCGTCAGTGCGCCGCCACCTTTCGCCGTTCCGTCGAGCTTGGTGATGACGACGCCCTCGATGCCGATCGACTCCTCGAACTGCCGCGCCTGCTCTTTGGCTCCCTGGCCGATCGCGGCGTCCAGCACGAGCAGCGAGCGATCGGGGTCGACCGTGCGCTCGATCTCCTCGATCTCCGCGATGAGGTCGTCCTCCAGCGCGTGTCGGCCGGCGGTGTCGACGATGTGGACGTCGGCGTCGGCGGTCGCTTCCATCCCCTCGCGGGCGATCGCGACCGGGTCGTCGGCGTCGGGATCGCCGTAGAAGTCGACCTCCGCACGCTCACACATCTGTTTCGCCTGGTCATACGCGCCCGGACGGAACGTATCCGTCTGGATCACGGCGGGACGCAGCCCCTTCTTCGAGAACCACCACGCCATCTTCGCAGCGGAGGTGGTTTTTCCGGAGCCCTGCAGCCCGGCGAGCAGGATCGTCTGTGACTCCAGGGGCAGTTCCGTGGAGTCGCCGACGAGCGCGACCATCTCCTCGTAGACGATCTTGAGGACGTGGTCGCGGGCGGTGGTTCCGCCGGGCGGTTCCTCCTCCAGCGCGCGGGTTTCGATGGCGTCCGACAGCTCCATCACGAGGGAGACGTCGACGTCGGCGGAGAGCAGCGACCGCTGGATCTCCTTGACGATCTCCTCGACATCGTCCTCGTCGAGGCGGGCCTTCCCCTGCAGCTTGTCGAGCGTACCTCGCAGGGACGTACCGAGGTCGTCGAGTACCATTTGCGGTGCCGTAGACGGTCCACGGAGTAAAGGCTTCCTCGTCGCGCCCACACGGACGTCGACGTCGGCGCTTGCGGCGACAACTCGCTGTTCCGAGTCGGGAATATGTTTCGGCTGTTCCCGGAGACTGACCCGGAATCACGCGCTTAATCTGCTTGCAGCCGTAGTCCACGTGTTCATGCAGAACATCGATCGGCTGGAGAGACGGGCCTTCATTGGAGCGACCACCACAGGAGCGACACTGCTTCTCGCCGGATGTTCGGACGACGGCGGCGGAGACAGCGAGGACGAAGCTGACGGCGACGGTGGAAGCAGCGGAATGCTCGACGAGGAGCCCGACTACGGGGACTGGTTCGACGACGTCGACAACTACGAGGGAACGGTCGATATGACCGGGCAGGACGAGGTTGAGGTCGCCAACGGCGCGGGCGACGGGCTGCGGTTCGACCCGGCGGCGGTCGCCGTGAGTCCCGGCACGACGGTCGTCTGGGAGTGGACCGGCGAGGGAGGACAGCACAACGTCGCCGCCGCGGACGGCAGCTTCGAGAGCGACACCGTCAGCGAACAGGGGTTCACGTTCGAACACACGTTCGAAGAGGAGGGGGTTTTCGAGTACATTTGCACTCCCCACGAGGCCGTCGGCATGAAGGGAGCGGTCGTCGTCCAGTAGTCCACGGGACGGAGCGAACGACTCCCAAAGACGAGTCCTTTCCGCGGCTACGGCCGGCGACGTAAGCACTTATATCGGGTGGGCGTGATGTTTGTTAACACATGGATATAGGAGTACTAACGGTCGCGCTCGGCGATGAATCGCTCGAAGACGCGCTCGGGTATCTCTCAGATGTCGAGGTTGATGCGGTCGAACTCGGCTGTGGCGGGTTCGTCGGCGCGGATCACATCTCTCGGGACGTGTATCTCGACGACGAGGACGCCCAGCGCGAACTGCGTGCGCTCGTCGAGGAACACGGCCTGCGGATAAGCGCACTGTCGACGCACAACAATCCGCTACATCCCGACGAGGCGCGGAGCGAACGGGCCGTGACCGAAATCGAGGAGGCGATTCGACTGGCCGATCAGCTCGGCGTCGAGAACGTCAACACGTTCTCCGGGCTACCTGCCGGGAGCCCGTCGGGGACCGTTCCCAACTGGATCACGGCACCGTGGCCGCCCGAACACGCCGAGGCGCTGGAGTATCAGTGGGAGGAGGTCGCGATCCCGCAATGGACAGCCATCGCCGAACACGCCGCCGAACACGACGTGAACGTCTGTATCGAGATGCATCCGAACATGCTCGTCCACGAGCCGACCGGCCTGCTTCGGTTGCGGGAGGCGACGAACGACCACGTCGGCGCGAACTTTGACCCTTCACACCTCTACTGGCAGGGGATCGACGTTCCCGAGGCCATTCGGTTCCTCGGCAAGCGGGACGCGATCCACCACGTCCACGCGAAAGACACGCGCCTGTACGAACACAACGCCAGAGTACAGGGGTATCTGGACACGAACGCGTACACGGACGAGTCGAACCGTTCGTGGTTGTTCCGGTCGATCGGCTACGGTCACGGGGAGGCACACTGGAAGGACGTCGTCTCGACGCTTCGGATGGTCGGCTACGAGGGTGCGCTGTCGATCGAACACGAGGACGCGCTCACCTCCGGGCGGGAGGGACTGGAGAAGGCCGTGGACGTCCTGCAGCGCGCCGTCTTCGAAACGCAACCGGGCGACGCCTACTGGGCGTGATTCGATGACGCTAACGATCGGATTCCTCGGATATCGGTTCATGGGGCGGGCCCATGCGAACGCGATAGCACGGCTACCGATGTTCTTCCCCGACGGGCCGGACGTCGAGCGAGACGTCCTCATCGGGCGGGACGAGGACGCGCTGGCGGACGCGGTCGAGCAGTACGGCTTCGATCGCTACGCGACGGACTGGCGGGACGTGGTCGGAGAGGTCGACGTGCTGTACAACCTCGGTCCGAACAGCCTGCACGCTGTGCCGTCGATAGCTGCGCTCGAGGCCGACACGCACGTGTTCTGTGAGAAGCCGCTCGCCCACACGATGGACGACGCGGAGCGGATGGCCGCCGCCGCCAGGGAGAGCGACGCCACCGCCGGCATCGCGTTCAACTATCGGTTCGTCCCGGCGATCCAGTACGCGAAGGAGCTGATCGACTCGGGGTTCCTCGGGGAGATCCATCACGTCAGGGCACACTACCTCCAGGATTGGCTGGTCGATCCCGGGGCTCCCTGGAGCTGGCGCAACTCCGCGGAGATCGCCGGATCGGGAGCGCTCGGCGATCTCGGTGCCCACTCGATCGATCTCGCCCAGTACCTGGTCGGCGAGGAGCTCACGCGCGTCTCGGGCCATCTGAAGACGTTCGTTTCGGAGCGGCCGGTGCCGGCCGAATCGGGGGGTGGTCCGGATGCCGAGGGCGCCGCGGAGCGTGAGACGAAGCGAGTCACCGTCGACGACGCGTACACCGCACAGGCCGCGTTCGAGGGCGGGGCGATGGGCCTCTTCGAGGCGTCCCGGTTCGCCACCGGCCACAAGAACGCGAACACGATCGAGATCAACGGCTCGGATGGATCGATCAGGTTCGACCTCGAACGGCTCAACGAACTCGAGGTGCTGGACGGAGATTCACGCGGGTTCGAACGCGTTCTCGTCACCGAACCCGACGACCCATACCTCGACCACTGGTGGCCGCCGGGACACGTCGTCGGCTGGGAGCACACGTTCGTCCACGAGGATTACGAGTTCCTCTCGGCGGCCGCGGCGGGAGAGCCACACACGCCGGACTTCGAGACCGGACTGTCCGTACAGCGTGCGCTCGCAGCGATCGAAGCCAGCGACAGCACGGGTGAGTGGGTAACCGTCAGTTGATAACATTCAGTACTAAATTTGTTTCTGATACTTTTATCGAATCCGTCAGTCGGATGGGGACGAGTTCCTGAGGTGTATTCCGGTGTTTCAGCCGTATAGATCGATTTATCGTGCGGTAAACCGACTACTGTGGCGATTTTTTCTCACGCGTATACTATTTTATTTATATCAAAAGTGAGTTTTTACATACTTACTTATAATACGGACCGAACGGCAACGAGGGCACGGATCCGACTCCCGGCGTCGACCGGTATCGGTGTCCGATCCGGCCGGGTCGGGAAACCTTCATACGGCGTGCGGTCGACGGCTCGCGTATGAGCGACGACTGTATCTTCTGTTCGATCGTCGCCGGGGACATTCCGGCGCGGACGGTGTACGAGACCGACGACGTGCTGGCGTTTCTCGACGCGAATCCGCTTGCCAGCGGGCATACGCTCGTGATCCCGAAGGGCCACGTCGAGCGCGTCGCGGATCTCGACCCGGGAGCGTCGAGGGCCCTCTTCGATGCGGTCGCGGAGCTGACGCCGCGCGTGCAGGACGCGGTCGATGCCGACGCCGCCAACGTCGGGATCAACGACGGCGAGGCTGCCGGTCAGGAGGTGCCGCACGTGCACGTCCATCTCGTCCCCCGGTTCGAGAGCGACGGCGGCGCGCCGATCCACGCCGTCGGCGGCCAGCGACCCGACCTCTCCGATGAGGAGCTCGACGCGATCGCGGAGACGATCGCGGGCTGACTCGGCCCGGCGACCGGCGGACACCGACCGGGCCGCCGTGCTCCGTAGCGCTTAACAACGAAACCACGGGAATCCGATGGTATGAGTGCGACGACGCTCGCGCTCGTCGGGGCGACCGGCGGCGCGGGAACGACGCGTACCGCGATCGAGCTGGCGGCGATCGGCGTCCGCGACGGATGCGACGTCGCGGTCATCGACGCGGCGTTCGCCACGCAGGGACTCTCGGAGTACGTCTCCGGCCGCATTGGCACGGACCTGACGGCGCTCGTCACCGACCGAACCGACGCGTCGCTGACCGCGGCGACGTACTCGGCGAACATCGCCCGCAACGCCGACACGCCGGCACGCGCCGACGTGGTTCCGGTGCGGGCGCCCTTCGAGCGCGTCGCCCGCGCGAAGACGGTCGAGGCCGCCCGAGAACTGGAGGCCCGAATCGAGGAGGCCGAGAGCGGCTACGACGCCGTGATCGTCGACGTGTCGCCGGTCGCGTCGAACGAGGCCGTCGCCGCGATCACGACCGTCGACCGCGTCGTCGGCGTCCGCCCCGCGACGCCACACGGCCGGGACGCGATACAGCGGCTCCGGGGACGGATCGCGGACGTCGGCGCCGGTGTCGACGCCGCGGTCGCCGTGGCACGCGACGGATCGGAGACGGACACCGACGCCGCGGCCGACGCCGACCTGCTGGTGCCGCCGACGGATCCGTCGGTTTCGGCCGCTCCGACCGCCGCGGCGGGTGATGGCGACTACGCCGAGGCCGTCGCCGACGCGTACGCCGAGCTGTTCGGCACCTCGGTCGGCGTGAGCTTCGAGAGCGAGGGGCTCGTCGACCGGCTCCGGTAGCGACCACTCCTCGTCGGAGGCGCCAAGCGTCCGGGGCGCCGAGCATCTGAGGCGCCTAACGACGGAGGCGCCTAACGTCGGAGGTCGTCCACGCGGATCGGCGGCGACCGTCCGCGGATCCTCGGGGTCGCCCACGCCGATCAGCGGTAGTCGCCCGGTTCGCCGAGCGCTCCCATGCCGAGGTCAGCGGAGCCGGTGTCACCGATCCCGCCGAGCGGCGCGTCCGCGATCGCCCCGTCGACGGCGGCCTCGATCTCCGGTATCGGGTCGTGGGTCTCGGCGTACGTCGCCAGCGCGAAGTCGGCCTCGTCCCCGCCGACGAGCTCCATCGCCTCGCTGCGGGCGATTCGTCCGTCAAGCCAGTCGCGAACGACGCCGCGTCGCGTCGGTGCGAGCGGACGGACGCCCGCGACGCCACAGCGGTGGAGCGCCTTCGCGGCCGTCATCGGCGTTACGGACGCCTCGCGAGCCGCGTCTCCGATCGACCGGCCGGCCGTGTACGCCTCGACGAGCGTGACGGTCGCCGCCGGGGTACACGGCAGCGCCTCCGCGTGGTCACGGAGGCGATCGACGAGCGGAGTGTCCGTGTCGTCCGCGACGGCGACGCCCCGATCCCGCTGGGCGGTCGTCACCTCCAGCCCTTCGGCGATATCGGACAGCGTCATGTCGTCGACTGGTCGTCGATAAGTGTTAAAACCACGGGACAGGATCCGGGCTCTCGTCCGGCTCACCTATCGGTTACCGGTCGGTTATCGCGTCCCGAAAACGCGGTCCCCTCCGCGATCCACCCGTGTTTAAGTAAGGAATCGGGCCCGAGGATCACGTGTGATGAACCAGGCACGCTCGACTCGCGCTCGGTCGCGGAGGACTCGAACGACCCGGACCACGGACTCGGCCGCGACCGTCGAGGAGACGGACGCAAGCGAATCGGCCGCGAAGCCGGACGCGACGAACGGAACCCCGGGGACGACCCCGGCGGAAGCCGCCACGGAGACGAACGCGTCCGGGTCGGTCGACGGTCGACCGGTGTCGACGCCGTCGGAGGAGTGTCCGGAGTGTGGCGGTCGGACGCGCGTCGACGAGGCGGAACGCGTCTGCTCGGACTGCGGGCTCGTCGTCGAGGCCGACCGGATCGACCACGGGCCGGAGTGGCGCTCGTTTGACGACGACGAGGGGAACCCCGAACGAACGGGTGCACCGCTCACACGCTCGCGTCATGATCGCGGCCTCTCGACGGAGATCGGACGCTCGACCAAGGTGAAGGGTCGCAAGCGTCGCCGACTCGCGCGGATGCGTACCCACCACGACCGGGCGCGGATCGGATCGAAGCGGGAACGAAACAAGGTGTACGCGTACACCGAGATCCGTCGACTGACCGGGACGCTGGAGCTCCCGGACAGCATTCGCGACACCGCGTGTTCGCTCTTCGACTCCGCACAGGCCGAGAGTCTGCTTCGCGGCCGTTCGCTGGAGGGGTTCGCGGCCGCCTGCGTGTACGTCGCCTGTCGGACCGCGGACGTCCCCCGGACGGTCGACGAGATCTGCACGGAGGCGAAGGCGACGGAGAGCGAACACGACGCCGCCTTCGACGCGATGAACCGTGACCTCGGCCTCCCGCTCGGTCCGACCGCTCCCGGGGAGTATCTGCCGCGGTTCGCCTCGGAACTGGACTGTGCGCCCGCCGTCGAGCGCAGAGCGGGAGAGCTGGCCGGCCGTGCGGTCGATGACGGGATCGCGAACGGCCGCAACCCGGTCGGGGTCGCCGCCGCCTGCCTGTATACGGCCGCCCGGGAACTGGACGCCGACCATACACAGCGGGAGGTCGCCGACGTCGCCGACGTCACCCCGGTTACGGTCAGGCGGACGTACGTGGACCTGACGGCGGAGTAGCCGTCGGCGCCTCGACGCATTTCCGACCCGATTCGGGCCCGTTACGCGGTGAGCGCCGCGACCATCCGGGAGACGGACGCGAGCTCGTCGTCGTTGACCCCGTGGCCCATCCCCTCGTGGATGTGGGTCGTTACGTCCCCGTCAAGGGCCGTCAACACCGCGTCTGTCTCGTGGATGTGCTCCTCCGGAACGTGCGGATCGACGTCGCTACAGCCGAAAAGCGTCGGCGTCCGGTCGAGTCGGTCGCCGTCGGCGGTCGCCAGATACTCGTGGACGGACACCGACTGGCCGATCAGCCCGCCGCTGAGGACCGCGAGGCCGCCGTACCGGGCCGGATTGCGAGCGACGAACTCGCTCGCGAGACACGCACCCTGCGAGAACCCGGCGATCAGGACTCTGACGGTTCCGAGTCCCGCGTCAACGGCCTGGCCGACCGCCCGCCCGACCGCTCGCAGCCCGGAGCGACGTCCGGGTCGGCGACCTCCGCGCCGAGTTCCAGTATGCTCCGCGCGGTCGCACCCCGACCGTGGACCAGCACGACCGCGGCGCTCGCGTCCGCGAGATCTGCGCCGCCGGTCACGACCGGTTCGTCGCCGTGCGGGTCCGATCCGGCGTGCGGTGCTGCCATCGGCACTACACCCCGACGCCCGCGTCCGCGTCGGGAAGGTCGTACTTGTTCACCGGGAGCCCGAGCTCCGATAACGCCGCCTCCATGTGGCGGTCCTGCGCGAAGTCGGCACCGTCCGCCTCGCGGAGCCGCTGGGCGGTCGCGAGCACTTCGCCCTTCCGGTCGTCGGGGATCTCGTACTTGTCGGAGGAGAGTTCGACGACGAGGCCGTTGTTGTCCCGGGTGTAGATGGAGTGGAAGATCCCGCGGTCGAACACGTTGTAGCCGTGGCCGGCCTCCTCCAGTGCCGCCATGATATCCTCGTACTCGTCGGGGTCGACGCTGAAACAGAGGTGGTGGACGGCGCCGACGCCCGGCCGCTGGCCGCGGGCGGAGGGTCGGTCGTCGCTCACAAAGACAGTGAGGATCCGGCCGTCACCGGTGTCGAAAAAGAGGTGCGTCTGGGACGGGTCATCGAGGTTCGGCTGACGGAGGACGAGCGGCATCCCGAGCAGATCACGATAAAAATCGATCGTGTCATCCGCGTTGCTTCCCCAGACGGTGATGTGGTCGGTTCCGGTGGTGTGGAACGGTGCGTCCGGGCGATCGGCAGTGACCGGTGTGCGGTCCTCGATGTCGGTGTCGCTCATGGATCCGCATGGGAGACCCGGGCGGATAAAGACGGGAGGGATCGGAACGTGACCCTCTGACGTGGATGTTATCGGCACGAAGTGACTCTCCCGGGTTCTTATCAGCGACGGGCGCGTCTTCGCGATCATGATGCTGCCGACCCACGCGCTCGTCGGGCTGGCGATCGCGACGCCCGTCGCGGTGGGGGTTCCCGACCTCTCGACGTCCCTCCTCGTCGGCGCGCTCGTCGGATCGATCCTCCCTGACGTCGACGTGCTCGCGACCCATCGGCGAACGCTCCATTATCCGACCGGCTACGTACTGGCGTCGGTGCCGGTGCTGGCCGTCGCTGCGCTCGCGCCGACCCCAATTATTGTCGCGCTCGCGGCCGGACTCGTCGCGGCCGCGATTCACTGTCGCATGGACCGATACGGCGGCAGCCACGAGAATCGGCCCTGGGAGCGAAAAACCGACTGTGCCGTGTACGACCATCTCGCCGGACGCTGGCGCGGCGCGAAGCGCTGGACGCGGTACGACGGGTCGTCCCGCGACCTGGCCGTCGCCGCCACCGCCGCGGCCGTCCCGCTGCTCGCGCCGATCGGGGCGTTCCGCACGCTCGCTGCGGTCTCGCTCGGCGTCGCGGTCGTCTACACCGCGTTCAGACGACGGATCGCCGACCTTGTGGACGAGCTGTCGGTGGCCCTCCGGCGTAGAAGCGATCGACTTCGGGCCGGCTGTGATCGGCGGTGACTACCTGTGATGGGCCTGAAGCTGTGGTTGCTCCGTAGCCGTTCGTGCGGCACGATTTCGGGAGCATATGATGTAGAGCGAGTTGATGGCGTTTATAAGAGGTACGTGGGTGGTGTCGATATCGGTTTATAAGTGATTGCTCGGTGAGTCGCTCCTGCTGCGATCGATACTACCGTCTGCAAAGCCCCAGCCGCTCTGTTTATAAGTGATTGCGTGGTGAGTAGCCGCTGCTGCGATCGACACCACCGCCTCAAAAGCCCCAGCCGCGACGGCTCGCGCGGCTCGCTGCGCGCTCATAAGTGGCCTCTCCGCACGGCCCGGCCACTTATGAGTGCTTACCTCGCCGGGCCTCGCCCTCGCGGCTGCCCCTTTGAGTCCCACCCCAAACCACACGGCACCGCGGCCTCACGCCTCCCCAGCCTCGTCGGCAGGCTGCGCCG
>LFFM01001028.1_pt1 | contig 19917 bp, 20 predicted proteins | sample 643131 | NCBI WGS metagenome assembly LFFM01 (sample SAMN03777445, study PRJNA286221) | soda lake metagenome | biome: soda lake; feature: Kulunda steppe; material: water; isolation source: sample Tc-Br brine of Tanatar trona crystallizer | place: Russia: Kulunda steppe | collected 2011-07
AAACACGTTCGCGTCAGTTTCTCCGGCGAGTTGTTCTGGCTGCCCCGGCGATGAGTACAGGGGGTATGAAGACCTGTCTTTTACCTACAAATCCAGATTGGTGCGTGCACTGCGTGCATAGGTTGTACTGAGTGGTGGGTGAAATTGTACCATACCTGATAGAAGTATTCGAATTTTGGGTGTCGAAGAAGGGGAAGCCCCCGCTCGCTCGACTCGGGGGACCCACACTGCGCTCCTCGCTCGCATTGCTCGCTTCGGTGCTTGAGGGGTCCGCCTTCGCCGAGCGGGCGGCCCCTTCCAGTCCCACCCACGTTGCCAATTTGGCTAGCCACCGTCTGTCGGCTGACCAGTCAGCCACCGCCTGTCAGCCGGCCAAACAGCCGACCCAGGTGGGACCGAAAGGGGCAGAGCACTCGACGAAGGTGGGCGACACAAGCACTAGACCGAGCACCGCGAGGGAAGCGCGCAGCGAGCCCCCCGAGTCGAGCGACCTGGGGCTTTCCCGTCTTCTCACTCCTAGCTGTTCCTCATGTACGACACTACACACCTCCAAATTGTGACTGATTACTACATCCCTGGGACAGACCGCGTCCAACTTATGCGTAAGAGACAGGTATGAAGACCCGGGCCAGACACTCCGTCAGATACCGGGAGCGTTTCGCCGTCAGTCTCACCGCTTTGGGACGGTCTGTGCCTCCCCGAGCGCGTCCATTTCGTCTCCGACACCACGTCGGAGAGCGGGCGAGTCGGTCACCTGCGAGACCTCCACGACGGCGACGAACGCGATGGCCCACAGGATTGCTGCAATCCCCCACATCACTCCGGTCGATCCCGACTGCGTGGTGAACCCGACAGACATCACGCCGTAGTAGGCAATCGGGAGCGCTGCGAGCCAGCCAGCGAGTCGCCAGCCAGCGAACCCGAGCGCAGCAGGGATGCCGTAGGCAAGCGGTGCAATTGCCAGCGCGGCCATCATGACGTAGTGGCCCATGGCGGCATGGGAGTCAGCGGGGTTCGTCGACAGACTCCACTGGCCCACCGCGAACGCGAGCAACGGGACGGCAGCGACCAGAACCAGCGCGAGGAGTGCCGGACTGTAGGTGCTTCCGCGTCTGAACAGCCCTCGACCAGCCGGATGGGCGACGAACGCGAGCGCTGCAAACAGCATGAACGGAATAACCTCCTCGGGGCGGCCAACACCGAAACCGAGAGTTCCGGCGGTGATGACGGCTATGATGACGAACGCACCCCACATCGTGGCGATTCGTTCTTTTGGTCTATACGCCTGCGAGAACAGACCGAGCAGGAACACGGTGACGACCACCGAGATACCCATCACGTGCAGCCGATGGATACCGAGTTCCGCGGCACCTGCACTGGTCCAGCCCGTCACGAGGATGGGGATCAGGTACGGGAGGATCAACGCGGACAGCAGGGCAGCCAGCCCGAGCGACAGGGCGAACACGGCCATCCGGGCTTTCTGCCCCAGTGACGTGCCCGACTCTGACGGCCCGTCGGCTGACTGTGCGTTCGAAGTCGATACACTGGATAGCTCCGGGGACGAACCCGGACGTCGGTTGAACAGTTTCATCTGGTGTGTCACCTCTGCTGGTGAGTACCGTACTAGTGGTTTCGCCCGGGCAGAACGGTTGCCTTCGATTCCGAACGGATGTTGTCCCAATTGTCGGTGGAACACCGAAGCGTCCGAGGTTCGGCCCGTCACGATGACTGCTTCATCCTCGAACCTCACGGAGAGGGTCTCTGTGGACTATGCGGTCGTGACTCTCTCTGGTGCCTACGCAGTCGCGACCATCTCTGTGGCCTCGATGAGTTCTTTGCTGGTCTTCAGTGCGTTTTTGAACTGGCGTCTGTTGTAGCGACTGGCGACAGGCTCCATCACGCGCTGGAGGAGCGAGTCACCGAACTCGTAGTCCACGCGCTGGACGACGCTCGTCCCATCATCGGTCTCCTCGTACTGGTAGTGGACTTCGCCGGTCATGCCGGGGCTCTCGAAGGAGGCGACAGTGTGTGCATACGGTTCGATGACAGTGTGCACCATCTCGCCGCTGGTGGCGATACCGAGCATTCTGTAGGTGGTGTCCATACTGAGACCTGCTTCGGTCTCTTCGACGTTCTCGACCGATAGACTGGGCATCACGCGCTCCCAGTTCTCTGGGTCGTTCCCGAACTCGTAGACCTGGTCGACAGGCGCTGCAATCTCGACTGTGTGTTCGAAGGTTGGCATAATTCTCTCCTCGCCCGACAATGGGCAGGTATAGGGATTATCGTACCTGTACAGAGATTCTCGCTACGACGTACAGCGAGAAATCTATGATGACGTACGAGACTCCCGGTAACTCTTGGCTCCTTTCGGGCACGACGCTTGCCTTCGGTGTCGAAGACGGTCTCACCGTCGGTGTGCATCGTCAGCCAGCAGCGTCTGTTCGATGAGCGTGTTGAGTCCACGGCGGAGACGCTGAGAGAGTGCGCTATCGCTCACGCCTTCGGCACTGGCGAGGCTGGTGAGCGTCGTTCTCCGGGGGACGTTGAAGTAGCCCTGCCGATACGCGGTCAGCAGCGTCTCGCGCTGTTCTCGCGACAGCATCGGCTTCTCCGCTGGCTGTATCGGGTTGTAGATGCGCCGGAGCGTGACTGGAATCTGGCGTTCTGTGAGCGCCACATTGAACGCCGAGAGGTCCCCGTGAGAGAGAAACCGCAGCCGAAGGTCCCACACACCGTCTGTGCCGCTCGCCTTGAGGATTTTCGCACGGCTCTCGACGAGTGCCTGCACGAGACCGTTGACGTCGTCGCTCCAGCGAACCTCATACAGCACCCGGTCGTCGATGACCGCGAGCACGTCCACTGCCTCGACCTGGGACTGGTCGTGGAGCTGTTTCTCGGTCACTGTCGCATCTCCACCGGAGACCCAGAACAGCGGAATGATCGCCTCCTGGAGCGGGACAATCCGTTCGAGTTCGACTCTCACGGCCGACTCCTCCTCGAGCAGGCCGCCGAGGACGAACGCCTCTGCAGGGACGGTTATCTCGGCGATGACTGTCATTGTAGTATAACTGGGAACCTCACGTGAGAGTTCCTGTCGTGTGGTACCGTACTTCGAGGTCGAAGTGTAAAACACTTGTTGCGGACACAGACTGCTTCGACACCGAAGCAAGACTACTGTGATGGGGGCGTCTCTCGACGCCGCTCGACCATCTCGGCATAGTCTTTGATAATCTTCCCCTCTGCACGGTGGAGCGTCTCGCTCACGGTTGATTTCGCTCGCCCGAGCTCCGCCGCAAGCTTCGTCTGCGAGCACTGCCGTGGCACGTCGTAGTATCCCATCTCGATGGCCGTTTCGAGGATATCTCGCTGGGTGTCCGTGAGCAACTGCTTCTCTTCGAGGTCGTACTGGATGTACTCGACAGTGAACGGAATACCGAAGAACTCGAGCTGGTCACTTAGCTCCGAGAGACGGTCACTCGGGGCTTTTATTTCCCAGACAGCCGTCCCATTCGAGAGTTCGAACGGCATCTCCAGCGGAACACCGGAGCCTCTGGCCGCGAGCAACAGCAGGGGAAGCGTCGTCTCGAACTGAACGAGTGCCCGACTGTCAGTCTGGCTCAACACCTCCATCTCGGGCACTTCCTCGTAGCTCGCCATCTGTTCGAGCAACTCGGGAAGCGACTCACCGATGATCTCCGTGAGCGCGACTCCTATCCCTCCGTCCGGGATGGCCGCGAGCACCCTGAACGTCGCCTCCGGGTACTCCCGTGTCAACTCCCCTATCCAGACGACTTCCGGGAGTTCGAGCTGTAATTTTGCTTCTGGCATACCTCTCTTTTGAACCGCTCGTTGCATCAACACGTCACCCGAATATATCGGGTGGTTTATATACACGATACCGGGTGTTCTCGGCCGAACATTTTCGGGACGGCGTTCACGAGTGTGGGGAACGTACCTGCGAGACAAGTACAATGTATCCGGGGACTATCGAGACCGAAGAGCGGCCGTTCGTTCTCATCTGGGAATTGACGCAGGCGTGTGAGCTGGCGTGTAAGCACTGTCGCGCGGAGGCAGACCCCGACTGCCATCCGGACGAACTCACGACTGCGGAGGGGAAGGAACTCCTCGAAGAGGCAACCGAGTTCGGTGACGGCCAGCTCGTCGTTCTCTCCGGTGGCGACCCCCTCGCTCGTCCGGACACGACCGAACTCGTCCGGTACGGAACCGAACAGGGACTGCGGATGACGATGACGCCGAGCGGGACGAGTTCGCTGACGCCCCGGCGCATCCGAGCGCTCGCAGACGCGGGACTGAAACGGATGGCACTGAGTCTCGACGGAGTCACAGCGTCGACACACGACGAGTTCAGACAGGAAGCAGGAAGCTTCGACGAGACGATGACGGCGGCCAGAGCTGCACGCGAGAGCGAACTCCCCGTCCAGATAAACACGACCGTCTGTCGGGAGACCGTCGACGAACTGCCTGCCCTCCGAGAGCGCGTCGCGGACCTGGGAGCCGTTCTCTGGTCGGTGTTCTTTCTCGTCCCGGTGGGTCGGGGTGCAGTGCTCGACCCGATTTCGCCTGCACGCGCCGAGGAAGTGATGGAGTGGCTCTGTGAGATCCAAGGAGACGTCCCCTTCGGCATCAAGACGACAGAAGCGCCACACTACAGGCGGGTTGCCCTCCAGCAGCGGGTCGACAGCGAGGGCGAAGGACCGGTCAGCGACGGCATCGGTCGCCAGACGGGAATCGTGGCCGGAGACGGTTTCGCGTTCGTGAGCCACCTCGGAGATGTCTACCCATCAGGGTTCTTGCCGGTTTCGGCCGGGAACGTTCGGACCGAGAGCCTCGTCGAGGTGTATCGCAAGTCCGAGTTGTTCCAGCGCCTCCGCAACCGCGACGAACTGACCGGAAAGTGCGGGGCCTGCCCGTACCGAGCGGTGTGTGGCGGCAGTCGGTCGCGTGCGTACGCCTACACTGGTGACCCGCTGGCGAGTGACCCGCTGTGTGGATTCGTGCCCGACGGCTACGACGGTCCACTGCCCGAGAGCTGGGAACGGCAGGGATGGCGACCCTCCGAAGCCGTCGTCGCTGGAGCGGACACACACCGCTGAACAGGTCCAAACCAACCCTCGTATTTCAGCCCCTGGACCTTCTCACTTCGCCTGGCGGCGGAACACCCCGAGAAGAATGAGGAGGTGCAGACACGCACCGACAAGAACAACCAGTTGACCGACACTCACGCCGACATCGAAGCCGAGAGCGAGCGCCGCAGTTTCGAGGAGCAGTCCGCCACAAATCAGGCCGATGGCAGTGAAGGCAGTTTTGTCGTCGATGCCGGGAAGTACGCTGACTGCAGGCGGGTAGAACTGGTAGCTGACCCCGACGATAGCGAGACCGAGAAAGCCAAGAACGTTGAGTCGGCGATGGGCCGCGATGAGGTCGACAGTCGACTGGTCGAACGCAAAGACGAGTCCGAGTGCAATACCTCCCAGGCCTGCCACGGTACACGCGAGCACGCCATAGAACCCGACACGTCGGCGGTTCGAACGAATGAAAAGCATCCAGAAGGCGACGGCAAAACCAAGGATGGCCAGGCTCTGGAGCAGGGCACCGAGGCGAAACCATCCGCCTGCAGGGAGCGAAGCCGCCAGTATCGCCGGTGCAGCAGCGCCCGCGGGGAGCACAACCCACACCAGCGGACGCGGTGGTGATGCGACCAGAAAGCGCGGGAGGAGTCGAAAGCCCAGCGCGAACACCAGCAGTGCGGCCGTTCCCGTCGCAAGCAGGTGAACGGCACGGGGGGTGTAGCCGTCGAACACCGGTGGAACAGCGGTGGTGGACGCGAGCAACTCGTAGGTTCCGAACGCGAGGTACGCCAGTGCGACAGGCACGAAGAAGTTTGCAACCCGGTCGACACTTCGGCGGTCGGCGTTGGCTTTGCTCGTCCCCGTCTCCCGGCCCGTGACGTTGTCGTATATCGTCCAGCCGAGCATTCCGAGAAAGACAGCCACGCCACCCGCCCACAGCACAGCACCGGCCTGGCCAGCAAGCGTGCCCCCGTACTGAACATCGAACGCGAGCAGAACCGTGCCGCTGGAGGCGAACAACAGATGAGCAGGCAGGAGACGGGTCGTCGCGAGCGTCCGGTTGAAGTACGTCGGGACGAGCGAGTAGGCCTTGCCGAATATCGTGTGGAAGACGAATCCGAGCAGGCCGAGCATCAGTCCGGCCTGGCGCTCACCGCCAGCGAGGACGACGACCTGCCAGCACACCAGAAAGACACCACCGACGAGGACGAACCGGCGCGACCAGCGCGAAACCTGCTGTTGGTGGGTCATCTACAGGGAGTATCGTACGTCATCAGAGAAAGCCGTGACGCCGGCCCCGAAAACGCCCAGTGTTCCCAGACCGGCCACGGCCTCACGGCGATACATCACTCCCATCGCTCTCTGAGCGTCTCGAGATCGTCGAGCAACTCGGCCGTGCTCGGAATGTTGGTCCCGAAGTACGTTCGCTCGACATAGCCGTTGGCGTTTGCCAGAACGATTGCCTCGTCGTGGGTGAACGCCATGTCCTCGTGCATGTCCATCTCCTCGCGCTGTTCATCACTGAGTGGCTCGAAGTGGACACCGAAGCGCTCCTCGACGAGTTCCTGTGCGTCCGCTGTGGTCTCGGGCCGCAGGAAGTACCAGCTGCCGTCATCGACCACGGCACCGCGCTCCTCACTGTAGCGTTCGAGGACGTCCCGGGTGTCGTACTCCGGATCGAACGTGACCGGTACGCACGCAATCTCGTCCTCGTAGCCATTCTCGATGGCTTTGACCTGCGCGTGTACCAGACTCGACGTCAACACTGGACACGCACCGGGACAGCGTGCGAAGACGAACGTGTACAGCGTGTGGCGTTCGCCGATGAAGTCCGTCGTTCTCACTGTCTCGTCGCTGAGCGCACACGGCGCGGAGACGTCTGGCAGTTCGTCACCGTGAATCGGGTATGGAACCACGCCGTCGTCGCGGTCCTCTCGTAACCGGTCGTATCCCTCAGGGGGGTCGAGGACCACGTCGTCGCTCGCGCTATCCGACCCCGGAAGAACGCTGTCGACACACCCCGCCATCGAGAGCGCAAGTGCCGTCGCTCCCGCTCCTCTGAGCACCGTCCGTCGGTCGACCGCCGGTCCGTGTTTGTGGGTTATAGGTGTCATTGTCTCTGGGATGGCCAGGGTGTCTCAGGACTCCGTCAGCACGTCTCGACAGCGTTTGTTGAACTCTTTCGTCACGGTGGCAGCCCTGCTCGGTAACTCCTCGGGGTCGTGTTGCATCGCCGGTTCCTCTTCGATGTCCGGCCAGCCGACGACCACTCGACCGACGACGCCAACCGCTTCGTGAGTCGAACAGAACACCGTTGGGTCGACGTAGTCGTGGATTCCCTCGACGTCGAACGCTCGCTCGAATCGGTCACCGTCCCGGAGGTAGCCGCTCTCGAACGGCTCGTCATCCGCTGGAATACGCCGCTGCCCGTAGGTGTCAGGGTGGTACGAGACCAGCGAGTTTCGCTGGCCACGGCCGACCCACTCGACGGTGCCGCCGGGTTCGACGTGGACGAGTGCCGGGTCGAGCTGTGGTCGCGGTATCGTCATGACCTCGACCTCGACGCTGCGGCCGGGATCGCCGAGTTCGCCCGAGCCACCATCGTCGGTCAGGAGACCGTCGACACAGCCTGCGAGACCGACACCGGCCGCTCCTGTGGCGGTCACGAGCAGTCGCCGTCGTGTGAGTGATGTGTGTGGTGTCATGGATTCTGGTTTCTGGACGGTCTCTGCGTGATTCGGACGATTCGACGGTCTGTCGATTCGTCGGTCCGTCAGTTCGTCGATTCGTCGATCGGTCGATGCTCCGGTCTGGCCGTCTCTCAGTCCGCTGGTCTCCAGTCACTTCTGCGTAGACGGCGCTCAGGGGTCGGGGTTGTAGATGTCCTCGTCTGGTTCTCCTTCGACGTCAATGGTCGCCAGCAGCCCCTTCTGGACGACCCGGGTGAGTGAGTGGTCGACGAGGTGTATCGGGCCGGGTACGGGCAGGTCCATGTCGCCGAAGCCGACGAAGCCAGCGCCAAGGGTCGCACCCTCGACCCACTTCATTGGGTCGTTGACGACGTCGCCGTGGTCGTACCAGCGCGTCCAGACGTTCCCGATCGGGTGCGGGCTGGAGACGTGGTTGGGACCGCCGTTACACCAGAACACACGAACCGTCTCGCCGGTCTCGGCGTGAAGCGGGCCGACTTCGCCGTCGCCAGTGAACCGTCCCATCTCGCCGTTGAACAGGACGTACGTCGGGTCCTCGCTTCGTGCGCCAGCGTTATCCCATCTGTGGTGTCCCTCCTCGCCGGTGTCGCCATCCGTGTACAGCTCGTGCTGGCCGAAGTAGAACTCGCGGTCGACCTCCGGCAGACCGTCTTCGGGTTCGACGAGGATGGTCCCGAACATCCCTGTCCCGATGTGGTGGTCGTGTGCGCCTGGCGCGCAGTGGTAGATGTGTGCGCCGGGGTACTTCGTCTGGAACTCTATTTCGACCGGTCCCTCGCCGGGTGCGATTGTCGTGTCGACTGCGCCGCCACCGGGACCGTACGTGGCGTGGAAGTCGACGTTGTGGACGTCGACGTTGAGGTCGTCGGGAACGTCGAACGTCAGGTGGATTGTGTCACCCTCACGAACCCGAATCATCGGGCCAGGAATCTGGCCATCGAACGTCATGAACCGGGCTGTGACGCCGGGTTCGACCTCTGCAGTGTACTCTTCGGTCACCATTTCGAGTTCGTGGTGACGTGGCTCGTCCCAGTCGACAGGTGGGGGAACGTCTGTCGGATCGCCAGCGATTGTTTCGATATCTGGGTCCTCTGCGGGATTGAGTCCGCCCTCGTCTTCTGGTTCTTCTTCTGGTTCACTCTCACTGAGCGGGCCGATACAGCCAGCGAGGAAGGCAACGCTGCCTGCACCCGCTGCTTTGACGAACGTCCGTCGGTTGGTGTGGGCGTTTTCGGTCATGATGGTTTCCCTTACGACTGTCTATTTAATGACCAGCCATATGAAGCGTAAACCGTATTCTAAGCCACTGAGATGCCTTCTCAGAGCATAAGAACGGTGTACGAACATCTCCTGCAAAAGATTTATATAGTTATTTTCTGGCGCTGAATGTCGGTCGCTCGTGCTGCAGTCCGAACACGTTCGGGCACAGCACTTGGTGAGTCGCAGACGAACACTGCAGTGATGAGCGGCTGCCACCTCTGTGATCTCGCGACACCCACTCCGGCAGTGACAGCATCGGGTGTCGAGGGAGAGTTCTGTTGTCGCGGCTGTCTGGAAGTTGCGCGGGCACTCGACGACGTCGAGAACGCCCCCGCAGCAGACACGGCGCAGGTGGTGCAGGAAGCGACCTCCTCAGAGGACGTTCCTCCGGGTGCAGAGACAGTGTACCTCGCAGTCGACGGGATGCACTGTACGACCTGCGAGGCGTTTCTCTCGCTTCGCGCAGACAGCATCGACGGCGTCTACGCGATCGATGCGAACTACGGCATCGAGACTGCACGCATTTGCTACGACCCCGAGACGGTCGACGCAGACCACGTACCGGCGCTGGTGTCGGCTCACGGCTATCAGTTCCGACACCCGGGCGAGAGCGGTGACGCCCACGCACGCGCACGGAAGCGCGACACAGTACAGCGTCTCGTGATAGGCGGTTTTCTCTCGATGATGATTATGCCGTGGTACTTCGTCTACCTCTATCCGAGTTACGTCGGCATCGAGACCGGAATCCTCGAGGTCGACTCGACGACGTCGTTGAGCGTCTATCTCCCGCTAACGATTCTCGGCGTGCTCACGACCATCGTGCTGTTCTACACCGGCGCACCAGTCCTGCGGAGCGCCTGGATGGGGGTTCGGACACGCCGTCCGAACATGGACTTGCTGCTCGCGGTGGCCGCGCTGTCGGCGTACAGCTACAGCACGGTTGCGCTGGCGACTGGGAGCACGCACCTGTACTACGACGTGAGCGTGGCCGTCATCATGGTGGTCACGCTCGGCCGCTACTACGAGGATTCGATTCGCTCGCAAGCGACGTCGAGACTCTCGGACATCACCGCTGCACGCGAAACGGAGGCAACCCGTCTCACCGGGAGCGGTCGGGAAACGGTCGACATCGACCAGCTCGAACCAGGTGACGAACTCGTCGTCGCACCCGGTGAACGGATACCGGTCGACGGAACAGTCCTCGACGGGCTCGCAGCCGTCGACGAGTCGGTGCTCACCGGAGAGTCGCTTCCGGTGACGAAAGAACCGGGCGACGAGGTCGTCGGTGGCTCGGTCGTGACCGACAACGCACTCGTCGTCGCTGTTGGCCCGAGCGTCGAGAGCACTGTCGACCGCATCGCCACCGCGCTGTGGGAAATACAGAGTGCAACGCCCGGCGTTCAGCGACTGGCCGATGCGCTCGCAACCGTGTTCGTCCCGCTCGTGTTAGTTCTCGGTGTGACAGTCACCGTCTGGCAACTGGCCATTGGAGCGTCGGTCGCGACGGCATTGCTCGCAGGGCTGGTCGTCCTCGTCGTCTCCTGTCCCTGTGCGATGGGGCTTGCAACGCCGCTCGCCATCTCCGCCGGATTGCGCGACGCCCTCGACCGTGGAGTCGTCGTCACCAACGAATCGGTGTTCGAGGTCGCTCCCGACGCGGATGTCGTCGTCTTCGACAAGACGGGGACGCTCACGTCGGGTGAGATGAGCGTCGTCGACGTACACGGTGACGACCGGACGCTTCGGCTCGCGGCCGCAGTCGAGCGTTTCTCCAGTCATCCGGCCGCCGAGGCGATTCTCGACGCCGCAACCTCGCCAGAGCCGCTTTCTGACGGCGGTGAGTGGGTCGGAGAGCCACGAGGTACGTCAGAGCCGTTCTCTGACCGCAGTGAGCGACTCGGAGAGGCGCGAATCTCGTCAGAACCACTTTCTGACGGTGGTGAGTGGATCGAAGACCCACGAGGTTCGTCAGAACCGCTCTCTGACGCAGTTGAGAGTCAATATCCGGTGAAAACGAAACCAGACGATTCAGCAGCGATGCTGCCCACAGCACGGGAGTTCACGCGCTATCCCGGCGAGGGTGTCTCTGCGGTGGTCGACTCCGAAGAAGTCGTCGTCGGGACGGCCGGACTAATCGAAGAGCGCGTCGGAGCCGTTCCCGAGGCGTTGCAGCGGCGAATCGAGACGGTCGAAGGCGAGGGACACCTCGCGGTTGTCGTCGGATGGGGTAACCAGGCGAGAGGGGTCATCGCTGTCGGTGACCGCGAGCGTGAGGAGTGGCAGGCGGCCATCGAGGCGTTCGCCGACCGCAAGATTGCGGTGTTGACGGGTGACGAAGGCACCGGTGCTGACCGCTTCCGTGAGCATTCGGCCGTCGACAGCGTGTTCGCGGGAGTGCCGCCCGATGGCAAAGTCGAGACAGTCCGGAGACTGTCGGCGACCGGGACGACAGTGATGGTTGGCGACGGAACCAACGACGCGCCTGCGCTCGCGGCCGCCGACCTGGGGATTGCGCTGGGAGACGGTACTGCTGGCGCAATCGACGCGGCCGACGTGGTCGTTACAGACAGCGATCTCACCGCCGTGGAGACGGTGTTCGACCTGGCGGATGGCACCCGACGGCGCATCCGCGAGAATATCTGCTGGGCGTTCCTCTACAACGCAGTCGCCATCCCTCTCGCCGTCGTGGGGATGATAAACCCGCTATTTGCGGCGCTGGCGATGGCTGCGAGCAGCATCATCGTCGTCTCGAACTCCCGGCGGTCTGTGTTCTGACGATTCCCCCGCCGTCACTATCCTGACCTTTCCGGCCAGCAGTGGACTGACACCCTCTCAGCCGTCAGTGTCCTGACCTTCCGGCCAGCGGTGGGCTGGCAACAGCTCAGGCCGTGCTGTGTCACCCCATAACATTCCACCAATCGAACATGTACGGCATCGAATGTACGAACTGGAGGCTCGTAGACACCGATAGGGAAAAAGTACAATGACAGGACTCGACATCAATCGGCGGAAGGTGCTGAAAGCGAGTGGCGTCGCAGTTGCAATCGCAGTCGCTGGCTGTCTCGGTGACGATGACGACACGGACGACGACGCTCCAGAAGAGGTCGCCGCCCACATGTCGGACGCCAACGCCTACGAAGGGGTCGAAGATTACACCGGGGAGTCCTCAGTCACGATAGACAACGGGACGAACGGACCGGATTACGCGTTCGAGCCAGCGGCAATTCAGGTCGACCCCGGGACGGAGGTTACCTGGACGTGGGTTTCCGACGGACACTCGGTGGAGAGCGTCGACGGTCCCGAGGAGTTCGACAGCGGCATCGAGAACGAGGGCTTCGAGTTCAGCCACACGTTCGATGAGTCCGGCATCGTCCTCTATCAGTGTGGCCCACATCAGGGAATCGGACACATCGGTGCAGTCGTCGTCGACTGACCAGCAGTGGTCGACTCATCAACATCTGTGACATAGAAACAGATGACACGAACGTCACACTCTGTTCGGCTGGTTCGTTCACGAGTTCCGAACTCCCGGTTCGTCCCTGCAGTCCTCGCTGGTGACCTCCTCGTCCTGTTCGCGTTCATCGCCGTGGGCCAGTACACACACCACTACTACTTCTGGCAGTTGCCGGTACATACGGTCATGGTGCTGACCCCGTTCGTCATCGCGTGGCTCATCGTCGCTCCACTGGTCGGCCTGTTCTCACCGGAGCAACTGCAGCGCTACGGCCGAACGACAGTTCTGGTCATCGTCGGGTGGAGCGGCGCATCGCTCCTTGGTGGGTTCATCCGCGCAACGGCGTACTTTCCGGGAGGGATGCCTGCCGATTTCCTCCTCGTCAACCTCGTCTTCGGGCTGCTGTTCTTTCTCCCCTGGCGGCTGTTCGTCAGCTGGCGTCTCAATTCCTGATACTGACGCGCTCGACGAGCCGCTGGAGCGTGGTGCCGTCGCTGTCACGGAACTCGACTTCGAAGCGCAACCCAGTCCGGGTCTCGGTCAGTTCCTCACGCTGTAACTCGAACTCGAACGGTTGCGCTTCAACCGTTTTGAGGGTTTCACCACCCGACAGCACCACGACGTGGTCGATATTCTGGGCATCGACGATTTCGCAGGTGACGACCTCCTCGCCAGGGTCACAGACGAGTTCACCGCTTGCAGTTGGCTGTCCGTCACCAGTGAACGGAGTGGTGAACTCGAGCATCATCAACCCCGGCACGAACGTCGCGAGCACGAACACACACACGAAAAACACAGTGAGGTTTATCTTCCCCGAGTTCCGCGAGAAGATGCGCCCGACCTGGCTCGTTGCGTTTCGCCGAAGTCGAATCGTCACCGGCACGACGACGAAGTGGGTGAACGGACCCCAGAAGATGAGCAAGATGCCGTACGCCATCAGATACAGCATCACGGTCCACTCGGTGACGGAGTGGACAACCGCGCTTGCAGCCCAGAGTCCGAAGCCGAAAAAGACGAGTGCACCGCTTTTCAACCAGCGCCAGATGGGGGTGTTGGCGTAGTAGACGCTCAGCAAATCGCGCCAGGCCTGTCGTGCGTATCGTCGAACTGTCGAGGTCATCGTGCGGTGAATGTATGCTGGGGTGTATTCGGATGGTCGAGACGGAGTGGGGTTCGCTACTCTCCGGGAGCGCTCAGGCACCGATAGACCACAGACGGGTGAGCAGGAACCAGTTCAGGATGTACATCAGGACGAAGGTGGCCATGAACATGAGACACAGCGTGAACGTCCCGCGCATCTCGATGGCGTGGACAGACTCCGTACCACCGTTGGGCTGGAGACCGCCCTCGGGAAGCAACGCTTCGTCGTCGTCTTCGCCTGCCCGCGAACCCAGGAGCAGCGAGCCGACAGCAACGAGGACGAACACGACGCCCACGAGAATCGCAAGGATCGTCATCGGGCCGAGCACCAGAAACAGCGGTTCGGCCGCCGAGAGGCTGAAGTCCGAGCCCGGTATGTTGCTGACGACCTCCGACGTTCGACGTGGGACGCCGTAGAGGATGCCGACGTACATCATGAGCAACGACGCTAGGCCCATCGCTGCCGCGTAGCCGTAAGGAACCACGAGCGCGAGTCTGTCGGAGATGAGGTTTCGTCGGAACATCGTCTTGATGACGAAAAACACCAGCCCCATGAACGCCAGCGTCGTTCCCAGGGCGACTGTGGCGTGGAAGTGGCCGACGGTTGCAAACGTGTTGTGCCAGGTCATGTTGAGCTGGAGCTGGCCCATCAACACGCCGCTGATGCCGCCGAGGAACCCGAAGAGGATGATGCTGAAGATGGTCGAGGCGAATATCGGGTTCTTCCAGGGAGCGGAGGTGAGCCAGCCGAACAGCCCGCCACCGAGTCCGCGCTGGCGTCGTCCAGCCTCGAGACCTGCCGGGATGGCGAAGGCGTGGATCATGCTGGCCAGCGCCGCGCCGTAAAACGCATACGAGGTGTTGAAGATACGCCAGCCGACCGAGAGACCGGGGTCGACCATCAGGTGGTGGGCTGCCCCGAGATTGATGAAAAAGAGGTACATGATGAACGCCGTCCGTGAGACCTTCTCGGAGACGACGACTGCGCCACCGACGACGTGCGTGAGGAAGTACCAGACCGTGATCATCGCGAGCAGGTTTATCTGCTGAGAGCCGTGACCGATAATCCAGTACAGCTGCCGGTAGATACCGGTGTTTATCGAGTCGATAATGCCGATCTGCCAGATGAGTGCATACGAAAAGGCAGCGAGTCCGCCGAGGATAGCCTGGACCGCGATGATGAACGTCACGAACGCACCGAAGGTTACGAGTGGCAGCGTTGCACTCCAGTTCCCTCGCTTTTCCTGCCAGATGGTGACAAGAAACGGAAGCGCCGCCACGGTTGCGCCAACCAGGAACACGAGTGCACTCGCATAGAAGCCCGGGGGCACGTCGAGAGGAACGTACGCCGTCAGCAGTGGGGCGTCGGAGCCACCGCTGAGCGTCCAGATGAAGTAGTTGATACCAAGCGCACCGGCGACCATCAGCCCCCAGCCAGCCTTGGCGACGCTGGTCAGTGGCAACCGGCGACCGAGTACCATCGGTCCGCCGACGTAGAGAATCGCAATCTCCATGAACACCATCCAGAAGATCAGGATGTTCCAGGCGTGCATGCTGAGGTGGCGGTAGTAGCCGTCGAACTCGCCGACGAGTCCGAGAACCTCCCAGCGTGTCGCCGCGACCGTCAGTGCAAAGATACCGCCGATGACCAACGCGATGACGGCTGTCAGACCGAACAGTTTGACGTGGACCTCCGCAGAGCGGTGTATCCGCAGGCCGGTCACCGAGCAGGTCCGGAAGCCGTCTTCGTCGTAGTCGTTTCCGAACAGCCCTTTGAGCGTTGCGAGCATCGTCACTCACCCACCACCGTGTCGTACTCGTCGGGCTCAACGACGTAGAACTCCCCGTGCATTCCGGCGTGGCCCTCACCACAGAACTCGTTGCAGATGACGTGGTAGGTGTCCGCGTCCTCGAACGTCATCGGAACGACCCACTCGGTGTCGGGGAATATCTGCAGGTTAATCTGCTGGCTGAGGCTGTCACCCGGCCGGACCGAAAAACCGTGCTGGACGTCGCGGGCACCGAGATGGATGTCGTACTCTCTCCCGGCTTCGAGGACGACTGGCAGCCCACCCCAGTTGAACTGTCGCCCCATGATGTAAACAGAGTCACCGGGTGGAACGATGACGGTGCCCTGGCCGTCGATGTCTTCCTGGCCTTCCTCGCGGAGCCGTCCGGTTCGTGGTACCTGTTCGTTCTCCTCGGGTGCGCGGCGTTCCTCGATTGCGGCCTCTGAGGTCCAGTCAGCGTCCATTCGGTAGCTCTCGAGCATCTCCTCGAACTCAGCGGGTTCGACCTCGAAGGTCTCGCCGACGGGGTTCTGGTCGCCAAAGCGGGTGAACCCGCTCATCCAGCCGAAAATCCCCAGCGACCACACGCCAGCGATGCCGAGCCAGAGCGCCTCGCGTCTGTTCACCGCCTGGTCCCACCAGTTGCCCTCCGGCGGGTCGAGTGGATTCGTCATCTCTGGTCACCTCGATGGGACCGAGAGGATGTCGACCAGCCCCCAGCCAAGGTAGACCACGAAAAAGAACACGAGCGAGGCGATCGCCACCAGGAAGATGCGGTTGTACAGCCACTGCATCATCGGGATGTCTTCCGGGTCAGCGCTCGGAGAGCCATCACTCGTCTCTTTGCCGCTCGAAATATCTGTTGCGTCTGTGCTCATGGAACACTCACGTCGGTATTTGTCTTGGGAGGGCTGTGGTGGTTTTCACGCACATGTTCGGTTCGTCTCCCTACAGCACCAGAAGCGCCTCGACGACGATACCGAGGAGCACCACGCCAAGATAGGCGTTCGAGGCGTGGAACGTCCGGAGGGTTGCGGTATCCGTTCGGAGGCGAGACTGTGTGACGAACGCGGCGAGGAAGACGGCCCCGACGACGACCGACAAGATGGCGAACAGCCAGCCGAGCGGAGTCACGAGCATCAAGAGCACAGTCGCCAGCAGCGTCGCACCGAGCATCATCAGGATGCGTTTTCTGGCCGCCGGGACGCCAGAGACGACGGGATACATCGGATACCCCGCGCGAGCGTAGTCGTCGCGATAGACGATTGCGAGGTTGTAAAAGTGTGCTGGCGTCCAGACGACGACCAGCCCTGCGAGCACGAGCGCGGGAACTCCAACTGAGCCCGTGACTGCAGCCCATCCAATAACTGCCGGAAGCGCACCGGCACCGCCGCCGAGCGCGATGTTCCACGTCGTCGTCGGTTTCAAAATCACTGTGTACAGCACGCTGTAATACACCACGGCGACCAGCGTCAACACGGCAGCAACGGTGTTGACCAGCGTGACCATCACGACCATCGAGAGAGCGAGCAACAGCACCCCGAAGGTTGCGGCGTTTCGCTTCGGTATCCGGTCAGTCGCCAGTGGCCGGTCTGCCGTCCGCTCCATCTTCTGGTCGCGCTCGTGCTCTGCAACGTGATTGAACGTCCCGCTCGCACCGATTGCCAGCACACCACCCGCGAGTGTTGCGACGACAACGAGACCGTCTGGTCGTGCTCCGGTCGTCGTTGCGAGCGCGATTCCGGCCAGCGCCAGCAGACAGAGCAACCACATCAGACGTGGCTTCGTGAGTTCGAGATACGCCCTCAGGGTTGTCGTCCAGGCGCTGTTCTCTGTCGCTGCTGCTTCCATCACTGCTGGTTCTGTCACTGACGCTTCCGTCGCGATTGGTTCTGTCGACGACACTCCCGCCACGGTTGATTCTGTGGCTGACGCTTCTGTCGTCATTGGTTCTTCCGCTTCCATCACGGACTCGTGGGATTCTGTGGCGGTTACCCGTCCCTCAAGGGTCCAGCCGAGGGCGACGAGCAGCGTCACGAAGATCGCGGTCGCCACGAGCAGATGGAGCTGGGAGGTCAGGCCGACGTGGCCCGAAGCGAGCAACGCTCCGAGACCAACCTGGACGGGAAACAACACCACAGCGGTGGTGACGAGGAGGCGAACGGGTCGACTCACGTCACTCTGGAAGGCGCCAGCGAGAGTGAACAACAGCAGGATGCCTGCAACCGCAGTCAGGAGCTGGTGGCCGACGACGAACAGCGTCGACCCGGAAAACAGCGTGCCGACAGTGTCGGCACAGACTGGCCAGCCCGAACAGCCAGTCGCCGAGGCCGAGGCTGCTGTTGCACCTGTCGCAATCACTGCATAGATGGCGACTGTGGTGAGTGCACTGAGGGTGACAAATCGGTGTTGGTCGACAGTGAGAACCTGAGAGAGTGCTGGGGATGTCACGAAGCAATCGGTTCACTGTTTGTGACGTCTCTCCCCAACGGTTGTGCCGAACATGTTCACCCTGCTGGTGAACGCGCAAGCGACCAGCAACGGGAGAGAAGGTCTCAGTGTACTTTATGTTACCATGAAAGAATATCCTACGCTCGATACACAACACTGACGAACGATATCAGCCAGGATTGCGTTCGTCAGTATAAAGAGTGTGCGCTCGAACAGCATCGGTAATGACAGGTCTGGGCACGGCGCGTGCCGACCCCGGTGGGAAAGACATCGGAGAACTAGAGGTTGGCGAGCACCGCGACGGACGACCAGTATCGCTTCCGGTCGCCGTCATCAACGGCGCGAGCGACGGAAAAACGCTATACATGCAGGCAGTGAGCGACGGCGACGAACTCAACGGTCTCGGTGTTCTCCAGCGAGTCGTGCCACAGCTCGACCCCGCGAACCTTTCGGGGACGATTCTCGTCGTCGGCGTGGCGAACTACTTCGCGTTCCACGCTGGCGAGCACCGCAACCCCGTCGACGACACCAAACTCAACCGAGCGTATCCTGGCGACGAGAACGGAACGTCCACCGAACGCATCGCCGCGAAGACGTTCGACGCGGCGAGCCGTGCCGACCTGATTCTCGACCTCCACCAGGGGTCCACCTCGCGGATGATAAACGAGGTGCGCGTCAGATGTGGACGGCGGCACCGCCTCCACCGAGAGTGTCTCGAACTCGCCAAGGTCTTCGGCTGCGGACACGTTCTGGACCAGAAAGGACCCGACGGACAGCTAGCCCGGGCCGGCCCTGACGAGGGAATCCCGACGGTCGACCCCGAACTCGGGGGTGCAGTCGGCTTCGACCACGAGAGCATCCGCATCGGCGTCGAGGGCGTGTTCAACGTGCTCAGATACTACGACTTCCTGCCCGGTCGCGTCACTCCCCAGCGCCAGACGCGTGCTGGCGGCTTCGAGCAGTACGGCGCACCCGCTGGTGGTATCGTCGATTTCAAAGTCGACCTCGGCGAGCGCGTCTCGCCCAACGCGACCCTCTTCGAGGTGACCGACGTCTTCGGCACGGTGAAAGCTGAAGTGACCGCCGATTCGAGCGGCATCTTCTGGCGGACCCGCCGCAAGCCACAGGTCGCCGCTGGCGAGTACGTCTGCTCGGTTGGCACGGACGTAGACACGTACTAGCGCATGGGTATCAGAACGCTCGGTCTCGCGGTGGTCTGTCTCTGTGTTCTGCTTGGCGGCGTGTTTGGACTCGCTTTTCTCGACGGCGACGTTCCCGGCGGCGACCGACTGCCATCGTGGAGCGAGGTGTATCCGTCGATGACGCTCGACGAGAAAGAGACGGAGTCACTGGTTCACGAGAAGATAAACGAGGCTCGTGAAGAGCGAGGCGTCGAGACGTTGCCGGGGAACGACGACCTCCAGCAGGTGGCCCGGAGTCACAGCGAAGACATGGCCGAGCGAGGCTACTTCAACCACACGACGCCCGACGGGCTCGACCCGGCGGCGAGAGTCGACCGTGCCGGTATCGACTGTGTGGATGTCGGTGAGAATATCGTGAAGCTCCCCCGAAGCAATCACGAACAGCCGCTGGCGGAGGATGTCGTCGAGGCGTGGCTGGACTCGCCGGGACATTACATCAATCTCGTCAGGAGTGACTGGTCGCAGATGGCTCTCGGCGTGGTGGCCGACGCCGACTCCGTGTACGTCACCCAGAAGTTCTGTCGGTGATGTCATCTCTCGCCGCCGTGTCCGAACCCACCACCTCTTTATTGTCCGGGTCGTATCTGCGGCCATGGAAACGTGGAAACTGCTCGCCTGGACGGCAGGGCTGTTGGTGCTCTGGGCGGCGCTCGTCTCGCTTCTCGGTCACGACCTCACGCCGTGGTCGGTGATGTTCGCGGCGGTGTTCGGCATGGCCGGGTTTTACGTGACAGCCAGAGTGATGGAGCAGTGGGGACCGAGCCCGGACGAAGACTGAGACCGGGGGAGAACTCCGCAATCAACGCGCACCTATAT
>LFFM01001031.1_pt1 | contig 19877 bp, 16 predicted proteins | sample 643131 | NCBI WGS metagenome assembly LFFM01 (sample SAMN03777445, study PRJNA286221) | soda lake metagenome | biome: soda lake; feature: Kulunda steppe; material: water; isolation source: sample Tc-Br brine of Tanatar trona crystallizer | place: Russia: Kulunda steppe | collected 2011-07
TATCGACCCGGATGTCGTGATCCTCGACGTGATGATGCCGCGACTGAAGGGAACCCAGCTCCTCCGGGAGATCCGTCGAGGGGAGCTCGGGGTCGATCCGGACGTCCCCGTGGTGCTTCTCACTTCCCGTGGGCGCGAGTCGGACGTCTTGGAGGGGTTGGAATCCGGGGCGAACGAGTATCTGACGAAGCCGTTCAGTCCGAACGAACTGCTCGCTCGACTGGAGAAACTGCTCGCGAGACGACCGTGACGGCCGCAACGCTCATCGCACAGGTCACGGTTCCGACAGGCGTGCTGACGGGGGCGATCGTCGTCCTCGTCTCGGCGCTGATGGCGGCCGTGATCGTTACTCTCGGGTACTCGCTTCGAGCGGCCAGAACGCGACGACGACGGACCGTCGTCCGGAGCGAGCTGCGCTCCGAGTTGCTCGACCGGCTGTACGGCCGCGACGACCCCGCGTGGGAGGCGTGGGCCGGGTCGCTGTCGAGCCGCGAGCGCGAGGAACTGGAGTCGATCCTCGGCGTGTACCTCCGCGAGATCGAGGGACGGGACGCGCGCCGGCTCGCCGGGCTCGGGACGGCGCTCGGGATCGACGACCGCTCCCGCGAGGACATCGCGACCGGCGACTACTGGGACCGGCTCCACGCGCTCACGTGGCTCGCGCTGCTGCGTGACGCCCCGGACCGCGACCTGCTCGAGACCCACTGCCGCGGAACGCCCCGTGAGCGGGCGGCGGCGGCACGCGTCCTGTACGCGAGCGACACCACGGACCTCGCGACCACTGGCGTCGACCTTCTGTTGGGGGACCGTCCGGACGCGTTCTCGGTGTTCGGTATCGACACGCTGTACCGGGTCGCCGAAGCGGACCCCTCCGTGCTGTTCGAGCGGGCGGCGGCCGACTTCGACGAGTGGGACCCGGCGCTCCAACAACAGGTGTTGCTCGCGACCCGCCACCTCCACACCGTCGTCGGGGGTGCCGACCTCTCGTGGGCAGTTCGCGCTATCGACAGCCCGGCGGAGCGGGTCCGCGTCGCCGCCTGGCGCGCCCTCGACGCGTACGGCTGGAACCCGCGGATCCGTGCAGGAGTCGAGTTCGATGCCATCTACAACGACCCCTCGCCGATCGTCCGTGCCGACGCGTACCGCCTGCTCGGCGCGTGGGGCGACCCGGACGCACTCGCGACACTTCAGGGGGCTGCAGCCGCCGAACCCGACGCGAGAGCTCGGGTCGCCGCGGCCGACGCCCTCTTCCACAACCGGTCTCGAACCCCCGAGACGCCGGTCCCGGACGGTCTCGACGTCGCGTGGCAGTGGGCCGCTGAACACGCGAGATTCGACGCCCTCGCTCGCGACGTCTCTGCCGGTCGGCGCGTCGCGACCGCGCCCGCGTTCGAGGGGGCGGACGGATGACGACGGTCGAAGGGGTCGTCACGAGCCTCGTTATCGGTTCCGGGATCTTCATCGTCGCGTACTACGCCGTCATCAACCTCGGATACCTCCTGATACACGTGCTCGCGCTGTTCGAGCTGCGCGACAACGTCCGCGAGGCCGAGTGGCAACCCCCGTTTCGCCCCTTCGACAGCCCGTTTTACCCCGGCGTCGCGATGGTCGTCCCCGCGTACAACGAGGCGGCGACGATCGTCGAGAGCGTCCGGTCGATGTTGACGCTGAACTACCCCGACCAGGAGATCGTCGTCGTCAACGACGGTTCGACGGACGCCACCATGGATCGTCTGCGAAACGCCTTCGATCTGGAGCCCGTCGAGGCCGAACTCCCCTACGACGTCCCGTCGGAGCCGATCCGCGGGGTGTACCGCTCGACCCGGTACGAGGACCTCCTCGTGGTTGATAAAGAGAACGGCGGGAAGAGCGACGCGCTCAACGCGGGCGTGTGGCTCACCGACCAGGAGCTGTTCTGTGCGGTCGACTCGGACACGATCATCGACCGAAACGCGCTGTTACAGATCGTGCGGCCGTTCCTCGAGGAGCCGGACAAGGCGGTCGCCAGCGGCGGCACGATCCGCGTCGCAAACGATTGCGTCGTGGAGGACGGGGAGGTACAGGAGGTGAACCTCCCGAAGACGGGGATCCCCGGGCTCCAAGTGATGGAGTACCTTCGTGCGTTCTACTCGGGGCGGCTCGGGCTCAACCGGCTCAAAGGGCTGATCCTCATCTCCGGCGCGTTCGGGGTGTTCCGAACCGATCGGGTCCGCGAGATCGGCGGCTACCGCCACGACACGATCACCGAGGACTTCGATATCGTGGTCCGGCTTCACCAGTATCTCGTCGACGAGGATATCGAGTACACGATGGACTTCCTCCCGGAACCGGTCGCGTGGACGGAGGTGCCTGGAGATCTGAAGACGCTCGGCCGTCAGCGGCGGCGCTGGTACCGCGGGATGCTCGAAACCGTCGTCGCCAACCGGAACATGTTCCTCAGACGGAAGTACGGTCGCGTCGGCACGCTCATCCTCCCATTCTTCGTGATGGCGGAGGCGATCGGTCCGCTGATCGAGGGGTTCGGCTACATACTGTTGCCGCTCGCCTGGTACTTCGGGCTGTTGAACATCGAGTTCTTCCTCGCGTTCCTCTTTCTCACCGTCGGCGTCGGCGTCTTCCTCTCGTGGTTCGGGGTGTTCAGCGAGGTGTGGAGCTTCAATCGGTACGAGCGCCCCCGCGACGTCGTTCGCCTCCTGTGGTACGGGATCCTAGAGAACTTCGGCTACCGGCAGTGGAAGACGATCGTCGCCTGGCACGGGCTCGTCGAGTATCTCCGCGGCGAGAAGTCGTGGGGTGCTATGGAGCGTCGCGGATTCGGCGGGGACGATGCGCTGGACGCCGGTACGAGCGGAGGAACGGGGGCGACCGCCGGAATGGCTGCCGGCAGCGCGGCGGCCGCGGGGGCGGCCGCGTCGTCGCGTCGAGATGACGGCTCGGACGCTCACGAGGGCACCGATTCGGGGTTCGTCTGGGCCGATCACCTCCGCGAGGAGCCCGGATCGGACGGGTTCCGATGGGTCTCGTATCTCGCGAGCGACGAGATCGCGGGCAGGTTCTCGCTCGCTCGTGACCCGGTCGTGGGCGTCGGCGACGGGGGGTTCGTGTGGACGACGGACTTCTCGGGGGGTGTCGGCGACGGGGGATTCGTGTGGACGACGGACCCGACGGACGGGGTGGGCGACGGCGGCTTCGTCTGGGTGCTCGACGGCGACGACCCTCACGTCGGCCGCCTGGTCGCGACGACGGACTTCTCGGAGGGTGTCGGTGATGGCGGGTTCGTATGGACGACGGACCCGACGGACGGGGTTGGCGACGGCGGCTTCGTCTGGTCGCGGGAGTTCGACGACGTGGACCCCGACGCCGGCTACGTCTGGATCCCGGACGCGCCGTCGTCGTTGTCGTCGCGGTGAAGCGCGTCGTGAACGGGCTCGGCGGCGTTGATGTCCGTTACGCGGAACGTCGTCCCATCGGCGCTACTCGTCACGTCGAGGTCCCAGTCGTGTCCCGACACCACGCGAAGCACCACGAGGAGCCCGAGCCCGAACGACTTCACGTTCTCCGTGTCGGCACGGTCTAGTGCGGCCTCGACCGCGGGCGGGAGCCCGGGGCCGTCGTCGGCGACGGAGAACCCGTCCGCGTCGCCGGTGACGGTCACCGTCACGTCGCGCCCCCCGTGTTCCACGCTGTTGCGGAACAGGTTCTCGAAGAGGCGCTGGAGCCGCTCCGCGTCGGCGATCACGGTCGTTCCCGGATCGATCTCGACCGCGAGGGTCGCGTTCCGGGTTCGAACCGTCGCCCAGGCGTCGCGGACGAGCGGTTCGAGTTCGACCGCCTCGCGTTCGCCCACGTCCGCGCCCTCCTTCGCTAAGATCAGACACTCCGCGATCATCGATTCCATGCGTGCGAGCGAGCTCCGCACCCGGTCGAGGAACTCGGCCGTCTCGCCCGTCGCGTCCTCCTGAGCGAGCTCGGTGAACCCGATGGCCCCCGCGAGTGGGTTCCGGAGGTCGTGGGCGACGATGCCGGCGAACTCGTCGAGTCGCTCGTTCTGTTCGCGGAGGTCCGCGTAGTGTTTCGCCCGTTCGAGCTCCGTTCCCACCCATCCCGCGAGGATCGAGACGAAGTCACGCTCCTCGTCGCTGATCGGCTCCGTCCGGGCGTTCTCACTCGAGAAACACAGCGTCCCGTACGTCTCGCGGCCGACCATTACCGGCGCGCCGACGTAACAGTTCAGCCCGGTCGTTTCCCGAGCGACGTCGTCGCGGTACGGGCTCTCGGCGGCGTTCGCGAAGCCGATCGCCTCGCCGTCGGCGACGACGTGGCGACACCACGTCCCGCCGAGATCGACGACCCCTCCCTCGGCGTACGGACCCTCTTCGATGTTCGTTCGGATCACCTCGTACTCGCCCTCGCCGGTGTACGAGAGCACGCCGTAGTCGACGTCGAGGTACGCTCTCCCGACGTCGATGGCGGTCCGGATCCGTTCCTCGGGAGTCAGATCCTCGTCAGCTAACCTGAGCAGACTCTTGAACGGGTTCGACCGCTCGGCGGTACCGGTCCGAGCAGTCGGATCAGCGTCGCCGGTCATGGGCGTGAATTGGGCTCGGGGATCATTCGTCAATACCGTCCCCTTTCTCGGCGACACGGTATAACCCTCGGATGACGTTTCGGTCGTGAACGCCCATCTCCGTCGTTGACGGATACCGGCCGAGCGTATCACGATACGCCGCTCGATCAGATCTCGGTGCGCTGGCCGGCGAGAAACCGACGTTCGAACGGTCCGATCGGGAGGACGGAAAGATACTTATACGATCCTTGGCATACGTTGACACGCAATGTCTAGCGCACCCAGCTCGAACGACGACGTGTTCGACGAGTTCCTGTCCGACCGCGGTCACGAAACGGAGATCGTACGCTGGGAACGATCGTATAACAAGCTTCAGTGCCCCGAGTGTGGTGCGCTACACCCCCAAGACGCCGTCACTTGTGACGTCTGCGACTGGCGGCCGACCTAACGGTTCCGAACGCCCGACGCGCCGGTGACGGCTACTCGACGCGGCGCTTTTCTTTCCACTGAGATCCGGCGGTAGTATTATGTATACCGATCGGTTAGTTGCCATTATGCCGACCTGCCAGAACTGTGGTTCGTTCGTCACTACGGACTACGTACGGGTCTTTACGCCCAACGATGTCGATCGGCCCCGCGTCTGTCCTGCCTGTGAGGACCTCGTCCGTGACGGCGCGGACGTCCGCGAAGCACGCGCGACGCGCAGTTGATCGGCCGACTCGCCCCGAACGCTCCTCCGTGCCGTACGTGTTCCGGCCGCCCTCTCGGTCGGCCCTCCATCGTCGGTCCTGTTCGACCCCTGACGGCACGCCATACTCCGAGCCACGGCGTTTAAGGAGAGTGAGGATCAGTAGTCGGTAATGAACGACCCCACCGTAACTCGGCTGTTTGGCGGCCCCGGAAGCGGGAAGACCACCGCCCTCCTCGACCGCGTCGAAACGATCCTCACGGAGGAGGACGCCGACGTCCGTGACGTCCTCGTCGTCTCGTACACCCGTGCGGCTGCCGCCGAGATCCGTGAACGGCTCGCCGAGCGGCTCGACGTCTCCCCGCGAAGCCTCAAAGGGAACGTCTGTACGATGCACGCGAAAGCGTACGAGCTCCTCGACCTCTCGCGCGGCGACGTGGTCGGCGAGGACGACAAGGAGGCGTTCTGTGAGGAGTACGGGATCGAGTTCGAGGACCAACACGGCGGCGCGGGTCGCCGGACCGCGCGGTCGACAACCATCGGCAACAAGATCATCGCCACCTCCCAGTGGCTCCAGCGCACCGAGCGGGACGTCGCCGACTGGTACGACGTCCCGTTCCAGTGGGACGTCGAGGAGGTCCGGCTCCCCCCCGAGGAGGACCCCAACGCCCAGCAGGGAAACAAGTACACGCCCACGTGGCCCTCCGACGACGACCGGATCGACATCCCGGAGACGATCCGTGCGTGGCGAGGATATAAAGGAGATAACGGCCTCGTCGGGTTCGCCGACATGCTCGAACGCGTCGCTCAGCGATCGCTCGTCCCGAGCGTCGAGTACCTGATCATCGACGAGTTCCAGGACATCACCACGCTCCAGTACAACGTCTTCGAGGAGTGGAAACCGCACATGCGGAAGGTGCTCATCGCCGGCGACGACGACCAAGTCGTATACGCGTGGCAGGGCGCGGACCCCGATCTCCTCTTAGAGACCGAGGTCGACGAGGACGTGATCCTCCCGAACTCCTACCGGCTCCCCTCGGAGATCCTCAACGTCGTCAACGCGGAGATCCGTCACATCGAGAAGCGGCAGGAGAAGGACCTCCACCCTCGCAAGGAGGGCGGCAGCGTCGAGGCGATCCAGTCCCCGTCGATGCTCGAGCTCGTCCGGAACGTCCGCTACACCGTCGAGGACGACGATGGGAGCGTGATGTGTCTGTTCCGTGCGCGCTACCAGATGTTCGATTTCATCGACGAGTTCATCGACCACGGGATCCCCTTTACGATGCTGACGGACGGGCGGATGTGGACCGACCGGATCCAAGATTACGTCGCGGCGATCGAGAACGTCGACGACGGCGAGCCGGTGTCGTTGCTCGAGGCGCGGCGGCTCGCGGACATGCTCCAAGAGTCGGCGTTCGGCACCCACGACCGCGACGAGTTCTACGACTTCCTCGACGACTGCGAGGAGGACGCCGACGCCGACGACATCGCGACGATCGAGCTCGACCCCGACGAGGTGACCGACTACATCCCCTTTATGCCCGACCGGACGAGCGCCGACGACATGGTCCGGAAGGTGACGAGCTTCCAGCGGAAATCGATGGGCGCGTACTTCGACGGCGACTACCAGGACGCCGATCCGGACGCGGTCCGCGTCGGCACCATCCACTCCGCGAAGGGCCGCGAAGCCGACCACGTGTTCGTCGCGACCGACCTCACGGAAAAGGTGGTCGAGCAGATGGCGGCCTCCATCGACGACCCGACCGACGTCGACGGGGTCGACGAGTTCACCAAATCGACGAGCCCGGTTCCGGTGCTCACCGACAACGAGCGTCGGGTCTTCTACGTCGGGATGTCCCGGGCTCGCGAGCGACTGGTCATCATGGAGAGCCTGATCGGCGGCGCGCCGACCCTCCCGATCAGCGTCCTGTTGTTCAACGAGCTCCGTGACGAACCTCCGCAGGAGCTGATCGAGGAGGTTCAAGCGGAGTTGGCGGTCCCGGAACCCGACCCGTGAACGGGGTTGGATCGGGGGACGAAGTGGACGAAGGCCACGGGTCAGGGGAGGACGCAGCCGGATCGGGAGCCGAGGAAGCCGTTGACGCGTCCTCCCCGCTCCGGACGGACCTGACGCCCGTCGTCGATGCGGTTCGGACGGCGGGGGCCGTGGGGTTCGTCGCCGTCGGCGACCGCTTCGACGACGCCCTCCGATACCTGGCCCGTTTTTCGGGTCCGGACCGCGCGTACGGGCTGGTCGTGTGTCCGGGAAACGGGGACGCCCCGCCGCAGGCGACCCTCCTCGCGCCCCGGCTGTTCGCCGAGCAGGCCGAGCGTGAGTTCATTGCCGCAGCGCGGGGAGAGGGCGTGGGTTTGTCCGCGGCCGGCGCGGACGCGTTCCACGACGGGGTCGTCCGCTCCGTGAGCCTCGACCGCGTCGGCGACCCCGCCGGGCTCAGGGCCGTGGCCGTTCTCGACCGGGTGACCGGCCGTGACGAGGGCGGAGCCGGTCCCGCCGATGCCGATGCCGACACCGGCGTCGAGGGAGACGCAGGCGACGAACCGGTGTCCGTCCTCGTTCCCGCATCGATCCCTCACGACGCCGCCGTGTACCTCGAACGCGCGGGATACGAGCTGGCGTCGACGACCGTGGTCGCCGAGGCTCGCGCGGTCAAGTCCCCGGCCGAGATCGGTCGGATCCGGCGGGTCCAGCGGGCGGCCGCCGCGGGGATGGCGCGCGCGGAGTCGGTGTTGGCCGCGAGCGACCCGGCGGAACCGGGATCGAACGCTCAAGCCGACGCAGCGACGGACGCGACGACGGACGACGACACCCGGCCGCTGTCGTGGCGGGGCGAACCGCTCACGACCGAACGGCTCCGGCGGGCGGTGAACGCGACGCTCGCCGCTCACGGCGTCCGGGACGCCGGCAACACCGTGATCGGGGCCGGGCCGACGGCGGCCGACCTCCACTACGTCGGCACCGACCCGATCGACGCGGGGGAGACGGTCCTGATCGACGTCTCCCCGCGCGGTCCGGACGGCTACTACGGCGACCTCACGCGGACGTTCGTCGTCGACGGCGACGGCGGCTGGGACCGCCGGGCGTACGTTGCGGTGGAGGCGGCCCGGGAGGCCGCGCTGGCGGAGCTCGGTCCGGGCGTGACCGCCGCGACCGTCCACCGCGAGGCGGCCGCGGAGCTGGCCGCCTACGGGTTCGACCCGGACGCCGACGAGGGGGAAGCGGGGTTCACCCACGGGACGGGCCACGGTGTGGGCGTGAGCCTCCACGAGTCGCCGTCGCTGTCGGGTGACGTCGAGCTGCGCCCGGGACACGTGGTGACGGTCGAGCCGGGCGTGTACGACCCCACGGTCGGCGGAGTCCGACTGGAGGACCTCGCCGTCGTCACCGACGACGGCTACGAGCTCCTCGCGTCGTACCCGTTCGGAACGGTGCCGACTGAACGCGGTCGGTCGTGAGTCGGCGTTCGGGGACGGATCGGCCCGATGGAGACGGATTAGCGGCCGAGCGTCTCGGCGGTGTCCGTCGTCTCCGTCGTTTCCCCCGTCTCTGGCGACTCCGCTGTTTCGGGTGACTCCGCCGTTTCGGGCGATCCCGCCGTCTCGTCGGTGTCAGTCGCTGTTGCGGCCCTCGCCCCCTCGCCGTCCGTCTCCTCCTCGCCGCGGAGCTGCCGTGGGAGGAGCCCTTTTAACAGCCCGGCGAGGATCCGTCCCGGATCGAGGAAGTACTGCGGGAGGACGACCATCGCGACCGCCACGACGAGCAGCCCCGTGCCGAGCGCGATCTGGCCGGCAAACAACTGGATAACGGCGTAGTTCGCGAGCGGGATCGCGAACACTAACGAGGCCGCCAGCCCGATCATGTCGAACACCCCGAGGTTCATCGCTCGCCTATAGCGCCCGGGCGCGCATAAGGGTGGAGGGATCCGGCCGTCGGAACGCCCTGGGTGCCGCCGGCGAACGGGACCGAAGCCCGCACGTTGAAGGCGGTCGGGGTTAATCGATCGAACATGTCGGAACACCGAACGACGACCGCCGTCGTACTCGCCGCGGGCGCCGGGCGACGGCTGAGCCCGCTGACGAACCGGCGGCCGAAGCCGATGGTTCCGGTCGCGAACCGGCCGCTCTTGGAGTACGTGATCGAGGCCGTCAGCGACGCGGGCGTCGAGGAGGTCGTGCTCGTCGTCGGCTACGAGCGCGAGCGCATTCAAACTCACTTCGGCGACGGCGGTGACTGGGACGTGTCGATCCGATACGTCACCCAGGGAAAACGGCTCGGAACCGCACACGCGGTCTTACAGGCGGAGGCACACGTCGATTCGCCGTTCCTCGTGTTGAACGGGGACCGGGTCGTCGACTCCCGGATCGTCGCCGACGTGCGGGACGCGCTCGCCGACGGCAACGAGGCGGCCGCGATGGCGGTTCGGCGAAGCGGCCGGCCGCGCTCGTACGGGGTCGTCACGGTGCGGGACGGCCGGGTCGAGACGATCGTCGAGAAGCCCGGCCGCGACGTCGAGTCGGAGCTGATCAACGCCGGCGTGTACGCCTTCTCCCCCGCAGTGTTCGATGCGATCCGGGAGACCGACCCCGCCGCGGACGGCGAGTATCAGCTGCCGGCCACGGTCGAACGGCTCATCGACGATGGCGGGGTTCGAGCGGTCAGACACGACGGGGTCTGGCACGACGTCTCGTACCTCTGGGACCTCCTCGACGTCACCGACGCGGTGATCGACCGTGAGGGGGGCGCGATCGACGGGAACGTCGCCCCGGGCGGTGCCGTCGACGAGCGGAGCGTCCTCGCGTCCACCGCGTCGGTGGGTCGGAACGCGGTCGTCGCGTCGGGGACGACCGTCGGAGCGAACGCGTATGTCGGCCCGAACGCGACGGTGGAGCGTTCCGTGCTGTTCCCGGATGCGACCGTCGAGGCGGGTGCGGTGCTCCGCGACTGCGTCGTCGGCGCGGGCGCGACCGTCGGCGCGAACGCCACGGTTCGCGGCGGAACGGCGACGGTCGTCGTCGAGGGGACGCTCCACGAGAACGTCCGGCTCGGCGGGGTCGTCGGCGACGACGCGAGCGTCGGGGGCGCAGCCGTGCTCGCCCCGGGGACGGTCCTCGGAAACGACGCGGTCGTCGGCGACGGCGCGGCGGTGAGTGGACGCGTCGCCGACGCGGAAACGGTACGGAGGGGGTAATCATGTGTGGGATCATCGGCTACGTCGGCGGACGACCCGCGCTTCCGATCCTCTCTACGGGGCTCGCGAACTTGGAGTACCGCGGCTACGACTCGGCGGGGGTGGCGCTGTCCGGCGAGGCGTTGGCGGTGTACAAGACGTCCGGCGAGGTGAGCGCCCTCCAATCGATCCTGCCGGAGTCGACGGACCACCGGGCGGGGATCGGCCACACGCGGTGGTCGACGCACGGCCCGCCGACCGACGAGAACGCCCACCCGCACACCGACTGTACGGGTCGGGTCGCCGTCGTCCACAACGGGATCATCGAGAACTACGACGCGTTGCGCGCGGAGCTGTCCGACGAGCACGCGTTCACGAGCGAGACGGACACGGAGGTCGTGCCGCACCTCATCGAAGACGCGCTCGACGCGGGTGCCGACCCGCGAGCCGCGGTCGAGGAAGCGGTCGAGCGACTGGAGGGCACTTACGCGCTGGTCGTGACGATCGCCGGCGTCGACGAGCTGTACGCGACCCGGCAGGACAGCCCCCTCGTCGTCGGCCACGGCGAGGACGGGACGTTCATCGGGAGCGACGTCACCGCCTTCCTAGAGCACACCCGCGACGTGACGTACGTTCAGGATGGCGACTTCGCGGTGATCGACGACGACGGGCTGGCGCTGTACCGTGACGACGAGCGGGTCGAGCCGACGGTCGAGCGGCTGGAGTACGAGGCGGACGCCGCCGAGAAGAGCGGCTACGACCACTACATGCTCAAGGAGATCCACGAGCAGCCACGGGCGCTCAGACAGACGATCTCCGGACGGATCGACCCCGACGCCGGTAGCGTCGACGTCGAGGTCGACCTCCCCCCGGAGTATATCGCCTCTATCGAGGAGATACAGATCGTCGCCTGCGGCACCTCGAACTACGCCGGACGGTACGCCGCGGAGCTGCTGGAGTCGACCGTGGACGTCCGCACGACTGTCGAGGTCGCGAGCGAGTACGAGTTCGACGGCGGCCGCGACCCGTGGCGTACGCTCGTCGTCGCGGTGACCCAGAGCGGGGAAACCGCGGACACGCTCTCCGCGATCCGCCGGGCGAAACGCGCTGGGGCGCGGACGCTCGCGGTCACGAACACCCTCGGCAGCACGATCGTCCGCGAGACCGACGACAGCGTGTTCATCCGCGCGGGCCCCGAGATCGGGGTGGCGGCGACGAAGACGTTTGCCTCCCAGGTAGCGACGCTCACCCTGCTCGCGGTCCACATCGGTCGGGAACGCGGAACGCTTCCGTACGGCCGGGCACAGGAGCTGCTCGACTCCGTTCGGCAGCTCCCGAACGCGGTCCAGAGCGTTCTCGACGCCGAGGACCGCGTCCGCGAGGTGGCCCGCGAGTACGTCGACAGCGACGCGTTCTTCTTCATCGGCCGACAGCTCGGCTATCCCGTCTCGCTGGAGGGGGCGTTGAAGCTCAAGGAGATCTCCTACGACCACGCCGAGGGGTTCGCCGCCGGCGAGCTGAAACACGGGCCGCTCGCCCTCGTCACCGAGGAGACGCCCGTCCTGGCGCTGCTGACCGACGGCAGCAGACCGAAGGAGACGCTGAACAACGTCAAGGAGGTCCAGGCGCGTGGCGCGCCCGTGATCGGCGCGCGAACGGACGCCGGTGACGGTTCGAGCGCCGGAGCCGGCCCGGGCGGCGCGGACGCCAGCTCGTACGTCGACGTCGACCTCCCGGTGCCCGCCATCGGCGATCTGGAGCCGCTCGTCGCCAACGTCTACTGGCAGCTGTTCGCGTACCACGTCGCGAACGAGAAGGGTCGGCCGATCGACCGGCCGCGGAACCTCGCGAAGAGCGTGACGGTGGAGTGAGGACGGTCGGACGCCCCGTCCGCCCCTCTCTGTGGACCGGACACTGTCGGGGCAGGGGGTCCCGACACGCGCACGGCGATATCCGTCCTCGGCTCACGCTCACGCGTATCTATCGAAGACGTCGGCGACGGCGTCCGCGGACTCCTTGAGCCGCTCCGTGTACCGCGGCACGTCCCACGTCGGTGGGGTGTAGGCGGTCGTGTCGAGACGCGCGTCTGGGCCTGCCGATCCCCCTCCAGTCTCGTCGATCCCGGGGATCGCCCCCGTCAGGTTCGTCTCTCCCGCTTCTGTCCCCGCCTCCGCATCCGCCCCTGCCCCCGCTCCTACTCTCAACCCTGACACCGACGCGGCGTCGCCGTCACCGCCAGCCGGCACGTACGACGCGGCTGCGACATCGATCGTCTCGAACGGCTCGTACCTGTCGAGTCCGTCGGTCCAGACGTCGCCGAGTCGGCGTCGTCGGCTCGGGTCGGCGACGTTGAGGAGCTGCCAGGGCAACCGGACCTCGATCGCGTCCTCGGGTGGCGAGACGTGGACGTCCGCCAGTGAGTCGTACGCTGACGAGGCCGGGTTGCCGTTCCCGTATCGGAGCCGCCCCGTCTCGACCGACTCGAACGGGATCCGCTCGCCGGTCGGGGGGACGGTGTAGCCGCGGTTGATGACCATTCGGAGCGGTGCGAACCAGCCCGGATCGGGGTCGCGGTAGGCGGCCAAGTCCAACCCGGCCTCAGCGCCGTAGCGGTACGCGAAGGTGTCGTATCGGGGATACACCGTGACCCGGGAATCGTCAGGGCCGCCGAGCCTGACGACGAAGTCCGCCCCTCGCGAGGTCGCGTCCACGTCGTAGGGCAGGACGACCTCGCCGCGGTCGGTGAGCCCGAGCGTCAGCAGGTAGTTGACGCGGTCCCAGTCGACGCCGGAACCGAGGTCGGCGCACTCGAGCCGGATCGAGAGGTACGCCTCGTCGCTCGTGACCCGAAGGGCGGTCAGCTCGCGGGCCGGATCGACACCGTCGTCGAGGCGGGTCGACTCGCCCCTCGGCTCCGCGACGGTCGCGTCCGTCCACGCCTCAGGCGACCCGTCCAGCGGGACCGCGTCGGCGGGGTCGAAGGCGAGCAGCCCGAACCGCTGTTCGGGAGTCTGAACGTTCGACCAGTGGGGCCGCCGGTTGGGGTCCGAGAGCGCTTCGAGGTTCCAGGTCCGCTTGAACCACTCGTCGTGCCAGCTGAAGAGGATCCCACCAGCAGCCCCCGACTCCTGGACGTCCTCGTAGCTCGCCGCGAGTATCTCGCCCTGTTCGCGCTCCGTGTGTCGCCCCTGATCGCGGCCGTGGATGTCGCGCTGGGCGATCCCCCGTGAGGAGGGGACGCCGAACTCCGCGACGACGAGCGGGATGTCCGTCGATCCCACCAAGTCGTTCAGATAGCCCGCGTAGCTGTTCGGCTCGCCGCGGTGGTCGACGTACTCGGCGTACTCCGGCGTCTCGTTCAACAGCGGCGGGTAGTACGGATACACGTGGTAGGCGGCGAACGTCCCCGCCTCGTACGCGTCGGTCGGGACGAGCGCGTCGGGGTCGACGCTCACCGCGTCCTCCATCTCGAACGGCTCGTAGGGGTGATCCAACGGGTCGGTCGTCACCCAGTTGGTGAACGCCGTCGGGCGCTGATCGCCGTACTCGTCCGTTTCGTAGGCGATCCCGCGGTCGAGCCGCTCCGCGAGCCAGCGCTCGAACGGGCGGTCGGCGACCGAGTCGAGGTACGACCCCGCGTATCCGCCCGCGTCGTTCACACGGTTCGTCTCGATGACGACCGCCGGCGGCCACTCGATGCCGATCACGTAGCCGAGGGTGTAATCGCTCACGTCCGCGTCGTAGGTGCCGCTCGCGTGGCCCGGCTCCGGTGCGATCGTCGTCGCGCCGTGGACCGCGTCGATAACCTGGCGGAACGAGCGGTCGAAGGGGTCGGCGAGCGTGAACGCGTCACCCGCTTCCCGGAGGTGTTCCTCGCCGATCCAGTTGCCGTGGACGAGGTAGATCGGGTCCGGATTCCCCCGGTTGTGCTCGGCGAGCGCCCGATAGAAGGCCGGCGGATGGACGGTGTACACCCGAACCACGGTGACTCCGAGCTCGCCCATCGCGCCGAACCAGCGATCGTACTCCTCCCGGGTTATTGCGGCTTCTCCCGGGAAGTGGCCGGGGTTCGCCATGCCGAGGTTCACGCCGCGGACGGCGAGCGGCTCGAACGGGCCGTCGTCGACGGCCACCTCGAACCCGTCGTCGACCACGCGGAACCGCCGGTCGGGAACGGCGATGTTGGGCCCGCTCCGACCGTCGTCGAGGAACGCGCAACCGGCCGTCCCCACCGCGGCACCGGTGCCGACCGACGCGAGGAACGAGCGTCTGTTCACGATCGGATCGGTCGTCGGAGAGGCATAACGTTGTCCACGGTCGCGGTACCCTTACCAAGGCTCGTTCTTGACGCCGATGGCGTACGCGATGACGTTCGTCCCCACGTGGAGGACGGGCGTCATCACGAGGACGACGGCGAGCACGGGGAGGGTGAACACCGCCGTCGCCCAGCCGGGCGCGACGAGGAAGACGGCGACGAGCGCGCCGACGACGAAGTCGAGCTGGTCGAGTCCCGGGAACGCCGCGCCGCGCTCCCGACCCGACCGCCGTTTGAGGAACGACGCCCCGATGTCGCCACACATCGCCCCGAACGCCAGCGCGACCGCGGCGCGGAGGTCGAACGCGGGGAGCTCGACGCCGATCGCGGCACCGGCGGGACCGACTACCGCGTTGAGGAGGAGCGCGAGCGCGACGCCCGCGGCCGTGCCGACCGCGGTGCCGCGCCACGTCTTCCCGTCGCCGAGCACGCGCGCACCCCGCCACTCGCGGCCCCCGTCGATCGGACGGCCGCCGCCCGCGAGCACCGCGGCGTTGTTCGGCACGTACGCTGGCAACATCGCCCAGAACGCCGTCGCGACGAGCGAACCGACCATGGCTAGGCTCACGAGTGTCCGGGTGATATAAACCGTGGATCCTCGCGTCTCCCTTCGCTCGGGTGGCAACATTTGACAACGCTCAAGTCCGATGGCCCCGATCCGTCGGTATGATCCCGCCGATCGCGCGACGGTTCGTCGCCGGCGAGTCCGTCCCGGAGGCGCTCGACCACGCGCGGGCCCGCAACGACGACGGCATCGCCGTCATCCTCAATCTGCTCGGAGAACACTACGACGACCCCGCGGCGGCCCGTGCCGACGTCGACGCGTATCTCGCCCTCATCGACGACATCGCCGCGAGCGGCCTCGACGCGTGCGTCTCCGTGAAACCCTCGCAGATCGGTCTCGACATCTCCGCCGACCTGTTCGAGGAACACTATCGAGAGATCGTCTCACGCGCCCACGAGCGCGACGCGTTCGTCTGGTGTGATATGGAGGACGCCGAGACGACCGACGACACGCTGGACGCCTTCGAGTCGATCGCGACGGAGTACCCGTGGAGCGTCGGCCAGTGTCTCCAGTCGAACCTGAAACGCACCCACGACGACCTCGAGCGCCTCGTCGATGTCCCCGGTTTCGTTCGGCTCGTGAAGGGCGCCTACGACGAGCCGAAATCGATCGCGTACACGGACAAAGCGCGCGTCAACGAGGCGTATCGCGAGGACATCGAGTTCCTCTTCGAACGTCGTGACCGCGGCGTCGCCGTCGGGAGCCACGACCCGGAGATGATCTCGCTGGCGAACCGGCTCGGCTCGACACACGACACCGACTACGAGATACAGCTGCTGATGGGGGTCCGCGAGGACGCACAACGCGACCTCGCGCGACAGGGCGTCGACGTCAAACAGTACGCACCGTACGGCGAGAAGTGGCTCTCGTACTTCTACCGTCGCGTCCGCGAGCGCAAGGAGAACGTCCTGTTCGCGCTTCGGGCGGTCGTCGGCCGGTGACCGTCGTACTGTCCGCTCAGCCGACATGTAGACACCCTCTTAAGGGCCGGCGACACATACGGAAGCGATAGATGTCCACGTGGAAACGCGACTTCGCCAGCGGGCTCATCGTGCTGGCTCCGCTCCTCGTTCTCCTTCTCGTCGTCAGATGGATCTACCGCTACATCGCCTCGATACCGCTCATCGACGCGCTCCAGCCGGCCGCGATCCCGGAGCCGCTGGAGCCGTTCTCGCGGGTGATCATCGCGGTCGCGGTGCTCGCCACGCTGGTGCTCGCGGTCGGGTACCTGATGCGGACGACGATGGGGCGGCTCGCCGAGGCGAAGGTCGACGACACGATAAACCGGATCCCCGCGATGCGGGTGGTGTACAACGCTTCGAAGCTCGCGGTCGAGACGGCGATCTCCGGGACGGACGACCTCCAGAGCCCGGTGTACCTCGAAACGTGGCCCGGGATCCGCATGACCGCGTTCCGGACCGGCAAGGAGACCCGCGACGGGAAGGTCGTCCTGTTCATGCCCACCGCCCCGAACATCACCACCGGCTTCGTTATCGAGGTCGAGCCCGAACGGATCGAGGATACCGGCGAAACCGTCGAGGAGGGACTCACACGCATCCTCTCGGCCGGGTTCGCGGAGTCCGCACAACAGATCCCCGTTCAAGAGGAGCGGCCGCCCGCGGACGCCCCGGAGGGCGGCGGGACGCCGGGTGGCATCGGTCGCCCGGGGCGCACAACCGGTTCCACGGGTGCCACCGCGACCGACGGCTCGGACCCCACGGCGGACGGCGGGGGCTCGGTTGACAGCTCCTAACCCCCTCGGTTCGTCTACAGGTAGGTGAACCAGTCGTCGTGTTCGTCGGTCTCCCGTTCGACCAGATCGAAGAACGCCGACTGTAGCTCCTCGGTGATCGGTCCGCGCGTCCCCGCGCCGATCTCGGTGTCGTCGACGGACCGGATCGGCGTCACCTCCGCCGCCGAGCCAGTGAAGAACAGCTCGTCCGCGGTGTACAGCTGGCCGCGAGAGATAACGGCCTCGTCGTGGACCTCGTACCCGCGTTCCTCGGCGAGCGTGATGAGCGTGTCACGCGTGATACCCTCCAGGATCGACTGGGCGGGCCCGGTCGTGTAGATCTCGCCGTCGTTCACCATGAAGATGTTCTCGCCGGGCCCCTCGGCGACGTTCCCCTCCTTGTTGAGGACGATGGCCTCGACGTAGCCGTTTCGACGGGCCTCCTCGCCCGCGAGCATGGAGTTGACGTAGAGGCCGGTGGTCTTCACGTTCGTCGGCACCTGCGAGGAGGCGTGTTTCCGCCAGGAGGAAACCATCACGTCGACGCCCTCTTCTAACGCCTCGTCGCCCAGATACGCGCCCCACGGCCACGCGGCGAGGACGAGGTCCGTCGGGCAGTCCTTCGGCGAGACCCCGAGGGTGTCGTAGCCGTAGTAGGCGATCGGCCGGATGTAACAGGACTCGAGATCCTGTCGGCGGAGGAGTTCGAGTGTCGCCTCGGTGATCTCCTCGCGGGTATGCTCGATCTCCATGTCGTACATCTTCGCGGAGTCGAACAGCCGGTCGAGGTGCTCCTCCCAGCGGAAGATCGCGGGGCCGTTTTGGGTGTCGTAACACCGGACGCCCTCGAACACACCGCTCCCGTAGTGGAGCGCGTGTGTCAGCACGTGGGTCGTCGCCTCTTCCCAGTCGAGGAACTCCCCGTTCTTCCAGATCGTGTCCACGTCCATCTCATCGAATCCCATGACTGAAGAGTCGGGGTGTCCCGGCTTAAAATTATGACATACGTGGGTGGGGACCGGCGGATCCGGCCCGTCGATCCGCCTTATCGAAACGCCTCGACCAGCGCCGCTCCCTCGACGTACGGGATATCGTTGCGGGCGGCGTACGCCGCGGCGTCCTCGGGGGCTAACGCGTCGCCCGTCTCGTCGTCGAGCATCTCACAGACGACGGCGGCGGGCGCGGCGTCGACGGCCGCGGCGAGCGCCAGTCCGAGCTCCGTGTGTCCGACGCGGTCGTCGAGGCCGCCACGCGCGCCGCGTAACACGTGAACGTGGCCCGGCGCACGGAACGACGCGGCGAACTCCGCGGGCGTGTAGCCGTCGGGGTCGCTCGCGGCGGCCGCGGCCGCGTTCGCGATCTCCGTGATCGTCAGCGCGCGGTCCGCGTCCGTGATCCCGGTGAACGTCTCGCGGTGGTTGACGGGCAGCGAGAACGACGACCGGTCGTCGTAGGCCGGGTCGTCATCGACCGCCGGATGGTCGAGCGCGTCCGCGAGGAACGGGAGGCCGAACGCGTCCGCGACGGGGTCCGCGACCGCGACGCAGATCAGCCCGCCCGCGTCGTTTCGCATGTGTGCGACCGCGGTCTCGTCGACCGCACCCGCCGGATACACGATGTCCGTCTCCCCCTCCCGGTCGGCGAAGTCGTGGACACACACGGGGTCGCCGGCGCGGAAGGCGTCGAGGGCGCGCTCGACCGCGCCGTCCGCGTCGCTCGGCGGGGCCTCGGCTCCGGCGTCTGGGGCGTTGGAGTCGTGGCCCTCGGCGTCGGCGCGCATTCAGGCCACCTCCTGCTCCGGGGCGGCCGCCGATCGGTCCGCCCGCGACGCCGCCTCGACGCGCACCTCGATCGGGTCGCCGTCCGATACGTCCAGGGCGTCGCGGAGCTCGTCCGGCGCGATCACCTCCAGCTTGTCGTCGTCGTGGTGCGTGCGGTCCGGGACGATCGCGTGGGCGTCGGCGTACCGCTCGCCGTCGGCGACGAGCGTGACCGCGTAGCAGGCGGCCGCACCGTACGTCCGGTCCGCGTCCTCCCAGGCGTCGATCGGGACGGCGTCGACGCCGGCGATCTCGCCGCGACGGCGGACGCTCTCGGCGTCGAGTTCGAGGTTGAGCGTCCCCGGGAACGGCTCGTAGCCGAGGCGCGCCGCGAACTGCTCGGCGTACCCCGGCAGCGTGATGTAGTGACGGCCCTCGCCCATCCCGCCGGTGACGTGTCCGCGGAGGACGAGCTCGACGTCGGTCTCGAAGAGGCGGCGGTAGTCGGCGTACTCGCCGCGGAGGGCGGCCTCGCCCGTGTCGGTGACCCGAACCCACTGGCCGTCGCCGACGACGTCGCGTTCGACGAGCCCCGCGGATTCGAGCGTCTGGAGCCGTCGGGAGGCGGTCTGTGTGGAGGCGTCGAGCCGGTCGCCGAGCGCCGCACACGACACCTTGGTCTCGTTGAGCCCGCCCGCGAGCGCGACGTGTTTCAGCGCCGCGATCGCCGCCGGGTCGGCGGTCGCCGCCGTCGTCTCTGACATACCTAGATCGACGCCGTGCGTACTGAAAAGGATACCGAATGTGTGATGGATCTCAAAACCGTGATGGGCGTTTCGACAGCCCCGCCGTTTCATGTCGAACTCACGCCGCGAGTCACCTAAGGGCGTCGCTTCCGGCGGTCGTTCGGCGGTCGGCTCGCGTGTCACCGCCTCACGCGCGGGTCGTCGAAAAGTAAGGTACAAGTACGGACGGAGTGTGTTCCGTAATGCGGGCTCGTAGATCAGCGGCAGATCGCTTCCTTCGCAAGGAAGAGGCCCGGGGTTCAAATCCCCGCGAGTCCA
>LFFM01001032.1_pt1 | contig 19857 bp, 17 predicted proteins | sample 643131 | NCBI WGS metagenome assembly LFFM01 (sample SAMN03777445, study PRJNA286221) | soda lake metagenome | biome: soda lake; feature: Kulunda steppe; material: water; isolation source: sample Tc-Br brine of Tanatar trona crystallizer | place: Russia: Kulunda steppe | collected 2011-07
AGGGCTCCACGTCATCGACGGGCTTGGGACCGCGGCCGGAACCGCTACGCTCGCGCTCGGGGGACGCGACGTCGAGTGCGCGGCGGCGGTCGGGGAGACCGTCCTCGTTGGAACGTTCGACGGCGGATTGTTCCGGTCGACGAACGCGGGTGACGACTTCGAGCGGGTCGGCGGGGACGGGATCGGACCGGATGCCGTGACGGCCGTTGCCGTGAGCCCGCACGACTCCGACGTCGTGTGGGTCGGCACGGAGCCCTCACGGGTCTTCCGGTCAAGGGACGGCGGGTCGTCCTTCGAGCGGCTCTCGAAGTTCGACGGGGTTCCCTCGGCCACCGAGTGGTCCTTCCCGCCGCGGCCGGAGACGCACCACGTGCGCTGGATCGAGCCCGCGCCAGACGATCCGGACCGGTGGTACGTCGGCATCGAGGCCGGTGCGCTGCTCGTCACCGCGGACGGCGGCGAGACGTGGATCGACCGGCCGCCGGGATCCAGACGTGACAACCACACCCTCGCGACCCATCCGGAGGCGCCGGACCGCGTCTACGCCGCTGCAGGCGACGGGTACGCCGAGAGCACCGATCTGGGGGCGTCTTGGCGAACCGTCCACGGGGGGCTCGAGCATCGATACGTCTGGGGGGTTGCGGTCGATCCCGGTGACCCCGACATCGTCCTCGTCAGCGCCGCCGCGGGTGCGAACGCCGCACACCGACGCGGGGAAGCCTACCTGTATCGAAAACGGCCCGATCGCGGCGGCACAAGGACGGCCGGAGGCGACGCGGCAAGCGAGGCGGGATCTTCGGGGTCCCCGGACGCGATGTGGGAACGGCTCGACGGTCGAGGCGTGCCGACGGGATCGGGGACCCATCGGGCGGTGCTCGCGGGTGGTCGAGCGCCCGGCGAGATCTGGCTGTGTCACGACGACGGCCTCCACGTGACCACGGACGGCGGCGACTCCTTCGACCGGGTTCCCGTCGACCTGCCCACGGCTGTACCGCGTGCGCTGGCGGTCGTGTAGTCCGTCGGCGCACCGCTCCGTTCCCGTTCAGGTTCTGGACGTGTCGTCGCCGAAAGTCGAGCGGGGATGACGGCGCGACGACGAGGCAATTACCCACAGTCACGGATCGATCCTCCGTGCGGGACGAGAAGCGTTCGGATTCGGCGATCAGAACGATCCCCGTGCGGGTACGGCGTCGTGACGAAGGCCGTCGTCCGTTCGTCAGTCCTGATCCGTGCCGACGACGAGGACGGGCACGTCGGCGCCACGTTGGAGTCGGACGGGGAGGGTTTCGGGGTTGATCAGTCGGTCGAGTCCCGTCCGGCGTGCGGATCCGACGACGATCAGGTCGACGTCGTGGCCGGCCGCGAAGTCGAGCGCCTCCTTGTGAGCGGTTCCGTATCGGAACCACTTTTCGATGTCGACGCCGGCGCGCTCCCCGAGAGCGGCCGCGTCCTCGACGGCTGCTTCGCCGGCTCGCTCGCGCCGTTCGACGACCATGTCCCAGTGTTCGGTCGTATCGACCACGTAGAGGGCGTCGACGGTCGCGTCGTGGGCAGCCGCGAGATCGATTCCGGCGTCGACGGCGGCCCGCCCGGTGGCTTCCCCGTCGGTCACGACGAGCACGCGTTCGAAGAGCCCGCCGAGCGCCCGCTCCTCGACCGACTCGAACGACACCGGATCGACGAGCGCGGATCGTTCCGTCGCCGCCTCGGCGTCGCATTCGTCGCCGGCGTGCGCGACATCACCGGCTGGAGGGGCGTTGCTGGCGGTCTTCGGGCGGTCGTGGGTCTCGGTTTCGACGTCGGCTAACATGGGTTTTCTCCGTGACGGCTGGCGGTGGCCGCCTCGTTCGTATCTTTCTTTGCATCCACGTTCACTTAACAATTTTTGACAGGATAGACGATTATCATTATCTATCGCGCTTCGTTACGTGATCCGGGAATCGTCCGTCATTATTTGGTTCCGAATGTAACGATGGATCGATCATGAGTGATCGCCCGGGATGTGGGCGGATACCGGAGTAGTCGTCGAGGTCACCGCCGACCGGGGCCCGGCCCGGTCGATGAGAGATCCACGCGACCGAGGTGACCCCCACGATTTTGGCCCCGGCGCCCGCGGGAACTCCCATGCCAGAAACCGAGGCGGAGCTGTTCGGCATGACGAGCGAGGAGGCGGCTGCGGCGATCGAGCGCGGAGACCTCGGCGTGTTGCCGACCGGCAGCATCGAACAGCATTCGAGCCACCTTCCGGTCTCAACGGACACGCTCCGTGCGGACCACCTGACCGCGGAGCTCGTCGACGGCGCCGACGAGTTCGACCTCGAGTTGCTCAGGTTGCCGCCGCTTCCGTACGGACACTCGGAACACCACATGCGCTTTCCCCGGGACGGTCAGCCTCTCGGTGTCGACGTACGTCTCGGTGCTGCGGGAGATCGGCGAGTCGATGGCCGAACACGGGCTCGACCGCCTGCTGTTCGTCAACGGCCTCGGGGTCAAGCCCCGTGGCATCCGCCTTCAGGTTCTGTGAACCGCAGCCGCCAGGGCCGGCCCCGACGTCGACTCGGTGACGTGGATCGTCACCGGGGGCTGAAGGGCGACGTCGCCGACCGGGAGGTGCTCGAATCCGCCGGTCAGTGGACGATTCGAGGTCCGATCGATGGTATCGAAGCGATTAAGCGCGAATCCCCCAAACGGTGGCGTATGCAACACCTCATCGTCCGTGGCGACCCCGGCATCCGAAAGGACGCGATCATCGAGTACGAAGGTGAGGAGCTGATCTGCTTTTCGATCAACAAGCAGGGCGAGTGGCACGGCCCCGACGAGCCCCAGCTCTGGTGTACGGTCGGCACCGCGGACGAGCGCGAGGCCTACGAGAAACGCGAGTACGTCCCCCACTGGCTCGACGTCGACACCGTCGACGCCGGGGCACTCGACGTGATCAAAGCGAAGGGCGATCTCTCGGTCTGAGCCGCTCGATCGGTTAAATCGGCGGATCCTCGAGCCACGCCGCGATCGCCGATGCCATGGCCCCACGCCGGTGGATCGTTCCCCGCTCGGGATCGACGACGGTGCTCTCCACGCCGTCGGTCACCCCGTCGTCGACGATGACTGCGACCCCCTCACGGATCCGATCGTCGAGGTCGGCCACGCGGACGACGCTTCCGTGACCCGAGACGTTCGCGCTCGTCGCCGTCAGCGGCCCCGTAGCGCGCAACAGCGAGAGCGCGACCGGGTGGTCGGGAACGCGAACGCCAACCCGGTCCCGCCCGCCCGTCAGCACGTCCGGAACCGCCGGTCCGCGTTCTACCACGACGGTGACGGGACCCGGCAGAAACGCACGCATGAACGCCAGCGCTCGCTCCGTCGGCCGTACGTGTCGTTGGGCGGCGGAGACGCTGCCGGCGCCGAGCGAGAGCGGGTCGTCCCGGTCACGGCGCTTCAGATCGAAGACGCGCTCGACCGCGTCCGCATCGAGGGCGTCCGCTCCGAGCCCGTAGACGGTCTCGGTCGGGTAGACGACGAGGTCGCCGGCGGCGACCGCGTCCGCGGCCTTCCTGACCGCCTCGCGCGTCGACGCCGAAAGCCGGCCGTGATGATCGACGGTCACGGACGTCCGTTCGGGGTCGGCGTGAAAAAGCGTGACGCGTCCGGACGCGGGGAACCCGCATGGGTCCAGAATGGGCCGGGCTCCCGTCGTCCGTGACGGATCCGGGCCCTATCACCCGTGACGGATCGAGATCGTGATCGGATCCTCGTTCACTCGTCGTTCGGTCGATCCTCGACGCACGCGGCGATCGGCGAGACGATCGCGTTCGCGACCGTGTAGGGGTCGGTCTCGCGGCGGCGAACTCGCTCGGCGAGCGCCTCGATCCCGCCGCGTCGATCGATCGCGGCGGCAGCGAGCGCCCCGAGGTCCGACCGCACGAGCGTTCGGATCTCCTCGGCGTAGCGCGTGCGCTGCGTCTCCGCCAACTCGCCCGACTCGTGGAGGTGCGTCGCGTGCGCGTCGAACGTCCCGATCAGCTCGTCGACACCCTCGCCGGTCGTCCCGACCGTTCGGTGAACCGGCGGGGTCCACGAGGAGCGCTCCTCGTTCGATCCGTCCGACCCGTCCGATCCGGCTGCACCGTCCGATCCGGCTGCACCGCCATCGTCGGACTGATCGGAGGCGACCGTCCCGGCGCCGTGGTGGCCCCGGTTCGATCCGACGGTCGCACCCTGGCGTCGGTGGACCATCTCCTCCAGTTCGGCGACGGTCCGCTCCGCGCCGTCGACGTCCGCCTTGTTGACGACGAAGACGTCGCCGATCTCGAGGATGCCGGCCTTGAGCGTCTGGACGTCGTCGCCGGAGCCGGGCTGGACGAGCACCGCGACGGTGTCGGCGGTGCGGACGACGTCGACCTCGTTCTGGCCGGCGCCAACCGTCTCGATGATCACCACGTCCTTGCCGAAGGCGTCGAGCGCCTTCACGGCGTCCGCCGTCGCCATCGAGAGCCCGCCGAGCTGGCCGCGGGCGCTCATCGATCGGAAGAAGACCTCCATGTCGCCGACGTTCGAGCCCATCCGGATCCGGTCGCCGAGCACCGCCCCGCCCGTATACGGCGAGGAGGGGTCGACTGCGACGACGCCGACGGTGTCCCCGCGGTCGCGGTAGGCGGCCGCGAGCTTGTCGACGAGCGTCGACTTCCCCGCGCCCGGCGCGCCCGTGATCCCGATCACGTCCGCCCCGCCGGTGTGTGCGTGGAGCCGGGAGACGAGCGCCCGATGGCCCGGCGCCCGGTTCTCGATGCGAGTGATGGCGCGGGCGAGCGCGCGCTGCTCGCCGGCGAGGATCCCGGCGACGAGCGCGGTGACCTCCTCCGGCACGTCGTCCCCGTCCATCACGCTCGCTCCGGGACGTTCTCCCGGATGAACGCGATCGTCTCCTGCATCGGCGTGCCGGGTCCGAACACCTCGGCGACGCCGAGCTCCTTCAGCTCCCTCTCGTCGTCGTCGGGGATGATTCCTCCGACCACGATGAGGGTGTCCTCGAAGGCGCCGTACTCCTGTAGCCCCTCGATGACCTTCGGCACGAGGGTGTTGTGTGCGCCCGAGAGGATGGAGATCCCGAGGACGTCGACGTCCTCCTGGACCGCCGCCTGAACGATCTCGTCGGGGGCGCGGTGGAGCCCGGAGTAGACGACCTCGAAGCCGGCGTCCCGGAAGGCGCGTGCGATCACGTGTGCACCCCTGTCGTGGCCGTCCAGCCCGACCTTCGCGACCAGACAGCGGATGGCCCGGTCCTCCTGTTCGGCGCTCATGACCGGAGATGCGTCGCCGGAACGTTTGATTCTAACGGACGTTCCGGATGGATCGGCCGCGTTGCCGTCGGCGGTTTATTAGTGACCTCCGAGTCATCTCCGGCAGTCGACGGAGCGTGAGCCTCACGCCTCCCCAGCCTCGGCAGGCGAGCGGCCGCGGGACCACTCCGCGGCCGTCCGCCATGCCTCCCTCGCGCGCGTTTCTCACGCGCGCCGCTTCCTGACGGCCGGTCGATGACGGTCGGCCGATCGACGTTTGAAAACTGGGAGCACCTCGTTCGATCAGTTAAGCGTCGATCCGGAACGTCCGGCGGGCAAACCAGCGCGAGGCGGCACGTACCCGAACGGGCGTCGACCGCCTCAGACGTGCTCCTCGAGGAACCCGACGATGGCCCGGTAGGCTTCGATGCGGTTCTCCAGCTTCGAGAAGCCGTGGCCCTCGTCCTCGAAGATCAGCTTGCGGACCGGAACGTCCTGCTCGCGGGCCAGCTCGACTATCTGTTCGGCCTCGCCCACGGGCACGCGCGGATCGTTCGCGCCGTGGAGGACGAAAAGCGGCGCCTCGATGGCGTCGACGTTGTTGATCGGCGAGATCGATTCGAGGAACTCCCGGTCCTCCTCGAGCGAGCCGTACTCCGCCTCGCGAAGCTCCCGCCGCCAGTCGCCGGTGTTCTCGAGGAACGTGACGAAGTTCGCGATGCCGACGACGTCAACGCCCGCCGCCCACAGGTCGGGATGCTCCGTCATCGATGCGAGCACCATGAAGCCGCCGTAGGAGCCGCCCATCGCGACGATCCGCTCGGGGTCGACCTCGGGATGGTCGTGGAGCCACTCGACGCCCGCCCGCACGTCCGCCACCGAGTCCATCCGCTTTTCGACGTCGTCGAGCGACGAGTACGCCTTGCCGTACCCCGACGAGCCGCGAACGTTCGGCTCCAGGACGGCGTAGCCGGCGTTGAGCAGGTACTGTTTCACGCCCGAAAAGGAGGGCCGACGCTGTGACTCCGGCCCGCCGTGGATGTCGACGATCACGGGGTAGCCGTCCGCGGGCGGCTCCGTCTCCGGCACCGAGAAGAACGCGGGGATCTCCCGCCCGTCGAAGGTCGGATAGTGGACCAGCTCGGGCTCGATGAACGTGTCCGAGGGAATGCCCGCGGTCGACGCCGCGGTCCACCGCTCGGTCTCGCCGGAGGTCGCGTCGACGACGTGGACGTTCGCCGTGTCCGTGCTGCCCATCGCCGTGATCGCGTATCGGTCGCCGTCCGGCCCGAAGCTCACGCCGCCGGCGACGCCACGCGGCAGGTCGGGCTCGGGGAACCCGTCGATCCGGTCGGCGTCGACGAGCTCGCCGGCGTGAATCTCGGTGAAGCCGTCGACGTTCCGCGAGTAGACGATCCGCCGCGACTCCGCATGCACGGCCACGCCGTCGACGTTCCACTCGCCGCCGGAGGCGACGTCGGAGAACTCGTCGGTCGACGGATCGAGCCGTTCCAGCCGAAGCGTGTCGCTTTGCCGATCCGTGACGAGATAGATCGATTCCCCGTCCGGCCCCCACTCCGGGCTGCCGTACCGGACGTCGCCCTCGTGGGGCGTGTGATGGGTCAACTGCCCGGTGGCGACCTCGAGCGTGTAGAGGTCGTGGTCGAACGAGGAGTGGGCCTCGTGGACGATCAGACGGTCGTCGTCGGGGGACCAGCCCGCCACGGAGAGCCAGCCGTCGCCTTTGAGGACGCGTTCGGCGTCGGCACCGGTCGCGTCACGGTCCTGCACGTAGACGTCGAAGACCGACTCGTCGCGCCGGTTCGAGGCGAACGCGAACCGTTCGCCGTCGTGTGCCCATCCGCCCCAGCGATGTTTCGCGCCGGGCCGGTCGGTCAGGTTCGTGGTTACGCCGCTCGCGTAGTCGAGTCGGTACAGCTGAACCCGCTCGTTGCCGCCCTCGTCCATGCCGAAGATCGCCTCCGAGCGCTCCGGCGAGGAGTCGACGAACGTCACGCGCTCCTCGAAGAAGGTGTGCTGTTCGGGCCACGCGAGCGGCTCCGTCAGCGACCAGACCTGGCCGGTGCCGGTCGTATCAAGCAGGAAGGAGAGCCGACCGTCGGACCCGATGTCCGCGCCGCCGGCGCTGCGCACGTTGAGGTATCGCTCGATGTCGTACCGATGCATGCCGCCGGGTTCGACGCCCGACCGGAAACCGTTTCGGGTGGATCGGACCCGTCACCGGCCGACACATGGTCCCGGCTCGGCGATACGCCGGTCGTCGTCGCGATGCCGTGTCTTTTTGTCGCCGCCAGCCGTCCAGTCCGGATATGCGCGTCGCGTTCGTCTCGCTTTTCACCCCCGGTCACGGGATCACTCCCGCCCGGGAGCGAACGCGACGGATGGCCCGCGGGCTCGTCGAACGCGGCCACGAGGTCGTCTGGCTCTGTGCGCGGTGGTGGGGCGGCGACCACGAAACATTCGAGGAGGACGGGATCGAGTACCGCTCCGTCGTCGTCGACCCCGCCCCGACGACCTTCGCGGCCAAGCTGCCCGGCGCGCTCCGACGCGTCGAGCCGGACGTCGTCCACGCCGTGAACTCTCCGCCGACTTGCGGGCTCGGCGCGACCCTCGCCGGCACCCTGCTGCGGACGCCCGTCCTCGTCGACTGGTGGCGTGACCACCCCGACGACGACTCCCGCCGCTACCGGCCGCTCGCGCGGAGCGCAGACCGGCTCACGGCGCCCTCACGGACGACGAAGACGCGCGTGAGGGAGCACGGCGCGGACGGCGATGCGGTGCGGGTCCTGCCGGAGAGCATCGACATGGACTTGATCCGCGAGGCCGACGTCGACGACCGGTTCGACGCGGTCTACTCCCGCCGGCTCGACCGTCACGCCAACGTGGAGACGTTCCTGCTCGCGCTGGCGGAGCTTCGCGGCCGGGACTGGCGGGCGGCCGTGATCGGCGAGGGACCCGAACGGGAACGCATCGAATCCACGGCGAGCGAGCTTCGGATCGACGACCGCGTCCGGTTTCTCGGCGACCGCCCCCGCGAGGAACGGGTCCCGATCTTCAAGGGTACCCACGTCGTCGCGGGGACGGCGACGTGGGAGACCTTCCCGACCGAGCTGCTGTGGGCGCTCGCGTGCGGCTGCGTCGGGCTCGTCGAATATCAGGCCGACTCCAGCGCCCACGAGCTCGTCGAGGGACGCCAACGGGGACGGCTCGTCACCAGTCCGGCCGAACTCGCCGACGAGTTCGTCGCCGTCGCCGACCTCGAACGTCGAACGATCGACGAATCCTTCGCGAGCTACGACCACGGGACGGTGCTAGATCGGCAGATCGACGCGTATCGAAGTCTGATCGAGAACTGAGAGAACCTGATGGATTGGGTTTCCCCGAAGCGTGCACCGAACGCGTCCGCCTACTCCTGGGTGATCGTACCGCCGTACTTCATGAAGACGAACGCGAGCCCGAGCGTGCTTACCATCGCGATGAACGTCGCGATCCCGAGCGCGCGGGCACCCTGCGGGACGAAGACCGCGCCGCTCCCGCCACCGCCGCCGACGTCGACGGTGTCGACGTCGTCACCGACCGCGAGTCCAGCGTGCATGCCGACGGCGTCGTGAGGCGCACAGAAGTAATGGGTGATCCCGGCGTCGTCCTCGTCCGTCTCGTACTCGTAGGTGAACCCCTCCTCGTCGACGATCTCGCTTTCGAGTTCGGCGGGTCCCTCGACGGTCTCGACGTTGTGGCCGCCGCCCTGTCCGGTCCACTCCCAGGTGATCGTCGTGCCCTCGTCGACCCATAGCAGGGTCGGGTCGAACGCGAGGCCGTCGTCGTCGGCGCCGACCGTCACGGTCACCTCGTCCTGTCCGCGGGCGTCCTCGTAGGTTCCGAGGTTCCCTTCGGCGCCGCTCGGCCAGTCGGGCTCTTCCTCGGCCGCCACCGTTCCGGTCGCGGCCACGCCCGCGCCTGCAGCCGCCGCCGTGCCGCCGGCGGTCCGTATGAACCTGCGCCGGGAGACGTCGTCCGTACTCATACGGCTCGGTTGGTGACCGCCCGTAGTGAATATGTTGGTTCGCACCCGCCGGGGTGAGCGTTTTTCAGTCAAGGCGGTCGCGTGGCGAGCCGGCCGGGGAGCGGCGACGACGATGCCACCCGTTCGCACCCTCACAGCGACTGCGTCACGGTCGAAGCCGCGATCACCTGACGGAATCCAACAGGAGCCGCTGTTCGACCCGCTTTACCTCGTGTTGGACGTCGCGGACGGCATCGATGTTCGCCGAGACGGAGGAGACGCCCTGTTCGACGAGGAACTCGACCATCTCGGGTTTCGAGCCGGCCTGTCCGCAGATGCTCGTGTCGACGTCGAGCTCCCGACACGTCTCGATCGTGTCGCCGATCAGCTGGAGGACGGCCGGATGAAGCTCGTCGAACCGGTCGGCGACGTGCTCGTTGTTCCGGTCGACGGCCAGCACGTACTGCGTCAGGTCGTTCGTCCCGAAGGAGGCGAAGTCGATCCCCGCCTCGGCGAGCTCCTCGATCATGATCGCGCCCGCCGGCGTCTCGATCATCACGCCCCACGTGTGCCGTTCGGGGTCGATTCCGGCCTCGCGGAGGTGTTCCTTCGCGGCCTCGACGTCCGTGGCGTCGTTGACGAGCGGCAACATGAGTTCGACGTTGTCGTATCCCATGTCGAGCAGCCGGGCGATGGCCGCCAACTCCTCGGCGAAGACGTCCGGCTTGTCGAGGCTCCGGCGGATCCCGCGCCATCCGAGCATCGGGTTATGTTCGATCGGCTCGTCCTCCCCGCCCTCGAGCTCGCGGAACTCGTCGGTCGGCGCGTCGATCGTCCGCACCCGGACCGGCCGTGGATAGAACTCGTCGGCGACGCCCCGAATGCCCTCGATGAGCGCGTCCTGATAGGCACGCGCGCCGTGGTCCCGGATGTATCGCTCCGGGGTCTTCCCGAGCGAGAGCACCATGTGCTCGATCCGCAACAGCCCTACGCCGTCCGCTCCGGTGGCGGCGGCGCGTTCGGCCGCCTCGGGGATGGAGACGTTCACCTTCACCTCCGTCGCGGTCATGGGTTTCACCGGCGTCTGTGGTCGGGCCGCCTCGACCGGCTCGAACTCCTCCGCGGGCTCGGCCTCCTCGTCCGCGCCCGCACGAACCGTCCCCTTGTCGCCGTCGATGGTTATCGACTGGCCGTTCTGCAGATCCCGCGTGCCCGTCCCCGTCCCGACGACGGCCGGAACGCCCAGCTCGCGGGAGATGATGGCGGCGTGGCTGGTCATGCCGCCCTCGTCGGTGACGATCCCGGCTGCCCGCTTCATCGCCGGAACCATGTCCGGCATCGTCATCTCGGTGACGAGAACGTCCCCCTCCTGAACCTGATCGAGGTGATCGAGCTTCGTGACGATCCGGACCGTCCCGGAGACGATCCCCGGACTCGCACCGAGTCCGTGAACCAGCACGTCCGCGGATTCCTCGCGGCCGTCACCCGCGTCCGCCGCGCCGCCGTTCACGTCCGGGTCCGACGAGCCGGCATCGGACGCCGCCGAGTCGTCGGCCCCCTGGATCGTCGTGATCGGCCGCGACTGGAGCATGTAGACGTCCCCCTCGTAGATCGCCCACTCCACGTCCTGTGGCACCCCGTAGTGCTCCTCGACCCGCTCGCCGAGTCCCACGAGTTCCGAGATCTCGCCGTCCGAGAGCACGCGCTTCGTGCGCCGTTCCTCCTCGACGTCCCGTTTGACCGTCTCGCCGGTCTCGGGATCTTTGATCATCTCGACCTTCTTGTCGGCGACGGTGACCTCGTCGACGGCGCCGCGTTCGACGTCATAGACGTAGTTGTCCGGCGATACCGTTCCGGAGACGACCGCCTCTCCCAGCCCCCAAGCGGCCTCGATGATGACGCGGGGCTCGCCCGTCGACGGGTGGCTGGTGAACAACACGCCGGACTTCTCGGCGTCGACCATGCGCTGGACGACGACCGCGATGTCGACCTCGGCGTGTGGGAACCCCTTGCGCTGGCGGTAGTAGATCGCCCGCTGGGTGAAAAGGGAGGCCCAACACTCCTTCACACGGCGAAGCAGGTCGTCCTCGCGCACGTTGAGAAACGTCTCCTGTTGTCCGGCGAAGGAGGCGTCGGGGAGGTCCTCGGCCGTCGCAGACGAGCGGACGGCGACGAACGCTTCCTCCTCGTCACCCATCGTTCGGTAGCGTTCGAGGATCTCCTCACGGACCGGATCCGGGAGGGGCGTTTCCATGATCAGGTCGTGTGCGGTCTCCTCGGCCTCCCTGAGCGCGGCGGAGTCCTCGGGATCCACGTCGACCGCGTCGAACAGTTCCTCGTCGATGCCGGCCTCGACGATGAATGTGCGGTACGTGTCGGCGGTGACGACGAAGCCGGGGGGAACCGGCAGCCCCGCACCGATGAGCTCGCCCAGCGACGCCGCCTTGCCGCCGACGGTTCCGAGATCGTCGGCGTCGACTTCGTCCAGCCAGAGTACTGCCATTCGTATGTGGAATGGATCCGAGAGCCGACCCATGAATCTTCCGACACATGTAGATCGAATTAAAGACTACTCGGCTTCGAGTGGTCACTTTGGCGCACGGCGAGCGCAGGGAGTTCTCGACGTCGCGGCGAAGAGGGCCGATCGCGTCGCAGGGTGACGAACCGAACGGCGGAGGTTCGCGTCAATTCGTCCGGCTCGTCGATACCTATACGTAACCGTCGTTCGGCGTTCAGGATCGGTGGGCTGTTACAGGGTCGGTAACAGCCGTCGCGTCGTGGCTCACGCGTCGGCGAGCCGTCGGCGTTCGTCGGCCAGAAGCCGCTCCCACACCGCGAAGAGTCGGCTATCGAGGTCGTACGCGTCGTCGACCGCTCGGACCCAGCGGTCGTCCCCGAACAGAAGGCGTTGAAACCGCCTGACGTCCGGCGGGAGCGACGACCGTGCGCCGCCGTAGTACGCCAGCGACGCGCGACGGGTGCGGTCGACGAGCGTCGACGGGACCTCGATGCCGTCGGCCGTCGCCGCATGGGCGAACCACTCGAGGTGCAGGAGCGCGGCCGCCAACAGAAACCGTTCCCGGAAGCCGGAGACGCGGTCGAGCGCCGGCCGGCCGGCGATCCGCACGTCATCGGGGCGTGAGAAGCGTGGCGCGGAGACCGTCACGTCGGCTTCGGCCGCCACGTCGGCCGCGACCCTGCGCAGTCGCCACTCGCCGTATCGGATCGGCGCGATCAGGCCGAGCTCGTACCAGAGCGGCATCCACTCACAGTACGGTTCGGAGAACCGACCGTCCGCGAGCAGCGTCGTCGCGACCGATCGCGCGGCCGTCGGCGAAAGCGCATCCGGGGCCTCCCGAAGGCGGGCAGCGACGGTCGCGCCATCGAGCGCGTCCGCGCCCGAAAGGTCCATTCCTTCCGCGACCCGTCGCGTGTAGGCACGGCTCGCCGCGTACCAGTCGGCGAAGTCGGACGGGGCCGTGAGGGTGAGGAGTCGAAGGACGGTGATGACGGAGAGACGCGTCGAAGGCTCAAAACGGCTCCGGCGATCCGCCGTCGAGGCCGGTGTCGCCGGGTCCGTCCACGCCGTCCGCGTCGGTCGCGTGGGGATCGCCCCGGGTCACGTCCCCACCGTCCGGCCCGTCGAACGTGTTCCCGCCGTCCGGCCCGTCGAGCGCGTCCTCCAGCCCCCACTCCTTCGCCCTCGATCGGGCTTCCTCGCGTGCCCGCTCGCGAATGGCCGCGAGCCGCTCGTCGTCCTCGAGAAACGAGGTGACCGCGTCGGCGTCCGCGGACGCGTCCGGGAGGCCACGGTCCGCAGGCGCCGCCTCGCGGGTCCGATCCGCCAGCGCGGGTGCGTCCGCGAGTTCGGTGGCGACGCTTCCGGGACGAACCCGAAGCGAGTCCGCCTCGTGGGCGGTCGCCAGCGCGTCGCCGTCGACGGCGTACAGCTCGACGCGGTAGGGTCCGGGAACGGCGAGCTCCGCGAGCGCGTCCGGACCGCCGTTGTCGGTCACCGTGTTGTACGCGAGCACTGGCACCCCGTCCTCGAAGGTGATCACCCCGCGAACCTCCCCCGAGAGCAGCAGCGTCTCCTGCGGGACGACCGTCGCGTATCCGGTGAGCGATCGCTCCAACGCCGCCTCGAGCGTCGTCGCGACGTCGGAGACGACCCGCGAACGAAGCAGCGTCCCCCGAGGGATCCGAAGCTCCGGCGCGTCGGACGGGGACGTCATGGCGTGTCCGGAACGACGGCGCTGGAAAAGCGGTCGGCGACGCGGTCGCCGTCGCCGTCGCGGACGTCGAGCCCGCGAGCGGCCCGCCGATACGCGACCGCGGCCGCGCTCTCGGGGGCGTGCTCAAGTAGCGGCTTTCCGGCCCGACGCGCCTCGCGGGCGGCGTCGCTGTCGGGAACCCCGGCGAGTATCGGTCCGCCGAAGTGGCGCTCGGCCCGGTCGGCGATCGACTCGAACTCGCCGCGAACCTTGTTGAACAGCACGCCCGCCGTCTCGGTGCCGTACGAGCGGGCGTACTCCTGGACCTTGAGCGCGTCCGATAGCGCGGGGATCGTCGGCTCGACGACGATCACGGTTCGGTCGGCGAGTACGACCGGGAGCACGGCCGACTTGGAGCCGAGCGCCGCCGGCGAGTCCAACAGGATCACGTCGGCGTCCGCCGCGAGCTCCGCGACCACGTCGCGAAGCCGTGCCGGATCGGCGGCCTCGAACCCCGCGAGCGACGTGCCACACGGGACGACGGACATTCCGAACCGCTCGTAGGTCGCCTCCGAAACGTCCGTCGCCGTCTCCTCGACGAGCAGGTCGTGGAGGGTGACCGCCGCGTCGTCGAGCCCGGCATGAAAGAGTAGGTTCGCCATGCCCGTGTCGGCGTCGACGACCGTGACGTCGCGTTCCGCCGACAGCGCCATGCCGAGCGCGAGGGTGCTCGTCGTCTTGCCCGTGCCGCCTTTCCCGCTGGCGACCGCGAACGCCTCGACCATGTCCGCTCTCGACCGGTCACCCTGTTAAGCGTTCCCGTCTGCGACGACGCTCCGCCGGGGCGCGAACGTTCATACGGCTGCGCGCGAACGTCGATCACATGCCGGACCGGCTCGATCTCACGTTTCTCGCCGACCTCGACCTCGACGACGACCAGATCTCGTTCGACGACGACGACCGGGACCGATACGCCGCGGACTTCGGCACCGAGGACGCGCACCGGTCGCCGCCGGATGCGGTCGTGACGCCGCGCTCGACCGCGGACGTCTCGGCCGTGCTCTCGGCCGCGACCGACCACGGTGTCCCCGTCACGCCCTACGCCGCCGGAACGGGCCTCGAGGGGCACGCGGTCCCCGTCCACGGCGGGATCTCGCTCGACGTCTCGGTGATGAACGACGTCGTCGCGGTGCATCCGGACGACCACCAGATCACGGTCGAGCCCGGCGTCACCGGGGCCGCGGTCAACGAGGCGGTCGCCGACGAGGGGCTCTTCCTCCCGCCGCTTCCCCAGTCGGGCGACGACGCCACGATCGGCGGGATGATCGCGACCGACGCCAGCGGCATCTACACCGTGAAGTACGGCGAGGTGAGCGACTGGGTCCTGCGGCTCACGGCGGTGCTCGCCGACGGCAGGGTGATCGAGACCGGGTCGCGGGCGCGTAAGACGTCGAGCGGCTACAACCTGACCGATCTGCTCGTCGGTAGCGAGGGAACGCTCGCCGTGGTCACCGAGGTCACTCTCCGGCTCGCGACGCGACCGACGACCGTTCGCGGCGGGCGGGCGGTGTTCGGCTCGCTTTCGGGCGCCGTCGACGCCATCTCGGAGACCCTTCACGCCGGCGTCGACGTCGCCGCGATCGAGCTGATCGACGCGCGAAGCGCCCGCATGGCGAACGACTACCTCGGCACCGACCTCCCGGACGCGCCCATGGTCTTTTTCGAGTGCCACGGGGACGCGGCCGACGGCGCGGTCGAGCGCTGCCGCGCCGTCTTCGAGTCGACCGACCTCGACCGGCTCTCGATCGCCGCCGACGCGGACGAGCTCGACGAACTCTGGCGGATCCGGTCCGAGCTGGCGTACGCGGAGGCGGGCTTCGATCCGAACCTCGATCCGCTGCATCCGGGCGACGTCACCGTCCCAATCGGCTCGTATGCCGACCTCGTCCGCGAGGTCGACCGGCTGAGCCGGGAGTTCGACCTGTTCGTCCCCTGTTTCGGCCACGCGGGCGACGGCAACCTCCACTACAGCGTCATGGTCGACCGCGACGACCCCGATCACGTCGAGCGGGGCGAGCGGCTGTACCGCCGTATCGTCGACCGAGCGATCGAGCTCGGCGGCACGGCCACGGGCGAACACGGGATCGGCCGGGGAAAGCAGGCGTACCTCGAACGCGAACACGGCCCGGACGCCGTCGAGACGATGCGGACGATCAAGCGCGCGCTCGACCCGACGGACACGCTCAATCCCGGAAAGGTGTTCCCGGAGACCACGGGCGACGGGCGGATCGAGTCGTCGCCGGAGTGAGCCGTCCGCGTCCGGTCGGTCCCGGCCCGTTTCCGCCGGGAAGGCTTTGTGCCGCGACGACGATGTGGAAACATGGCGACCGTGGTCACCGCGGAGACCTTCAGGGACATGCTCGACGAGCGACGGCGCGGCGACCGGTCGTTCGTCGTCGTCGACACCCGGCCGGCGGAGAGCTACGAGGGGTGGCGGATAGCCGACTCGAGACACTTCTTTTATAAGCCGTTTCACGAGTTCGACCGCGAGGCGTTCGAGCGCGAGACGGGCGTGAACGTGGACGACGACGTCGTCACGCTCTGTGCGAAGGGGAAGGCCTCGGCGTCGTTCGCCGAGGAGCTCGAGGCGGCCGGCTACGACGACGTGTCGATCGTGGAAGACGGAATGCGGGGCTGGTCGGCGGTCTACGACCGCGTGGCGCTTCCGCTTCCCGACGCGGGCGATGACCCGCTCGACATCGTCCAGATCCAGCGGCGTGCGAAGGGCTGTCTCGGCTACCTGGTCGTGGGCGGGGTGGAGGGTGACCCCGGAGGCAACGACGCGGCTGATGACGCGGTCGCGGTCGACGAGTCGGCCGACGACGCCGACCGCGTCGCCGTCGCGGTCGACGTCTCCAGACACGGCGAGGAGTGGGTCGAGGCGGCCGCGGGGTACGACGCCGCCGTCGTCGGCGTCCTCGACACGCACGTCCACGCCGACCACCTCTCCGGAGGCCGGGCCCTCGCCGACGACCTCGGCGTCCCGTACTACCTGCCGGCGGCCGCCGCCGAGCGCGACGTCGCGTACGACTTCGAGCCGCTCGATCGAAACGAGACGCTCGACGTCGGCGGGATCGACGTGAAGGCGCTCGCGACCCCCGGACACACCGAGGACATGGCGAGCTACCTCGTCGGCCGCTCGGCGGTGCTCACCGGCGACACGCTCTTTGCCGACGGCGTCGGGCGAACGGAGCTACAGTTCGCGGCCGGCGAGGGCGACGCGGATCGGACGGGGGATGGCGGCGCCGGCGACGCGGAACGGGCCGGCGCCGAGACGGGCGCGCGCGACCTGTACGACTCGCTGCACGCCACCCTGCTGGCGGAGCCCGACGACGTGAGCGTCTGTCCCGGCCACTTCCCCGTCGCGGACGACGGAACCACGGGCGGCGTCGTTCCCGGCGAGCCGGTGACGACGGCCGTGGGAAGGGCACGAACTGGACTCGACGTCCTCGGGCTCGATCGCGACGCCTTCGTCGAGCGCATCACGACCACGCTGCCCGAGAAGCCGCCGAACTACGCGGACGTGATCGCCGCGAACCGCGGCGTCGAGGCGCCACCCGACGAGGTCAGCGCCATCGAGCTCGAGCTCGGGCCGAACCGCTGTGCCGCCGAGACGACGACCGAGCCGTCGGCTGGCGACGACTGATAGCATCCGAATCCGGGTCCATCGGCGCCCTCCCGACCCCGCAGGCCCGTCAGCGAACGAACCTCCCGATCGCCTCGAACGCCTTGTCGCGGATCGCGTCCGGAAGGTGTCGGGCCAGCACGCCGACTCGCGCGAGGGTCCCGGGTTGGACGCGCGCCGGCGGCTTCGTCGCGCTGGCCGCGTTGAGGACGTCCTCGGCGACGCGCTCCGGCTGCACGGAGCCCGGCCCGTCCCCGCCGACGAGTTGGGTGTCCTCGAAGAGCCCATAGAGGTGGTCGTAGGCGCCCGACGGATCGATCGCGCCGTTCTCGCGGTCGGCCTCGCGGGCTGCCCGTTGGGCGAACTTCGTGCTGACCGGGCCGGGCTGGACGACGACGACGTCGATGCCGAACTCCCGGACCTCGTTCCGCAGCGCGTCCGAGAGTGCCTCGATCGCGAACTTCGATCCGGAGTAGACGCCGCCGCCCGGGAACGCCACGCGCCCGGCCGTCGAGGAGACGTTGATGATCGTGCCGTCCCGCTCCCGGCGCATCGCGGGCAGGACCGCGCGGATCAGCCGATGGGGGCCGTAGAGGTTGACGTCGAACTGCTCGTGGACCGCCTCGGTCGTCACGTCCTCGACGGGCCCGAACTGACCGTAGCCGGCGTTGTTCACCAACGCGTCGATCGTTCCCTCCTCGTCGAGGATCCGATTCACGACCCGGTCGACGTCGTCGGGGTCGGTGACGTCCAGCGTCGCCAGCTCACAGCCCGCCTCGCCGAGCGTCTCGACGTCGACCGGGTTGCGCGCGGTGGCGTACACCGTCCATCCCTCGTCGTTGAACGCGTGGGCCGCCGCGCGACCGATGCCCGACGAACAGCCGGTGATGAGTACCGTCTTCTGCACGCGTCTTCCGTCGACCGCCGACGCCATAACTCTCCCGACCGCTCACGCGATGCGGCTTCGGGAGACGGCCACGCGGGGTCGGGTGGACTACGCGTCCGGGTTCGGTCGGACTAGGCGTCCGGCTTCGGTCGAACGAGGTTCGCGAGCGCGACGAGCGCGCCGAGGAACCAGCCGAGCGGGACGGAGATGCCGACCCACATCAGGACGTAGCCGAGCCCGGGCAGCCCCCACTGCTCGCCGAAGGTCTCCAGGGTGAACGCGCCACGGAGGACGTCGTTGAGCCCGCCGACGAAGAGGAAGGTGTTGAGGATCCACCGCGCGAGGTCGTAGCTCGGCGGCAAGATGACCTGCTCCAGCGTCGGCGTGACGAGCGCCGCGACCACGGGTGGAAGGAAGATCGCCGTCATCGCGAACGGATACGCCAGCAGGACGCTGGTGAACCGTCCGCCGACCTTCGAGAAGGTAGCCGCGAGCGCGGCGGAGACGACGGCTACCACGCTGGCAGCGCCGACCGCTATCACGTCGTCGGGCTGCAGTTGGAGGTGGGTGATCAGCGTGAGCGTCCCCCAGAGAACCGCGGCGGCGACGGCCGCGCCGACGACGCCGAACCGGGTTACAGCCGAGTCGAGCTTCGCGGCGTAAAATCGCGTGGCGAAGCCGACGAGCAACAACGGGTAGGTGACCGCAACGAGCGGCGCGCCGAGCGCCGCCCACAGGTAGTAGCCGACCTTCTGGGGGCCCGTCTCCGGTTTCCACTTGCCCAACACCGTGCTCGGGTCCAACTGGCGGGGGAAGACGACCTCCATCCACGTCTCGTGGAGTCGAACGACGTCGAGGAGGAGCGCCTCCAGGAGTCCGATCTGCCCTCGTCGTTCCATTCAGTACATGTCGCAACCGGGGTGACGTGAACTTTGTGCCTTCAGTCGTCGAGCCGGATCGACGGCTGCCCCCACGATGACGACCGACGCCGGAGGCGATCACCGTCAGCGATATCCCGGAGACGAAACGTTGAAACGCCGTTCGGGCGAATCCCGGGTATGGAACTGCGGGTCATCGAAAAGACCGACACGGAACTCCGCATCGAGATCGCGGGCGAGGATCACACGTTCATGAACGTCCTGAAGGGGGCGCTTCTGGAGTCCGACGGCGTCGCCGCCGCGACCTACGACGTGAACCCCGAACAGTCCGGCGGACAGACCGACCCGGTGTTGACCGTGAAGTCCGAATCGGGCGATCCGCTCGACGCTCTCGAGGCCGCGGCCGCCGACATCACCGGCCGAACGGCGGCCCTCCGCGACGCGGTCGAGGCGGCCTGAGGTCGACGGGCACGGCGACGCTGACCGACCGGATCGACGATTCCTCACCCCGCCATCGGGAAAAGAAGGGAGTTCGCCGGCCGGGCGGGGGGAAGCCAGCGGCGAACGCGACGCCCCGTCGGCGTTCGAGGTGGCGTCGTGGCGTCGAGCGAACCGGGGGGAGGCTCGTTCGGGCAAGCCGACGCCGCGCTCCGGAACGGTGCGGGTGAAACCGGGATGGAGGGCCGAAACGGGGGTCGCGGTCGATCGTTGTGGGGCGGACATCTTATACGTGGTTTAGACACAAACGCGAGTTTTAGTCACGTCGAGACGTCGATGCCGGCGAGCACGAAGACGTCGATGCCGGCGAGCACGAAGACGTCGATGCCGGCGAGCACGAAGACGTCGGTGCCGGCGGGCCGCGACCGACGCCGTCCTCGGTGGATCCCGGCCGAG
>LFFM01001033.1_pt1 | contig 19824 bp, 19 predicted proteins | sample 643131 | NCBI WGS metagenome assembly LFFM01 (sample SAMN03777445, study PRJNA286221) | soda lake metagenome | biome: soda lake; feature: Kulunda steppe; material: water; isolation source: sample Tc-Br brine of Tanatar trona crystallizer | place: Russia: Kulunda steppe | collected 2011-07
GACGACCACGACGACGCCGACGCCACGGCGAGTGCGGGGCGTATCGTCACCGTCGACGATCCCAGCGAGGTCGAAGGGAGTTGCAACGGCGACTGTGACACCGCCTATAGACTGGTCGTGAGGGTGTGGTAACGATGAGAAAAGACACAACAGCCGACACGGAACGCGGCCAGGCACACACCCTCGAGGGCTTTATCGGCGCGATGGTAGTCCTGATGGCTGTGCTCTTTGCCGTCCAGTCGGTCGTCATCACACCAACGACCGGCGGGGCGGTCGACCGGACCGTCCAGTCACAGCTTCAAACGGAAGCCCAGGACGCACTCGTCGTCGCCGACTCCGAGGGGGACCTCTCGGAGATGGTCAGATACTGGAACGTCACCGACGACGAGGTCACGTTCGCGAACGCCACTGCGCCGGGTGATGGGGAATACACGACCGACGAGTTCCAGTCGGAGTGGGAACTCGGGACGATCCTAGGCGAGCGGTTCGGATCGCAAGGACAGAACTACAACGTACGCCTCGTCAGCCAGGACGGGAGCGAACCCGTAGATCTGGTCTACCAGGGTCAACCGTCCTCGAGTGCGTTCACCGCGAGTTACACCGTCACGCTGTACGAGGATCAACACCTGACCGCGCCAGGGAACGAACAGTACACACTCGAGGAAGCCGCGGAGGAAGCCAGTGAAGACGGCGTGGAAGGCCCACCGATCGAGAACGTGGGTGATGGCCCCGTCTACAACGTCGTCGAAGTGCGGGTGATCGTATGGTAGGCGATCGACGCGACCGGGGACAGCTGTTGCTCGTCGGCGCGGTCGCAATCGCTTTCATCATCCTCGGCGTAGTCGTCGTCTTCAACGGCGTCCTCTACACCCAAACGATTTCGGCCGGTGACTCCGTCGAACAGGTAGACGACGTGAGTACCGCAGAGCGCGAACTCGCGAGCGGTATTCAGGGGGTCGTCCAGCGGACGAACGTAAACGAGAGTGCAGACTGGGAGGCGTCGGTGCTGACCTACGTGGGTGACTATCGGAACGCGAGTGCCGACAGTCGTCCGGTCATCTCGAATGTCTCCGAAGTCTCGAAAAACGAGTCGGCGAACGCGACGAGAGCCGACCTGCAGAACGCGACAGTGTTCGACTCGAGTGATCGAAACTCGAGTGAAGTCGGGCACTTCGCACTCGAGGTCGATCCCGGCAGTGACCGTGTCAACGTTTCGGTGAACGAGACGGACGGGCCGGAGACGAACCTGACCATAGAACCGAACGAGGACGAGGACGAGTTCGTACTCTCCGGAGACGGTATCGACTGTACCGTTGACAGCGATCGAACGGTTCGTGTCGACCTCGTCTCGGGGGCGATCAACGCTTCGGGTAATTGCAGTCCAGAGGATCTCAGACTCGTCGACCCCGACGCGGAGTACGACGACATCGAACTCGAGTCGGACGGAGACTCCGAAGGCCAGTACGAACTCGTCGCCAGAGGCGAGGATGGCCTTACCGGCGACAATGGTGTCCCCGACGGTCACTCGGCCGTCTGGTCCGTCGACATCAGCTACACCTACGACTCGAGTGACGTCACCTACGAACGGGAACTGACGGTTCCGATCTACGGTGATCGACCGTGACTCGACGATTCCACACGGACGACCGTGGCGTCTCGATCGCCGTCTCCCACATCATGACGATCGCGATCACGGCGATCCTGATAAGCGGGTTGATGTTCGGGGCAGGGTCGCTCCTCGAGGGCGAGAAAGACCGAAGCGCCGGCCAGTCACTCGAGACGATCGGCGAAGGGCTCTCGGGGGAGATCTCGAGTGTCGATCGACTCGCAGACGAGGAGACCGAGACACTGAGAGTGACGGTCGATCACCCACAGAGGGTGTCGGGATCACAGTACACGATCGACCTCGAGGACGGCGACTGTTCGGCACCGCTGGTCGACGGCCAGTGTCTGGTACTCACCTCACACGGCGGCGACGTCGAGGTCGGCGTTCCGGTAAACGCGAGCGCCGACCTCGAGGGATCGGTGACGGGTGGCACGCTCGTGATCGAGTACGACGAGGGAACGATCAGCCTCGAGGGTGATCCACGATGAGCGGTGACGACCGGGCGGTCAGTGACCTGATCGCGTTCGTGCTCGTGTTCGCCGTCGTCATCGGCTCGGTCGGGCTCATCTCGGTGACGGCGTTCAGTTCGATGGAGAGTCTCCAGGAAGACGAGCAGATGCAAAACGCCGAACGCGGGATGGGCGCACTCGCTGACAACTTCAACGACGTCCTCCGCTATGACGCCATCGAGGAACGCTCTGGCGAACTCTCGCTTCGGGAGGGGACCGTCAGGACCAGGAGTGGGGGCCCAACGGCAAACGTCACCGTCTACTACGGCGGTAGGTCCGACAGCTACGAAACCACCCTCGGACGGTTCACCTACGACCGCGGGGGGACCACCATCGCCTACGAGGGCGGTGGCGTCTTCCGCGGTGAAGAGGGCGGCGGGGATATCGACTTCGAGCGCCCGCAGTTGAACTGCAACGCCGACGGGGCTGCCGTGGTCTCGCTCGTGGCGGTCGACGCCGACGATCGGGCCCTCCAGAGCCCCGACGGCCAGGAGTTTACCGTCGTCGAGGACCGAGACGGTCGTGAGGTACGGACGTTCACCGAGGACGTCGAGAACGTCACCGTCACCGTTGAAGATACCGACTTCGAGAACGGATGGGAGTCGACACTCGACCGCGGTGACTGGGACGACGGAACCTGCGAGGCCGACCGCGTGACCGTCCGGATCGTCGTCGTCGACCTCGAGTTCTAAAGGGAACAGCGAGAGTTCCACGGGTCCCGACCCGTGGTCGTTTACCTCCCCCAGTCGCCGGTCACCATCGCCCGCAGACCCGCCCGGTCGGCCATCGCGACGACCCGGCGTGCCAGTTCGTCGGCGTCGCCGTCGGTGTTGAGATAGAGGCCGTTCGGGAGTTCGCGGAACGCGGGCATCGGCGAGCCGTCGGCGAGGGTCGGCGTGTCATTGAGGACGGTGGTTCCGTCGTCGGGCCAGGGGGTTCGGACCCCGGTGAGGCCACGTTCGAAGAGATACCGTGTGGCTTCGGCCAGCGCGTCCTCGGGGTTCGAGTGGCCGACGGCCCCGATCGATCCGCGATCGGCGAAAAACCTGACGACGTACTCGCCATCGCCGTCCTCGGCGTCGGTCGACGGTGGGTCGTTCGTTCCGTCGGTCGTCGACTCCTCGATCGTAGGGTCGTCGCAGTCGCTGTCGTCGATACCGTCCGTCAGTGCCCTCTGAAGGTGATCGAGAAACCCCTCGGTTACCGCTCGAAACTCCGAACGGAGGCGCTCACCGGCGACCGCCGTCAGTTCGTCGGTTATCCTCCCGGCGAGTGGCTCCCGGTCGATGGCGAGCCGTCGTGAGGCCACCGACCGCGGCTCGTCCTCGAGACGGCACTCGAGTTCGTCTTTCGAAAAGCGCGTCAGTTCGTCGGCGTACTCGGGAAGGTCCGCGAGTCGACACTCGAGGTGGTCCTCGCCGGCCGCGAGTGCGACAGTCGCCCCGTCCGTGTAGATCGCCCTGTCGACGCCCGTCTGGGCCATTACGGTCCGGACGTTCCGCGCACGGTCGGCCTCGAGGCCGGCCCGGTAGGGTTCGACGGCGACGAGAACCGCCGGGGTAGACGCCGCCGACAGGACGTACTCGAGACGACAGTTCCCGACCTGTAGGTCCTCCCGACACGTTTCCGATCGGACGTCCCAGCCGAGGACGGCGAGAAACGGGTCGACGAGCCACGACCTGGTCTCCGTACGGGAGGTCGGTGGCGTAGCGTCTCCTAAAGCCTGTGAGCGGTCGACGAACGCACGGAGAGCGGTCGAGTCCATGTGATCCGAACGGTCCGTTCTACCTTATGTGTCATCGGTGGGTCGATAAATGTAGTTCGAACCGGCGTGTTCTCAACACTGATAATCGAGGGAGAGGTTTTATTGCCGGAGAGGGGCGTTTCTACCAGTATGCTAGGGCCGCTTCGACTAGTAGTACCTAAATTTATCAGGCGGCGGTACGCGTTGAAAGTCGTTCTGGCGTTGCTCGTCCCCGGACTCGTCGTGGGGGCGGTCTGGTACGCCGGAACGGACTTCATCGGTGAGGGGATCGATCAGGCATACGTCTCACTGGCTGGGGGCGTCCTCGTCCTGTTCGTTGGAGTGATCATCGGTCAGAGTACCTCGCGATCGGTAAACCGGCTCAGGGGGAAAGCCGAGCGGATGGAAGAGGGCGACCTCGACGTCGACTTCGAGACCGCCCGGATAGACAGCGTCGGGCAGCTCTACGCCGACTTCGCGAACATGCGTGACTCCCTGCGAGAACAGATCCAGGAAGCACAGAACGCCCGCGAAGAAGCCGAACGGGCGCGTAAAGAGGCCGAAGAGGTGAACCTCGACCTCGAAACGAAAGCCGACGAGTACCGGGACGTCATGCGTGCCTGTGCTCGCGGTGATTTCACAGCACGGATGAATCCCGACACCGACAACGAGGCGATGGCCGAGATCGCCGAGGAGTTCAACTCGATGATCGGGGAGATCGAACGGACGACGGAACTGCTCAAGTCCTTCGCAAACGACGTCGCGAACACGTCCCAACACGTCACCGCCAGTTCGAGAGAGGTCAAATCGGCCTCCGGGCAGGTCACCGAATCGGTCCAGTCGATCGCCGACGGAGCCGACGAACAAAACGAGAAGTTCCAGTCGGTAAACCACGAGATGAACGATCTCTCGACGAGGACCGAGGAGATCGCCGCTTCCTCGAACGAGGTCGCGGAGATCTCCGAACGAACCGAACAGGCCGGCAAGCGCGGCCGAAAAGCTGCCAACGCGGCAATCGAAGGGATGAACGAGATCGAGACCGAGGCCGAGGCCGCAGTCGAGGAGATCGAACGTCTAGAAGAGGAGATGGAACAGATCGACGCCCTCCTCGAGTTCATCGCGGAAGTCGCCGACCAGACCAACATGCTCGCACTAAACGCCAACATCGAGGCCGCACGATCGGCTGAGTCCGGCGAAGGGTTCTCGGCGGTCGCCGGCGAGGTCAAAGAGCTCGCCGCGGAGACAAAGGACACTGCCGAGGACATCGAGTGGCGCCTAGAGCGGATCCAGAACCAGACCGAACGGACGGCCTCGGAGGTCCAGATGACGAGCGAACACGTCTCCGAACACCGCCAGTCGGTCGAACGCGCCGTCGACGCTCTAGACGAGATTGCCCGTTACGCCGAGGAGACAAACACCGGCGTCCAGGAAATTTCGGGGACGAGCGAACAGCAGGCCGCATCGACACAGCAGGTGGTCTCGATGGTCGACGAGGCAGCGATAATCTCCGAACGGACCTCCGCAGCCAGCGAGGACGTCGTGGCTGCAGCCGAAGAACAGACCTCAGCACTGACGGAGGTGGCCGAGAGTGCGGGAACGCTCGCGGACCAGGCCGCCCAACTTACCGACGCTCTAGACCGGTTCGATACGGACGCCGGCGTTGTAGACGACTCACTCGAGGGCGACCACGACCCCGAACCAGTGACGGTCGACGTCGCCGACAGTGCCCCGGTCACGGCGGATATCGACACTGAGGGCGAACAAACACCCACGGAAACGACCGACCGGAGAACCCAGGGGAGCGACGACTTCCACGTCGATCCCCTCGAAGAGGACAACACCGACGACGAACGTGACGACCTCGGTCTCGCCGAGGACAGCCCGGTGGCACTCGGTGACGGTGAGCCCGGGGACGACGATGACAACGACGGGAAAGAACGGACCGCCGAGGAAACCAAACCCGAGGAAGACGACGTGTTCACTTTCGGGGACGGGACGTAGCTACAGCCCGTCGTCTCGCTGGTAGATCCGGAGCCGTCCGTCGTGGACGGAGAAGGCGGACTTGAGTGCCGGTGGAATCGTTTCGGCTTTTCCGATGACGAGATAGCCATCGGGTCGAAGCGCCTCGAGGATCGTCTCGAGCATCGTTTGTTTGTACTCGTTGTCGATGTAGATAAACAGGTTCCGACAGACGACGAGGTCGAACCCGGATTTCGGTGGATCGTTGATCAGGTCGTGGCGTTCGAAAGTAACGTTCTCCTGGACGCTCTCTCGAACCTGGAAACACTCCCCGTCCCGGTCGATGTACCGATCGTAGTTCGAAAGGAAGTCCAGTTCCTCGCCGATGTCGGTCGTACGCGACTCCTCGTAGACGCCGCGTCGAGCCGTCTCGAGGGCGTCGTCGCTGATGTCGGTTGCCAGGATCTCGACTGCCGATTCGTCGATCTTCCGGTCGTCGTGGGCGAGCATCGACAGTGAGTACGGCTCTCGACCGTCGGCACAGGGTGCACTCCAGACGTGGACGGTATGTTGGCTCGCCGAGAGGTCTCTGAGCACGTCACGGACCCCCTCCCAAACGTCCGGGTTTCGGAAGAAGCCAGTGACGTTGATACTCATCGAGTCGAGTAGCTCTTCTTGCTCTTCGGGACTTTCCCGGAGGAGGTCGAAGTACTCCCCGTAGGTGTCCGAACCCGTCCGGCGCATCCGCGATGAGATTCGTCGGTCGAGGTAACTATCGTTGTAGTGACTCGTTGCAAACGAGAGTTCATTCTCCACGTACCCGAGAAGCTCGGCAAACGTGTCCTCACCAGTCAAAGTTCTTTCACTCCATCTTCACCGTTTCCGGACTTCACTATCAGGGTTCCGGTTCCGGGCGTGAACTCGACGGTCCGGCCGCGTTCTCCGCCGACGTCCTCGGCCACCAGCGGCACGCCGAGTTTCTCGAGTTCTTCGCGGGCGGCCGTGACGTTTCGCTGACCGACGCCGTCACCGAAGCTTTTGAAATCGAACATATCACTCCCACCGGCAATCTTCGCCTCGACGTCGGTGTAGTTCGCTCCGCGTTCGACCATCCGCCGCAAGAGCGCCCGGATCGCGGTATCGGCGTACTTGCCGGGCTTTTCGTCGCTGTTATCGGCCTCGTCACCGTTGGGCAACATGACGTGGGCCAGGCCGCCGATCTCGGTGCCGGGGTCATACAGCGCAACCGCCAGACACGAACCGAGTCCGTATGACCTGAGCGTGTCCTGGCCCTCGGTTACGACCAGTTCTGCGATGCCGACCTGGACGGGGTCCGGAGCGCCCGGTTCGGTTCCGTACGTTTTCATGCGTCCTCGATCTCGTCGAACTCGGCGGTCGTCGGCGTCTCCGCGACCCGATCGACCTCGAGGTCGTTCAGCGCACGCTCTAAGTCCTCCTCGTCGGGGATGGCATAAATTTCACAGTCGAACTCCCGGCCATCGGCGACGACGAGGGTATCGAAGACGAACGCGAAGTCCTGGTTTTCCCCGAGTTGGATGACCACGGGATCGATCACGGCGGGGCCGATGTCGTGGATGAACTCCGGTGGGGAGTGATCGATCGTCGTGTCGAGGACGTTCGCCCAGCCGTCGAGGAAGCCACTGGCCATGATGTTCCCGAGTTCCGTGATCGCACTTTTGCCCATTTCGTCGAACCCGTCGCCGCTCGTTCCCGTCGGGACCATCGCGTTGACGATCTCCGTCGCCGACTCCTCGTCGAACAGGAAAAGCAGGTATCCCGACGGGGTGCCGTCGAACTCGAAGGCGACGCCGACCAGCCGTTCGTTCGAGACCTCCTCGGGGATAACCTCGAGTGAGACGAAGTTGAGCCGGCGGATCTCGACGCTCGTTTCGATCCCGGTAAGCGTCGTCGCCGTCTTCGCGACCTCGCGTGCCCCCTGCTTAGCCAGTCGATCGAAGCCGTCGAGTTTGTCGTACTCGATCCCCTCGCTGGTCCGCAGTCGCTCGAGCAGCCCCGCCATCGAGTCGTGTTCGGGAAAGAGGTAGTGGCGAAACCCAATCTCGGTACCCACGGCGTCGATCTGACTCTGGAAGAGCAAGGCGAGATCGTCGTCGTCGACGGCCCCCTCGAGGTCGCCAAAGAAGGGGTCGACGGTCACGCCCGTGACGAACTCGGGGGTCGAAACGTCGATGACGGTCTCTAGAACGTCCGCCCAGCCGTCGACGAACCCGCTGTTGATGATGTGGCCGACCTCCGTCGTGGCACTACGTGCCATCTCGTCTAGCTCTTCGCTTTCGTCGTCGGCGATTAACGTCTCGACGATGCTGCGTGCACTTTCACGGTCGAAGACGATCACCGAGTGGCCATCGAGGCCGCCACTGAGTTCGACGCGGACGCCGACTTTCTCCCTGCCGTCCTCGAAGTCCTGACGGATCTCCGCCCCGCGCATGAAGTTGAGTTTCGTGATCCCGACCTGGGTCTCGACGCCGGTCATCTGTGTGAGTCGTCCGGCGGCGAGTCCGGCACCTTCGCGGGCGATCCGGTAGAACGTCCCCAGTGCTTTTACGTCGAGTTTCATACTGTCCTGACTTCGATTCCGTTGATCATCTTGACGAACTGCTCTAGGTCCGGGAACGCGTAGATCTCCGCTTCGATCTCGTAGCTCGGAACCGAAAGGTTCGAATCGAAAAAGAGTGCGAGGTCGTCGCCACCGAGCCCTGCGGTCCTGCCGACGACGTCTTCGGCCGGAGCGTAAACGAGTTGTGGTGCGGCGATGTCGATCGCCCGTCCCAACACGTCAGCCCAGCCGTCGATGAAACCACTGGCCATCATGTTGCCCATCTCTTCGACCGCACTCCGGGCCATCTTCCCGGAGACGTTCGACATGTCGTCGACGACGTCACGGAGCATGATCGCAGTGATCTTCTTTGCACTCTCCTCGGGGAACAGGATCAGGATGTGTCCGTGTGGCGAATCGAGCAGTCGAACTCGAACGCCGACCCGTTTTTCAGGGCCCAGCTGAGCCTGGATGTCTTCGACGTCGACGAAGTTCGTCTTCGTCACCTCCATCTGGGCGTCCTCGCCGAGCAGTTTGCTCATGTTGTCGGCAACGCCGTTCGTCCCGACTTTCGCCATTTCGTTTATGAAACTTAACTTTCGAATGTCGACTTTGAGCGTCATGACTTTCTCCGTGGATCTCCGTTGTCGTTCATAGCGTTTTCACGTCCAAGATGTTGACCACCTTCCCCCGTCCGCGTGCCGTCGCCCCACTCAGTCCCGGAATGCCGCTCATAAAGCCCTCGAAGGGCTTGATCACGACCTCCTGTTGGTCGCGGATGTCATCGCAGTGGACCGCGATCGGTCGGACCTCCTCGCGAATCCGGACGATCATCCCGTCTTCGTTCGGACGGGTGCTCGTGGTCCCGAGTGTCTCGGCTATTCCGACGATCGGCAGCGTGTCCTCGCCCATCTCGACTGACGTCCAGTCGTCGTCGACGGAGACCGCGGTCGCCGTCTCGACGTCCTCGACGACTTTCGCCGGGATGCCAAACTCCCGGCCGCCGCTCTCGACGAACAGGACTTCCGAGATCGCCACCGTCACCGGTACACTAAGTGTCACCGTCGTCCCCTCGCCGGGTTCGCTCTCGACCGAGATCGTTCCCTCGAGGTCGTCGATCGTCCGTTTGACGACGTCCATACCCACCCCGCGGCCGCTGACGTCGGTAATCTCCTCTGCCGTCGACAGCCCGGGATGGAAGACCAGGTCGTAGACGTCCTCCGGCGGGAGTTCTTCGGCTTCCGTTTCCGAGAGAACGTCGGCGTCGACTGCCTCAGCGCGGAGTCGGTCGGGCTCGAGGCCGCCCCCGTCGTCTTCGATCTGTATAACGACGCGCTCACGTTCGCGTTCGGCACGCAGTTCGACGGTCCCCTCCCGGGGTTTGTCGGCCGCCTCGCGTTCTTCGGGTGGCTCGATGCCGTGGTCGACGGCGTTTCTGACCAGATGCATCAATGGGTCACCGATCCGCTCGAGAACCGTCCGGTCGAGTTCGACGTCTTCGCCGGTGATCTCGAAGTCGACTTTCTTGTCCTGATCGCGTGCGATGTCACGGACGACGCGTGGAAGCCTGCCGGTGACCGTCTTCAGCGGGACCAGTCGAACGTCGACGATCGCCTCCTGGAGGTCGGTGGCGATGTCCTCTAGGTCGTCGAGTTCACGGTCGATCGTCCGGATGTCCTCACCCGCGTCCACGGCGTTGCGAAGCCGGACACGGCTCGTGACGAGCCCCTCGACGAGGGTAAGCAGGGTGTCGATCTGGTCTGCGTTTACCCGGAGTGACTGGATCCGCTCTGTCTCCGGTTCGTCGTCTCCCGGCTCTGCGGACTCCTCGACCTCCGGAACGGTGATGTCCGGAATCGCCATCGTCTCGCCGGGGGTTCCCTCGTCGGGAGCCGGCTTCGGCTCCGTGGCCGTTCCGTCCGCGTCCGACTCGCCAAACGCCGTCTCGTCGATGTCCGCCGTCGGGTCGAACTCGCTCGCCGTCGGGTCGAACTCGCTCGCCGTCGGGTCGAACTCGCCGGCGTCACCGGCCGGGAGGGCACCGAACTCCTCTGGCTCCCCGGAAGAACCGGACCGAACGCTTTCTGACTCCTCGAGGTCGTCCCCGAACGAGTCCTCCAGCCCGTACTCGTCCGCCTCGAGGTCGCGTTCCTCGTCGAACCCGAGGTCGGTAACGGTCTCGTCACCGAACCCGCTCTGGACGTCGAAGCCGTCCTCTGGGTCGTCGAAACCGCCTTCGGCCGTCACCTCGAGGTCGCCCTCGTCGACTGGACCGTCCGCCGGTTCCCGTTCGATGCCGGCTTCCGGCTTTGCGTCGTTGGAAGCCCCCGCCGGCTCGAGAACGTGGCCGAACAGGAAGACGCTCTCACCGGGTTCGTCGTCCCCGGTGTCTACACTCGTCGGCTCCGGTTCGCTTTCCTCCTCGGCCTCGAGTGGTTCGTCGGTCTCGTCCTCAGCCTCGAGTGGTTCGTCGGCCTCGTCCTCAGCTTCGAGTTGTTCGTCGGCCTCGTCCTCGAGTGGTTCGTCGGCCTCGTCCTCGAGTGGTTCGTCGGCCTCGTCCTCAGCTTCGAGTGGTTCGTCGGCCTCGTCCTCAGCTTCGAGTGGTTCGTCGGCCTCGTCCTCGAGTGGTTCGTCGGCCTCGTCCCCGAGGAACGTATCGTCTCCGGGGTCGAGTTCGTCTCCGAGTAACTCGTCCATACTGAGCTCGTCTTCGTCGAACTCCTCGAACTCCAGGGCCTCGAGTTCCGACTGGAGTTCGTCGAAGCCGACCATCTCGACTTCGTCTTTCAGGTCGTTGAAGACGGCGTTCGAGTCGCCGGTTACCTCACCGTCGTCTTCCGTGTCGGTGGACTCCTCGGCCACCCCGTCTTCCCGATCTGCGGGTTCGTCGTCTTCGGGCGCTCCGCCGTCGATCGCCTCGAGGTCCCCCTCGTCGAGTAAGTCGTCGAACGCACCCGCATCGCCCATATCGTCGAACGCGTCGACGTCCCCGATGTCCTCGACTGCCGCATCGAGATCGTCGAACTCCTCGAACTCCCCGAGAAGTTCGTCGACTTCCATCTCAGTCGCTCGTTCACTCGAGAGTTCCTCGCCGGGGTCGTCCGATACCTCGGTCCCGGGAGCGTCCGTTTCGAACCGCTCTGTAACCGGGACGATCTCGAAGTCGTCGACGACCTCGACGGGTTCGAGGGCGGCTGTGATGGCTCCGGATTCGACCGACGTCGCGAAGACGGCGTCGACGATCTCACACTCCTCGTCGATGCGTTCTCGAGGTGGGGCCGTCCCGAGGAGGTCGAACGCGTCGACCAGCGCGTCGACGACGAGTACTCCGGCGTTGCTGTGGCGCGTCTCGACTCCGATCCTGACGAAGTATGCGTTTCCGTCGCCCGTGGGTGCCTCCAGACGCGTCACGAGGTCGTCTATTTCTCCGTCGGTCGGCGAGGGGAACTCGACGTCTACGTGCTCACGGAGCGTCTGTATCGTCTCCCCCGGATCGGTCCGGACCTCACCGTGGGCCGTGAGTTCGTCGATCATCGTCTCGAGGTCGTCGACGCCCTCGAAGATCGTGTCCATGAGTTCGGGGGTGACGGTGACCTCGTCGGCCCGGACGGCCTCGAGTACGTCCTCGATCGCGTGTGCGAGGTCACTCGCAGGGGTCAGTCCCATCGCCCCACAGTTGCCTTTCAGGGTGTGAGCGATCCGGAAGATCTCCCCGATCGCCTCCTCGTCCTCGGGTGAGCCCTCGAGTTCGAGAAGCCAGTTGTTGAGTTCGGTGATGTGCTCTCGACTCTCCTCGACGAAGTCCGTAACGTAGTCAGTCATCGTCTTCACCCGTGAACGTCTCGAGGATGGCCTCGACGACCGAGTCGGCGGGGACGACCCTCTCGACCCGGCCCGTCTCGATCGCGTTTGCAGGGATGCCAAACACCGGACTCGTCCGTTCGTCCTGTGCGATCGTCCGCCCGCCGGCCTCCGCTATCGCCTCGATACCGGCCGCACCGTCCGTTCCCATCCCCGTCAGGACGACACCGGCGAGTGGATCCGACACCACGTCCGCCGCAGTTTCCATCGTCACGTCGATCGCGGGGCAGACGCCGTGGATCGGCTCGCCGTCCTCGAGGGAGACCTCGAGGGAGCCGCCGGCGTTTTCGGTCACCTCGAGGTGATGGTCTCCCGGTGCGACGAGCGCCTGTCCGGGGCCGATCCGGTCGCCGTCGGTCGCCTCCCGGACGTCGTAGTCGCTGATCGAGTCGAGTCGGTCGGCCAGTCGCGTCGTGAACGTCGCGGGCATATGCTGGACGACGATCACTTTCGCTCCGAGGCCGATCGGCAACTCCGCGAACAGACTCTCGATGATCTTCGGCCCGCCGGTCGAGGCGCCGACGATGATGGTCGGGTCGTCGACGTACTCCCCACTGGCGGGGGACACACGCTCGCGTTCTGTGGTCGTCCCCCCACCGTCGGCGTCGGCTCCTATCCCCGTCGGGGCGGGCGAGACGGACTGGCGCTCACCGGTAACCGACTCGATCGCCGTCGCGGCGCGGGCGAGTGCGCTCGAGGAGACGCTCGTCTCCGCGAGTTCGTCGACCTTCTCGACGACCTCCTCGGCGAGGTCGATGATGGTTCGCCCGTCCGGTTTGCGGAGGAAATCCACTGCACCACGTTCGAGAGCGTCCAAGGTGGCGTCTGCGCCGCTGTCCGTGTGCGCACTGAGCATAAGTATCGGCGTTGGATGGGTAGACATTATTCGGTCGACCGCCTCGAGTCCGTCCATTCCCGGCATCTCGACGTCCATCGTCACGACGTCTGGTTCGTCGGTCCTGACGGCTTCGACGGCTTCGGTGCCGTTTACCGCCGTGTCGACGTCGTACCCAGCCGACTCGAGTGCGTCGCCGACGACGTTTCGCATGAACCGTGAATCGTCGACAACGAGTACGTGAGTCATGCCGCAACGACGTCTTTCAGGGCCTTCCGCACGCTTGCTTCTTCGAACGGTTTCGTCACGTAGCCGTCAGCGCCGGCTTTCACGGCGAGTTTCATCTTCTCGCGCTGGCCGACGCTCGTACACATGATGACGCGGGCGTCCGGATCGATCTTCTTGATCGCCGCCGTCGCCTTGATGCCGTTTGCCTTGGGCATCACGATGTCCATCATGACGATGTCGGGTTCGAGTTCTTTGTACAGTTTGACCGCTTCTGCGCCGTTCTCGGCTTCGCCGAGGATGCGGTAGTCCTCTTCTAATATCTGGCGCAGCAAGTTCCGCATAAAATGAGAGTCGTCCACGATGAGCACCCCTGTCGACATTCAGTTGTACACCAATATTTAGTCGACCGAGGACTACCATAAATGCTGTCTCTCGATTATCAAACGTGATAAGCGTCGCAGAGAGGCGCTCACCGACAGCCGGAGACGGCTTCGTCGAACCGGTTATCCGGTGACCGTCGCCACGTCGTCTTCGTCTCGGCCGGCCTGCCCGACGACGAGCAACAACCGCTCGACGTCGAGAAGCGGCGTCGTCTCCACCTCGACGTCTCCCCTCTCCGATCGCCCGTCACCGTCCGTCCCCGTTCCGGCGTCGTCGCCGAACGCGTCGTCACGACCTGTCGGCTCGAACGGCGACCCGTTCTCGCTACCGACGGACGGGGACTCGAGCGTGGATTCGAGTGAGGGGTCGTCCGCGTTCTCGGTCGAAATGACGTCTTCGACGTCGACGTCGACGCGTTGTTCGTTTACCACGATGGCACTGATCAACGGGTGATCGAAGACGTTGTCCGGAACGTCCATGGCGCGGATCTCCGCCTGATCGAGGTCGTCCTCTTCGTACACCTCGCTTTCGGGGACGGCTTCGATTTCGTCTACCGCGTCGACCCGGAGTGCCGCGGACTGGTCGTCGTCCGGTCGATCGAGGACCAGGAGTTGCTGTGGGCCCGCCGACTCCTCCGTGGTCGGGAAGTACACCCGGGGGTCGATCACCGCCGTGATCGCTCCTCGCAGGTCGGTCACGCCATCGACCGCTTCGGGCGATAGCGGGACGTCAGTCACGTCCGACGGAACACCGGTCGTGTTCTTGGCCGCGTCGACGGAGACGGCGAGTCGGTGTTCGCCGAGCGTTGTGACCACGAACTGTGCCAGTTCTTCCTCGTCGTCCTCCGAGGGGCTCTCCTCTTGCTCTCCGAGGTCGATGCCGAGAACCTTTTCCGGAAGGTCGGGAGACATGTTCTCGTTCGTACCTTCTCGCCCACGACCAAAACGTTGACCCCGGTTACCGGAGGCCGGGCGGTGGGCCGCGGTCGTCGTCGTCGTCGGTCTCGACGTCGAGGCCCATCTCCTCGCGTTTCTTCCGAAGACGTTTCATCTGCCGGTAGTAGTAGCCGGCACCGAGACCCCCGACGAACAGGATGACGGCGGTGGCCCCGTAGAAGATCCGGACGTCTCTCGGGAGGTAGTATCGCAGCGCGACCGTCCCGCCGTTTTCCTCCCAGCTCAGGCGTTCGTGGTCCTCTACGATCTCGCGATCGTACCCACCCGGCGCGACGTTGCCGAACAGGAACCCGGAGGTCCGATACCCCTCATCCAGGGTCACCTCGTAGGAGCCCTCGACGTAGGCGGGCAACTGGAACGTCCGGCTTCCCGCACTCGCGGTAAAGGCGAGCGTCCCGTTGCCGTCCGGGACCCGGATGTCGGTACTCGAACGCCCCTGGTCGACCTCGAGGTCCGAGCCAGTGACCTCCGTCCCGTTGGGATACCAGTAGCGAACGGCCTCGACGTCGAGTGCGGTATCCCGGTAGAACGACGACCGATAGAGTCCGATCTCTTCGGTATCCTCCAGGTCGTAGACCCCACGGAACTCGCCGCTACTGATCAGGCTCACGCCCTCGATGTCGACGACGACGTCCGCCTCGCGATCTTTGAGGTCGGCGTACTCCTGCTCGCGATCTAGCTCCTCGTCTGAGATGCCTCCGAAGATCGCAGAACACCCCGCTACCCCGACGAGCGCGAGGACGGCGACGGTCGCGAGGAGGAGTCGGCGGTTCATACTAGGGGACGACACACCGCAGTTCCGCGGGCAGGTACTCGCCGACGCTCGCGAGCAGACCCGGTGGATCGGTATCCTCGGTGCAGATGACGCTTTGTTCGAGCAGGCCGAGCCGTTCGATCGTCACGACGTCACGGGCGTGTCCCGCCCGATTTAGGGTCGCACGGACCTCCGCCCGCGTCGCGCTGTTTACGTTCAACCGGCCGTTTTCCCCGCGGGTCCACTCGTAGAGGCGGTCCCGTTCCTCGTCGGCCAATCGGGACGACCCGTCTTCGCTGTAGACGAACGTCAAGGGCAGGTGCTGGACGAGCCCGAAACGTTCCCGGATCTGGGCCGGCTCGCCGGGACCCAAACCGAGCTCCCCGGCCGGAATCCGGACCGACTGGCCGGCATCGAGGACGAACCCCTCCTCGTCCCAGCTCTCTAGGGTGCCGACGTACGTTTCACCCTCCTCGAGGTCGGGGACGACCTCCCCGAACTCCTCGCGGATGACGTTACGGGCGACGGTGGCGTCGTCCCCCTCGATCGTCACCGACGGGAAGTCGTCGTGGCGAACCCCGACCTCGTAGGTGACCTCGAGTTCCCCGATCTCGTTTCCCACGAGCGACCGCAGGGAATCGAGCGTTCGGTCCCGGGCATCCCCCTCGACGTAGATCTTCGTTGCGAGGACGACCATTATAGGTTGAGCTCGTTTTCGAGTGCCTCGAGGCGGTCGTCCATCGCGTCGACGAGTCGGTTGTTGTCCATCGACTCGAGTGGCGACCCACATTCGGGACACTCGAAGCCAAAGTCCATCGCCTCGCCGAACTCGAATCGGATCGAACAGATCTCACAGAGGTAAAACTCGTGGTTGCGTTCGTACTCCCGACGGTCCTCTAAGGCCTCGTGGAGGCGATACATCTCCGATTCCAGGTTCTCCGGGATGTTGTCGTACTCGAACGTCCACAGGTAGGTCAGCCAGCCCGAATCCTCGTCTCGCAGCCGCCGGTAGGCGGCCAGGTCGTTCTCGTAGAGAATAAACAGCGCCCGACGGACGTCGTTGAGTTCGAGGTCGAGTTCCTCCGAGAGCTCCTCGTCGGTCACTTCCCCGTCCGGCGGTGCCGCCGCGACGGGCATCCCCTTCGGACCGACCAGCTCGTGTAAGTACTTCTGGATTACCGGATCCTCGAGCAGGTCCTCAAAAGCCATTGCCTATCCCTAATGCCATGTAGCAATTAAGTCTTTTGAGCGACGGCCCCGGCCACCCCATGAGAGTCCGTCGTCGTTATCGGTTGTGTCCGCACTCGGCGTCGGAATCGACCGGTTCGACCCGTTTCCCGGTCCCCTGTGGGATCACGTTCCGATCGGCGTCCTCCCACTCGGCCTCGAGTTCCCGTCCCTCGAAGAGTCGGTCGAGAAAGACCGCCAGGCCGGCGACCTCCGAGTGCGGTTGGTTGGTCACGCCGACGTTCCAGTCGGCTTCCTCGTAGACGTCGAAAGGCACTTTCTCGGCTCCGACGACGATCAAGAGCGGCTGGTCCCGGTGGGCCTCGCGGATCTCCCCTTCGACGTCCTGGACCGGAAGGCCGTACATCGTCAGGTGGGCGATCTCCCCCGCCCAGTTCCTGACGACCCCTCGAGGCGAGTCGGTGAGTTCGGCCTCGAAGGGGCCGCCAAAGCGGTCGGTGATGTCGGAAACGGTCTCCAGGGAGCCGGTGGCGTTGTCGGGGAAGACCACCCGGTCGGCACCGAGTGCCCGGGCGGTGAGCCCGACGTGGGTCGTCATCCGTTCGTCCCGGCCGGGCCGATGGCCGAGACGGAGAACGACGACCTCGGGCGTCTCGTTCATGCCCGTTCGTTGCCGGGTCTCGCATATGTGGGTTCCGGGTTCCCGACTGTGACGGCAGTTCACGGTAACCGAGGCGGACGCCGCGGGGTCGTCCTCGAGTCCCCGGTTTCCCGGGTCACGACGATCGTGGAGCCCCGAGCGATTCGATCCGGGGCAGTTGCCCCTGCCGTTCGGATCGGGTTCGGCTGGCGGCGTTCGACGTGGGTTCGGGAACTACAGCCCGAGACGCTTCGAGAGCGATCCCCACAGTCCACCGCGCAGTTCGAAGACCTCCCGCAGTTGCGCCTCGCCGAGTTCGACCTCGAGTGCGCCGTAGTTCTCCTCGATATGCCGTCGGCTCGCTGCCTTCGGGATCGCGGCCACCGACGGCTGTGCGAGCAACCACGCCAGGGCCACCTGCGGGGCCGAGGCGTCGTGGCTGTCGCCGATGGCCTCGAGGCGCTCGTCGCCGATCACGACACCTTCCGCCAGTGGGCTGTAGGCGGTCAGGCAGACCCCCTCGTCGATGCAAAACTCGAGGAGGTCGCCCTGGCCGTGGTAGGGGTGATACTTCACCTGGTTCGTGACGATCGGCGTCTCCGAGCACTCGATCGCCACCTCGAGTTGCGGGATCGAGAAGTTGCTGACGCCGATGTGCTCGACTGCACCCTCTCGTTGCAACTCGTTTACCGCCCCGATCGTCTCCTCGAGTGGGACATTCGACGATGGCGCGTGGAGCAAAAGCAGGTCGACGGTCTCGAGGCCGAGGCGGCCGAGGCTCGCCCGGGTGCTCTCGTGGACGTCGTCGTAGGCGAGGGCCGAGGAGTGGACTTTGGTGACGACGAACACCTCCTCGCGGGGAACGTCAGCGGCCTCGAGGGCCTCACCCACGGCGGCTTCGTTGTCGTACAGCTGGGCTGTGTCGACGTGGCGGTAGCCGACCTCGAGGGCGGCCTCGACGGCCTGTTGGCACTCCTCGCCGGTCATGCGTGCGGTGCCAAAGCCGAGTGCGGGAATCTCGGCTTCGCCGGCGGTGACGATCGGGTCGTGCACACCACCAGCTTCACTCGCGGGGGTATTCAATACTGACGGGTAGCCGAACCGGACGGTCGGACCGTAGCCTACAGCGCGCTTCCGGCCTGGTACTCGCCGAACTCCTCGCGGAAGACGTTACAGACCTCACCGACGGTGGCGTAGGCTTTCACCGCGTCGATGATGTACGGCATGACGTTTTCCTCACCCCGGGCGGCCGCACGCAGGGCCTCGAGTTTGGCTTTTGCCTCCTCGTCGTCGCGTTCCGCGCGGGTCGACTCGAGGCGGTCGATCTGGCGGCGTTCGTCCTCCTCGGTGACCTCCTCGACGTCCATCTCCGGATCCTCGTCGACCTCGAACTCGTTGACGCCGACGATGATGCGCTCTCCCTTCTCGATCTCCCTCTGGCGCTCGAAGGCGGTGTCCTGGATCCGGCGCTGGACCCACTGCTGGTCTATGGCCTCGAGCATACCGCCGCGGTCGTCGACCTCCTCGAGGATTCCGTAGGCCTCTTGCTCGACGTCGTCGGTGAGGCTCTCGACGTAGTAGCTGCCAGCCAGTGGATCGATCGTGTCGGCCGCGCCGGCTTCGTGAGCGAGGATCTGTTGGGTACGCAGGGCCGTGCGGACGGACTGTTCGGTCGGCAGTGCGAGTGCCTCGTCTTTGCCGTTGGTGTGCAGCGACTGGGTCCCGCCGAGGACGGCCGCGAGCGCCTGGTAGGCCACACGGACGACGTTGTTTTCGATCTGCTGGGCGGTGAGCATCGAGCCCGCGGTCTGGGTGTGGAACTTGAGCTGTTTGGACTTGGGGTTGTCCGCGTCGAAGCGTTCTTCCATGATGTCGTGCCACATCCGACGGGCGGCACGGAACTTCGCGACCTCCTCGAAGATGTTGTTGTGTCCGTTGAAGAAAAAGGAGAGCTGGGGGGCAAAGTCGTCGACGTCCAGGCCGGCGTCGATGGCAGCCTCGACGTACTCGATCCCGTTCCCGAGGGTAAAGGCCAGTTCCTGGGCGGCCGTCGCGCCGGCCTCGCGGATGTGATACCCGGAGATCGAGATCGTGTTGAAATTCGGGGTCTCTTCGGCACAGAACTCGAAGATGTCCGTGATGATCCGCATCGAGGGCTCCGGGGGATAGATGTAGGTGTTGCGCGCGGCGTACTCCTTGAGCAGGTCGTTTTGAATCGTCCCGCGAAGCTCCTCGCGGTCGACGCCTTGGCGGTCACCGACGGCGATGTAGAGGGCGAGCAACACCGACGCGGGCGCGTTGATCGTCATCGACGTCGAGACCTCATCGAGGGGGATGCTGTCGAAGACGGTCTCCATGTCGTCGAGCGAATCGATCGCGACCCCGGCCTTGCCGACCTCGCCGGCGGACATCGGGGCGTCGGAATCGTGGCCCATCTGCGTCGGCAGGTCAAACGCCATCGACAGTCCCGTCTGGCCCTGGTCGAGCAGGTAGTGAAAGCGTTCGTTCGTGTCCTCGGGGGTCGAGAAGCCGGCGTACTGGCGCATCGTCCACAGCCGACCGCGGTAGCCGGTCGAGTACACGCC
>LFFM01001034.1_pt1 | contig 19823 bp, 22 predicted proteins | sample 643131 | NCBI WGS metagenome assembly LFFM01 (sample SAMN03777445, study PRJNA286221) | soda lake metagenome | biome: soda lake; feature: Kulunda steppe; material: water; isolation source: sample Tc-Br brine of Tanatar trona crystallizer | place: Russia: Kulunda steppe | collected 2011-07
CATTATGTGACAGATTAGCCTAAACGTTGGGATTACAACCAGCCTGTGTCACGTGGTTTGTGGCATATCATGTCGGCTTCATCCACACCCCTGAAGGGGGTGGGCTTTCGCCTCGCTACCGCTGTAAAAACGGCGGTCGGCACGCGGAGGACCGACACGAATCAGATGATCGCGCCGGCGTACAGGACGATGACGAGGAAGACCCAGACGACGTCGACGAAGTGCCAGTACATCGAGACCGTACTGATCGAGACGTGTTTCTCGGCCGAGTAGTGGCCGTACAGCGCCCGGATAAAGACGATCGAAAGCAACACCGCGCCCAACGCGACGTGGAGGCCGTGGAGGCCGGTCAGCCCGTAAAACGCCGATCCGTACGCCCCGTCGGTGATGCTGAACCCGTAGTGGACGATGAACTCGTAGTACTCGTACGTCTGGCCGGCGAGGAAGATCAACCCGAGCCCGAGCGTCGCTCCGAGCAGTCTAATGAACCGCTTGCGGTTGTCCTTCAGCAGGGCGTGGTGCGCGTAGTGCATCGTCACCGAACTCGCGATCAGGATGAGGGTGTTCGCGATGACGAGCGTGTTCAATACGTTCCCGTCGGCGACGATCGGCGGGAGGTTGCTCCAGGCGTCCGCGCGTATGAAAAAGTAGTAGACGAACCCGGCCCCGAACGTCGCAACCTCGGTGGCGAGGAACAACAGCATCGTCAGTTTCAGCGGGAAGCCGTAATCTTCGGCCTCACCCTCCCAGAAGTTCACGATGAAGGCGTGGTACAGCCAGCCGTACAGGCCGACGAGGAAGGCGATGGTACTCACCACAAAAACGACGGGACCGATCACCGGGCTGAGTACCGGGTCAGTTCCGCGGCCGAGGATGAACAGTGCAGCACCGACGTAAAACCCAGACCCGCCGAGTGCGGCGATAAAGGGCCACCACGACGCCTCGCCGAACCCCTTGGGCCAGTCCTCGACGGCCGGCAGATGGTGATCGCCGCCACCGTGGCCGTGTCCGTCGTCAGTTTCGACGCTCATAGAAGCCGATTCGAGTGAAGAAATAAAAACCCACCTAAAACGGCCGGTCCCCGGGGTTACTCGAGTTGTTCATCGAGCCAGTCGTCGAACTCGTCGCCCTCCATAACGATGAACTCGCCGTTCATCTGGGAGTGACCGACACCGCAGTACTGCGTGCAGTAGAACTGGTGGCTACCGGGTTCGTAGGCTTCCGTCTTGATCGTGTTGTACTCACCGACGTTGGTTTCCTGCTTGAGGCCGACGCCCGGGACGTGGAGCATGTGGAGCCAGTCCGTCGCATAGAGGTGGAGATACACCGGCCTGTCGGCGGGGATCCGTATCTCGTCGAACGCACTCACCTCGCCGTCGGCGTAACTGACTTCCCAGCCGTAGCGGAACGCCTCCACCTCGATCTCGACGGCGTCATCCTCGTCCGCGTACGGCCCGACGGCTCCCTCGAGATCCTCGGAAACGGCGGGTTCGAGGCGCTCCTCGTCGGCGATCGGGTTTCCGATCTCCTCGACGGCGAGCACCTGATAGGAGGCGACGCCGACGAACAGCAGGATTACGGCCGTCGCGATCGTCCACGTGATCTCGAGGCGGCGGTTCTCCTCGGTCGGTTTCGGATCGTCGTTGTTCCGGAACTTGATGACGGCGTAGATGAGCACCGCCTCGACGAGGATCGTTATCGGGATCGCCGCGTACAGCAGGGTCAGATTGAGGTCGGTTATGAGTTCGTCGTGGATTGACGTCTGTGCCGCGGCCGGTTCGACGGCAAGCAGCCCGAAAAACCCGACGAGAGCGACCAGTAGGATGCGCACGGCTCTCATTGCTAGCCGTATCGGTACACCCGGTAAAGTATGTGCCGACTTCCGTCGGACCCGCTGGAAGCGGGGGGTCTAAGTGTACACACGCAAACGGGACTAGACAATGCGATCGAGAGGGCTCGCGTCGTTGCTCGCGGCGGCGACGGTCGGGGTGTACGTGCTCGTGGTCGTCGGGGCGACCGCCGCGTTGGCCGACGCGGCGGCCGCCTGTGGTGGGTGGCCCCTGTGTAGCGGCGATCTCTCGAACCCCGCCGTCCTCGTCGCGATGTTCCACCGCGTCGCGGCGGCGATCGTCGGAGTGTTCGTTCTCGTGACCGCCGTCGTCGGTTGGCGCTCCGGAACGCGACGGGTCCGGGCCGCCCTCCTCGTCGCGGTTGCGCTGTACCCGATCCAGGCCGCGGTCGGTGCCGTCATGGCCACCGGGACGGCCGTCGAGAGCCTCCATCTGGCGGCCGCGATGGCCATTTTCGGGGCGTTGGTGCTGGCGCTCGCGTGGCAGTTGGAGGCGGAAACCGGGACCGACGACGCGCCCGAGGCCGTTCCCGAACCGGCCCCCCCGGTCGAGGAACCGGACGACGGGGTGCCGACGGCCGCGCTGTCCGGAACCGCACGGCTCACGGCGACGGTCGGGGCGTACTTCCGGTTGATGAAACCCCGACTGATGTGGCTGCTCTGTCTCGTCGCCGGTGCCGGGATGGTGCTTGCGGGAACGCCGGCCGCTCGAACGGTCGTCGCCACGCTCGGCGGCGGCGTGTTGGCGATCGGCGCCTCGGGGACGTTCAATCACGTCCTCGAGCGCGATGTCGACAAGCGGATGAACCGAACGTCCGACCGCCCCCTCGCAACCCATGAGGTTCCGGTCGGAAACGCACTCGCTTTCGGGGGAGTGTTGACCGTCGCCTCGCTTTGGGCGTTCCTCTCGGTTAACCTCCTCACCGCCGCTCTCGGGTTGGCCGCGATCGTCTTTTACAGCGTCGTCTACACCCTCATCCTGAAGCCGAACACCGTCCAAAACACCGTGTTGGGTGGCGCCGCGGGCGCGCTGCCGGCGCTCATCGGATACGCGGCGGTGACCGGAACCGTCGGGACCGTCGGGCTCGTCCTCGCCGGCCTCATCTTCCTGTGGACGCCCGCACACTTCTATAACCTCGCCTTGGCGTACCGCGACGACTACGAGCGCGGCGGGTTCCCGATGATGCCGGTCGTCCGCGGGGAGACCGAGACCCGAAAACACATCGTGTTCTATCTCGGCGCGACGCTTCTCGGCGCAGGGGTCCTCGCCGCGGTCTCGAGTCTCGGGTGGCTCTACGGGTTGACGACGGTCACGCTCGGGGCCGTGTTCCTGTGGATGGTCGTCCGGCTTCACTACGAGCAGTCGGAAAAAGCCGCGTTCAGGGCGTTTCACGCCTCGAACGCGTATCTCGGATTGGTACTCGTCGCGATCGTGATCGACGGTCTCGCGCTGTGAGTGCGGGTCGCCGTTCGCGCTCAGACCGGGCTATGAAGCAGTTGGAGCACGATCAAAAACAGAAAGACGAATCCGAGCCCCCCGATCCCGGCCCCGACCGCGTGGGCGGTTCCGAGCCCGTACTTTCGGGCCAACCGGTACGGCCCCCCGAACAGGACCACCGAGAGGACCAACAGGACGACGGCGAGCGATATCCCCGACAGCGCTTCCAGCGAATCCACAACTGCGAGTTGTGACAGCATTGTGTGTTACCCGTTGGTGTGAATTGGTATCAGTAATCACATAAATAACCTTCGCCCTCAGCCGGCGAAGGACCGGGCACGCCACAACAAAAGCTAAGTGGATCAGAGTTACATGAAAAACGATGACACTCGGTACCATGATAAACACCCGCGTACTGTCCCATCAAGTGCCGGAAAACTGGCGGGCACAGGCCGAGGTTTTCTCCGAGATATTCCTCGTTTTCCTCGTCATCGGGACGATCGTCGGCATCTTCGTTGTCGCGTACACGCTCTATCACGCGTACAGGTATCGCGAGACGGGCGAGGACGAGGCGGGGTTCGACGGTCCACAACTCGGCGAACTGCCGAGCGGACAGGGCGGCGGAAAGAGCAAGAAACTGTTCCTCTCGTTCGGGCTCAGCGCCGTTCTCGTCATCAGCGTCGTCGTGTACTCGTACACGCTTTTGTTGTACGTGGAAGCCGGACCCTCCTCCGAGGTGGAGACGGAGGGGAACATGGAGATCGACGTGACCGGCATCCAGTTCGGCTGGGAGTTCGAATACCCAAACGGGCAGACGTCCTTCGACACGATGCGCGTGCCGGCCGGTGAGGATCAGGTGATACGGTTACGGGTAACGTCGGACGACGTCTGGCACAACTTCGGGGTGACGGATCTGCGGATCAAGGCCGACTCGATCCCCGGCCAGACCGACACCACCTGGTTCATCGCCGACGAGCCGGGAACGCACACGATCGAGTGTTTCGAACTGTGTGGCGTCGGCCACTCACAGATGGACGGAGAGATAGTTGTCATGGAACCGGATGAGTTCAACGAGTGGTACGAGGGGACGTACGAAGGACCGCACGCAAGCCAGGAAGCGGCCGCGGACCGGGCGGAGGCCGGTAGCTGATGGCCGACCTTCCACCCACGTACTCGCTCCGTCGATGGCTCGTGACGACGAATCACAAGGACGTCGGGATCCTCTATCTCCTGACCGCGACGTTCTTTTTGCTCTTCGGCGGCGTGTTGGCGTTGCTGCTCCGCGTCGAGCTGTGGGATCCGATGAACACCGTCCTCGGCGGGGGCGGGATGGCATACAACGAGGCGGTCACCGCCCACGGCCTGCTGATGGTGTTTTGGTTCCTCTCGCCGTTTGCGTTCGGGTTCGCGAACTACCTCGTTCCCCTGCAGATCGGGGCCGACGACCTCGCGTTCCCGCGTCTGAACGCCCTGTCGTACTGGCTGTACGCCTTTTCGGGCGTTCTGTTCGGAATCTCCTTTTTTCAGGGCGGGACGATGGACGCCGGGTGGACGCTGTATGCGCCCCTCAACCTGCCGGCGTACACGCCGACGATCGGATCGACGGGCGCGATCCTCGCGCTGGCGATGTTTACCGCCGGGGTGACCGCCTCGACGATCAACTTCCTGACCACGATCCACCACTCCCGGGCGGAGGGGATGGGGATTATGGACATGCCGATGTTCACGTGGTCGATCCTGGCGACGGTGTGGATGATGCTTTTCGCCTTCGCCGTGTTGCTCGCGACGGGGCTCATCCTCGCCTCCGATCGCATCCTCGGAAGCGTCTACTTCTCCGCGACCGAGGGGGGATCGCTACTGTGGGGACACCTCTTTTGGTTCTTCGGCCACCCGGAGGTGTACATCGTCTTCTTCCCCGCGCTCGGTGTCATGCTCGAGATTTTCCAGACGTTCTCGGGGAACCGCCTCGTCGGGCGGAAGTGGGTGATCATCGCCATAGTGTTGATTTCGATTCAGTCGTTCCTCGTGTGGATGCACCACATGTTCATGACGACGATCAACCTGGAGATAAAGACCCTGATGATGGCGAGTACGATCGGGATCTCCCTCCCGTTCGATCTCCTGGTGTTCGCGTTGATATACACCTTAGCGAAGGGACGGATCAGTTTCAAGACGCCGTTCCTCTTCGCGTTCGGGGCGCTCCTTTTGTTCATCCTCGGCGGGATCACCGGCGTGTTCCTCGGTGCGATCGTCCTCGACTACGAGTTCCGCGGCACCTACTGGGTCGTCGCCCACTTCCACTACGTGATGTTCGGCGGCGCGACCGCGCTGTTCGGCGGCGTCTACTACTGGTTCCCGAAAATAACGGGGAAGATGTACGACGAGTTCCTCGGGAAGCTTCATTTCGTGGTGTTTTTCATCTCGTTCAACGTCGTCTACTTCTCGATGTTCACCGCCTGGGAGACTCCCCGGCGGGTCTTCGAGTATCAACAATCGCTCGCAACGTCCCACCAGATCGGGACGATCGGGGCGTTCCTCCTCGGGGCCTCGTTTTTCATCATGTTCTACAACCTCGCCAGGAGCTACGTTTCGGGGCCGGAGGCACCGGACAACCCCTGGAAGTACGCCCGAACCGCGGAGTGGGCGGTCCCGTCGCCGCCGCCGCTCGAAAACTGGGGCGGCCGTCCGTCCTACGCGAGCGGGCACCTGGAGTTCATCGAGCGGGATCACGACACGCCCGCGGCGGCGACCGACGGCGGCCACGCGGACACGAACGAGGCGAGCGACTACGTCCTCGGCGACAAACACGCCTCACACGCGAGCATCTGGCCGATCGCCGCGAGCATCTCGACGTTCGTGTTGTTGCTCGGTCTGTCGGGTGCCGCCGAATCGCTCGCGGTCGACTCGGGCTCCTCGATCGCGGGGATCTCCGTGGCGCTCGAGGGGACGATCATGTACCCGCTGTTGCTGGCAGTCGGGCTGGTCGCGTTGCTGTACTCGAGCGTCAAATGGGGCCTCGAGGACTTCTATGCGCCGCCCGCGACGGTCGCCGACCGCTGGCCGTTCGACCGCATCGAGAAGAACAAACTCGGGATGTGGTTCTTCCTCGCCTCCGACGTGTTGGTCTTCGGGGCGTTCATTTCGGCGGCGGTGTTCATTCGGATCCACGCTGGGTGGCACTCGTGGACCCCGATCCCCGACTCGATCTTCGGCCTCGTCAACACGTTCGTCCTCCTGACGTCGTCGTTCACCGTCATCCTCGCGTTGGTGGCGTCCAGACGCGGGAGCCGGAAGGGTCTCGTCGCGAGCATCGGTGCGACGATGCTCCTCGCCCTGACCTTCATGGGGGTGAAAGCCTTCGAGTGGTGGGAGAAGATCTACGTCGACGGCGTGTTCATCGGGTCGGTCGATCCGAGCCAACCGTACAGCGCCGTGCAGGCGTCGGTGTACTTCGTCACCACCGGACTCCACGCGGTTCACGTCCTGATCGGCGTCGTCGTGGCCGCGTTCCTCATCGTTCGGGCGTACCAGGGGTACTATCTCGACGATCACCGCCCGGTCGAGTACTTCGGCCTCTACTGGCACTTCGTCGACGTCGTCTGGGTGTTCCTGTTCCCGCTTTTCTACCTGTTCTGAGCGGGACTGCCGTATTTTATGCGATTCGATCGCTCGCTCGGACCCGGCCCAGGAGGGGGACGAACCCCTCCGGTGATTTCAGCGGCGCCATCGCGCCTCGGGTCGCCGTGTATACTTTTATTATGGCCGCTCGAAGCGGTAGCCCATGGTTCTGGACCTGTTTGCGGAGACACCGCTGTTTTATGGGCTGCTGTGGGCGGTGCTCGGCGTCGGCTTCTGGGTCGGCGGGATCGTGATCGCCCACTACGTCTGGGAACGGTACCGGGGTGACTGACAGGAATAATTATATAGTATCGTGTTATCTTGTGTCATAGACAACGGATGGCATCCGACTCCCTCAAACTGTACACCGGGATTTACGTCGCCCTGCTCGCGCTGGCCGGCTCGAAGTGGCTGTTCTTCAACATCCCGTTTTTCGGCTACTGGGAGGCCTTCGCGGGGACAATGCTATCGGCAGTTCTGAAAACGGGGTTGATCGTCGGCTACTACCAGCACCTGCGCTCGGAGAATCGGTCGTTGACGTGGCTCATGGCGTTGAGCCTCGCGCTCGTCCTGTTGCTCATGGCAGCGGCGAGTTACTCGATAACGTAGCGTCGACCGAATCCTCCGATGTGTCGGCGCGTAGAATCGATAGTTGACGGTGGTTTAGGAAGGGAGCCGAAACACGATGACTGAAACGTACGTCGGCGCGATCGATCAGGGAACGACCGGTACGAGGTTCATGCTGTTCGACCACGGCGGTCGCGTCGTCGCCAGCGCCTACGAGCGACACGAGCAGTTCTACCCGAAGCCGGGGTGGGTCGAGCACGATGCCATCGAGATCTGGGAGAACACCAAGCGGGTCGTCCGCGAGGCCCTCGAAACGGCCGGTATCGATGCGGACCGGTTGGAGGCGCTGGGGGTGACAAACCAGCGCGAAACGACCGTCGTGTGGGACGCCGCGAGCGGTAAACCGATCCACAACGCTATCGTGTGGCAGGATCGCCGGACCACGGATCGCATCGAGGAGCTCGAAACCGCCGGAACGGTCGAGTGGATCCGCGAAAAGACCGGCCTCGAACCCGACGCGTACTTTTCGGCGACGAAGGCCGAGTGGCTCCTCGACAACGCCGATCCGATCAAACTCCAGGGGACGCGGTCGGGTGATCTCCGGGATCGAGCGGCGGCGGGGGAGCTGTTGGCGGGCACTATCGACTCGTGGGTCATCTACAACCTCACCGGCAGCCACGTCACGGACGTGACGAACGCCTCGCGGACGATGCTGTACGACATCCACGAACTGGAGTGGGACGACGACCTCCTCGCGGAGTTCGGTGTCCCGAAACCGATGTTGCCCGAGGTGCGGCCGTCCTCGGACGAATCACTGTACGGCCACACCGACCCGGACGGGTTTTTGGGCGCGGAAGTTCCGCTCGCCGGGGCCCTCGGCGACCAACAGGCCGCGCTGTTCGGACAGGCCTGCTTCGACGCCGGCGATATGAAAAACACCTACGGGACGGGATCGTTCTGCCTCATGAACACGGGCACGAGAGCCGTCGCCTCCGAGCACGGGTTGTTGACGACGATCGGCTTCCAGCGATCCGGCGAACCGGTGAACTACGCCCTCGAGGGATCGATCTTCGTGACCGGGGCCGCCGTCGAGTGGCTCGAGGACATCGGCCTGATCAACAACGCCGCACAGACCGCGGAGCTGGCGAGTTCGGTCGATTCGACCGACGGCGTATACGTGGTTCCGGCCTTTACCGGCCTCGGGGCGCCACACTGGGACGGACGGGCCCGCGGAACCATCGTCGGCATAACCCGTGGGACGGAACGGGCCCATCTCGTCCGTGCGACGCTGGAGTCGATCGCCTATCTGACGCGCGATATCGTGGGCGCGATGGAGGCCGACTCGGGCGTCGAAACGACGACGCTGCGCGTCGACGGCGGCGCGGTCAAGAACGACTTTCTCTGCCGGTTGCAGTCCGACATCGTCCAAGTCGAGATCGTTCGCCCGGAGGTCGACGAGACGACCGCCCTCGGGGCCGCTTACGCGGCGGGGCTGGCAGTGGGGTACTGGAACGATCTCGACGAACTGCGGTCGAACTGGCGAATAGACAGGGAGTTCACCCCGGAGATGGGGGCGGAACGGGCCACCGAGTTGTACGGTCGATGGGGCGAGGCCGTCGAGCGCTCACTCGATTGGGCGCGCGAGGAGTGACCTGCCTTTCGACGGCGGGAGAATCCCGCCGTTCACGGCGCGGAGGGCGTCATGCCTTCCCGCGGCCGAGAAGGAAATACAGGACGATCCCCAAAAGCGGGGCGAGAAAGACGACGATCGCCCACAGGAACGCGGGCTGATCGCTGTTCGTTTGGGCGTCCTTGTACGTCCAGTAGATCAACGCGATCTGGGCGATGAGCAACAGGAGCCCGAACAATCCGGCGACGGCGCCACCGCCTTGGAGGGCGACCGTTCCGAGCATACTGCCACGGTCGCCCCAGGGTTTCAAGTATCTTTTGTCCCTCGGTCGGCGGCACACTGGCTACCGGTGAGCCGTGAACCGATGACGAGCGCTGTATCCCCTCCCTACGCGCTCCCTCCGGTCGCTCCGTTGCGGAAGGGGGCTTAGCGCCCCGTGCCACACAATCTAAACCTTTCCGTCCAGCCGCCGTCCGTTTACACAGATCATGATCGCCGCCCGTTCAGTTCGGACAGAGCCCGTTCCAGCCACACACGACCGATGACCGACGGTCGAACCAACGTCGCCATCGCCTGCCAGGGCGGCGGCAGCCACACCGCCTTCACCGCGGGCGTATTGAAGCGCCTCCTGCGCGAGTGGGACGACGAGCACGAACTGGTCGGGATCAGCGGCACCTCGGGCGGAGCCTTCAACGCCTTGGCAGCGTGGTACGGGCTCGTCACCGACGGCGAGGAGCGTGCGATCGAGTTGCTCGACGCACTCTGGGACGACCTCGCCGCCGACGGCGGCGTCGACCGACTCACGAACGCCTGGGCGGTCGGGCTCTCTCGGATCTCGGCCAGCGGCTTCCCCGTTCCCGAACTCAGTCCGTATCAATCGCCGGGATCACGGCTCGGACAGGCGCGCATCGAGTCGGTACTGGAGCGACACATCGATTTCGATGCCGTCCCCGAGCACTGCGGCTACACCGACCCGGAACTCGTCGTCGGGACGGTCGACATCAACGGGGGCGTCTTCGAGACGTTCACGAACGAGGACGTGACGCCGGAGGCCGTCCTCGCCTCCTCGGCCGTTCCGAACCTCTTCGAGGCCGTCAAAATAAACGACCACTACCACTGGGACGGGCTGTTCAGCCAGAACCCGCCGATCGACGACCTGCTGACCGTCCCCGTCGACCGCAAGCCCGAGGAGCTGTGGGTGATCCAGATCAACCCACAGGAACGCGAGGGGGAGCCGAAATCCCTCGAGGAGATCGCCGATCGGCGCAACGAACTGTCGGGGAACATCTCGTTGAACCAGGAGCTGCTGGTCGTCGAACGCGTCAACGAGTGGCTCGAGGAGGGGTACTTGCCCGAAAGCGACTTTGTTAACGCCGACGTTCGCCGGATCGAGATGGATCGCGAGTACGGCCACTCGACGAAACTCGACCGGAGTCCGTCGTTCCTCCGGGAGCTGATGGACCTCGGCGAACGCCGCGCGGCGGCGTTTCGCGACGCCGCATGACGGGTCCGGAGGAGACCGGGAAACACTCAGGGCGTGTCCGCAACGAGCCTCGTCGCGGTCGCCTTCCATGTCAAAACGACGTCACAGCCCCCGCGTAGCCGGAGGCGATCGGCGCTTTCGGCCGTGATGAGCGCCCGAAAGGGCGTTCCGTCGACGTCGATAGAGACCGTGAGGACCGTCTCGCCGCGATCGATCGCGGACACGACTCCGCGAACGCGGTTCCGGGCGCTCGTCGCGTCCGGTTCCGGGTCGTCGTCCGGGTCGTGGATCGTCACCGCGTCCGCGCCGATCCGGACCTGGACGGCGCCGGGGGCAGGCGTTCCACACAGTCCACGGACAGTCCCGACCGGCGTCTCCACCTCGGCGAGTTCGCCGGAGACGGCCACGACGGTGCCCTCGAGTGCGGTTTCCGGAACCTGTGCGGTCGCGGTCAGGGCGGCTTGCAAACGGCCGTATCGATTTAACAGCGCCCGCCCGTTCTCCGTTAGGGTGCTCCCACCGCCGCCGCTGCCACCGCGGTTGCGTTCCACCAACTCCCCGAAGGCGCGCTCGAGCGTGTCGATCCGCGAGAGCGCTCGCGCCCGCGAGCGGCCGAGTTCCGAGGACGCCCTCGCGACCGAGCCGGTCCGATCGATCGCCCGGAGCAAGGTCGCATCCCGGCCGGCGAACTCGACGCCGTTTTCGATGATGGCTGCCTGTCCCCGTCCGGTGGGCTCGCTCATACAGTCGGGCGGTTCGTGGGTACCGAGTTTAGTTCTCACGGCTCCGTCCGCCGGCCGACGGCTCCACCGATCCGTCTCAGTACACCAACTCGCCGTCGATGAACTTCCGTGCCCGCCCGTCGTGGGGGTCGGTGAAGACACGCTCCGTCGGGCCGATCTCGATCACCCGCCCGTCGATCATCACCGCGACCCGGTCTGCGATCCGCTCGGCCTGGTTCATATCGTGGGTCGCGATGATAACGCCGAGCCCCTCCGACCGGGCCGTCCATATCGCGTCCTCGAGGACGGCCGTGTTTCTCGGGTCGAGATCGGAGGTCGGCTCGTCGAGCAACAGGAACTCCGGATCGTACGCGAGCGCACGAGCGAACGCGACCCGTTGGGCCTCCCCACCCGAAAGCGACGCCACGTCCCGTTCCTCGGCGTCGGCGAGGCCAACGAGTTCCAGTTCGTCCGTAACCGACGGGCCGGCCGCACCGTCGCCGATCCGACCGAGCAGTCGTCGGAGGCGGTGCCGCCAGTTCCGGCGGATCCGAACCCCGTAATTGACGTTCCGGCGGACGGACGAATCGAAGAGGTTCGCCTCCTGAAACACCATCCCGACCCGCCGTCGCGCCGCGAGGCGTTCACGCTCGGAGGTCGCCCAGAGGTCCGTCTCACCGAGTCGGACGGTCCCCTCGTTCGGGCGGTGAAACGCCGCGAGCAACCGCAACAACGTCGTCTTTCCCGTTCCGGACGGACCGATTACGGCCAGCGTCTCCCCCCGCTCGACGGTGAGAGACACGTTTTCGAGAACGGTTGTTCCGTCGAACCCGTGGCTCACGTCCGACAGCGTGAGGCCCGGGCGGTCGAACCGTTCCTCCGTTTCCCGTCGGCGGTGGCCCTTCGTCATCGCCATCGAGACCGCGCCACAGTTCACACCCGTCCACCCCCGAACCGGAGAACGATCGCGTTTATACTGAGAACGAGCGTCAAAAGGACCGCGCCGAGGATCAACGCCAGTTCGAAGTGGCCCTGTCTCGCCTCCAGTTGGATCGCCGTCGTGAGCGTTCGCGTCACCGACGTACCGTCGGCACTGGCGATGTTGCCGCCGACGATCAACACCGAGCCGACCTCGCTTATCGCCCGCCCGAGGCCGGCGAGAACGCCGGTAATGATCCCGTATCGGGCCTCCGAAACCGTCACGAGGACGACATCCAGCCGCGTCCCGCCCATCGCGTAGGCGGCGTCCCGAACCCCGTCCTCGACGCTTGTCACGGCGGCGAGGGTGATCCCCGTGATGACCGGCGTCGCGAGGACGAACTGCGACATGATCATCGCCTCCGTCGTGAACACGAGATCGAAGGTCCCGAGCGGTCCCTGATTCGACACCGCAAAGAGGACGACCAGTCCGACGACGACGCTCGGGAGGCCCATACCGGTGTTTATAAGCGCGATGACAGCGCGCTTGCCGGGGAACTCCGAGAACCCGACCGCCATCGCGATCGGAACGCTGACGAGCGTACTCAACACGACCGCGGTGAGGCTTACGTACAGCGACACCCGGATGATGCTTCCGACGTAGTTGCGCTCGAAGGGGAAATCGACGAACAGCGGGCTCACGGCCTCGGAGAGCAGGACTGTCGCCTGTACACCCTCGATCATCCCCGCGTTTCACTCCCCGCCCGGTCCCCAGTCCTCGGGGACGTACTGTTGGAAGTTCGAGTCCTCCGCGACGGCCTCGGGGAAGAACAGCTGTTCGTCCCCGACTGTGTACTCCCCGATGACGTCCTGTCCCGCCGGGGAGGTGATAAAGCCGATGTAGGACATCGCGAGGTCGTAGGCGACGCTGTCGTGAACGCCGGGGTTGACGGCCATGATCCCGTAGGGATTTGCGAGCAGTTCGGGGCCGCCCTCGATCGGGCCCTCGACGCGGATCGAGATGTCGAGTTCCGAGCGCTGTGAGAGATACGTCCCCCGGTCCGAGAGGGCGTATCCCGGGGTCTGGTTCGCCTGGTTCAACACCTCGCCCATCCCCGAACCGGCCTCCCGATACCACTCGCCGCCGGGGTCGACGCCCGACGCCGACCAGATGTTCAGTTCTTTCGCGTGCGTCCCCGAATTGTCGCCCCGGGAGACGAACGTCGCCTCCGCGTCGGCGATCGCGCGGAACGCCTCCGTTACCTCGGCCATCCCGTCGATGCCGGCGGGATCGTCCTCCGGGCCGACGACGACGAAATCGTTGAACATGAGATCGCGGCGGTTCACGCCGAACCCCTCCCGCATGAACTCGTCCTCGAGACCGCGTGCGTGGACCATCACGACGTCCGAGTCGCCGTTTCGGGCGGTCTCGAGCGCCGCGCCGGTCCCTTGGGCGACCGCCTCGACCGTGATGCCGTAGCGGTTCTCGAAGGCGAGGTTGAGTTCGTCGAGCAGCCCGGTGTCGTACGTGCTCGTCGTCGTCGTGAGCGTCAGCGTCTCATCGAGAATTTCGGCGTCGGCTCCCTCGTCGCTGTCGTTCACGCCACTGCCGGCACAGCCGGCGAACGCCGCCACTGTTCCGCCCGCCGCCGCCGCGATGAATTCCCGTCGTTGCATCGTATACGATACAACGGATACCACCTATATTATTAAGATCTTTGATGCGGTTGTAATCATATATGGTTTCTTGCTGTCGGCCCGACCGCTCTCGAGGTTACATCCGGCCGGGACCGCCCGGAACGTCGGGGGTCGGCTCGTAGGTCGGGCCGACGACGAACTGCATCGCCCCGGGGTCGCTGTCGGCGGTGAGTTCGTTCGTTTCGATCATCTCGCCGTCGAGGCCGAACTGGACCGGTTCTTCCCCGTGTGGCACGTGAAGCGAAGAGGTCCGGACTCCGATGAGGTGGCCGCCACAGCGCCCGAAGCGGCTCGTCGGTGGCTCGGAACGATACTGGTCTCAGTTCCCATCCCGCGAAGCCAACCCCTCGGTCAGATCGACCGCGGGCATACAGTTCCGGCAGCCGTACACATCGTCCTCGTTATCCCCGAAGACGCGGGCGAACCGTGCCGTTACGAACGTGCCGCATTGTTCACATGTTGGCATTATAACATCACCGTCGTGCGTACGAACCGGAAGGGGCGGGGACGCGGCCGGCACCGAGATCGCCCGATCAACTCGCCCCTCTCAACTCGTTCGAGACGGAAGAGTCGGTACGCGTGCCCCCTCCGGTTCGGTAATCCACCACCACCGCGGACGCTAATCAAACGGGGTGATTTTCACGGCGGGGTTGTTTCTGATTAACCGAGTCAGTCGGACTCACGTCGCGTTCGCGTTCGCGCCCGCTCCAGTGGTGGCTCCCGGTCGAGGAGTCGGCTGCCGGCGGCCCGGGTGTCGGGTTACTCGTCCACTCGAACCGGGTTCCGAACGTCCGCCGGATTGAGGACGGTCGCGACCGTAGGACCTGTATGACGTACAAAACCGCCGCCATCCGGGTGCGATCGGCGCCGCCCCCGGCGCGGGCCGGCTTCCCAGCAGTCGTCCGGGCGGCCGTGAACGGCCTCCTCGTCGTGATCGTCGGGGCGTTGAACATCGCGCCCGGGTTCGGCCCGTTTACGGGACCGCCGGTCGCGTTCCTGTCCGCCGTCGGTGCGCTCGGCGCGGTGGCGGTCGGTTTCCTGGTCGGGTGTCGAGGTGAGCGCTAGCACAACTCGTCCTGTGGCCGTGGCTGCCATCGGTTCGGGGCCGTCGGCGCCGCGACACCGTTTCGCCGGTGAAACGCGTCTCCATCACGGGCGGTCCGGACAGTGACGTCGGGTCGGGCCGCGACGAGCGCGGACGCCGACCCGGCGCTGCCGGCCGGGTCGCGTCGTCCCGTCGCGGTCGTCGTGACGATCGTCTTCATCGATCTACTCGGCTTCGGTATCATCATCCCGATCCTCCCGTTTTACGTCCGATCGTTCGGTGTGAGCGACGTCTTCATCGGGCTGCTCGCGGCGTCGTACTCGCTCGCACAGTTCGGTGCCGCGCCCGTTCTCGGCCGGCTCTCGGACGAACGGGGGCGGCGTCCGGTGTTGTTGCTCTCGCTCGGAGTCGCGGGCGTCGCCTGGGTTGTCTTCGGCTTCGCCGCCGAAGTCGACGCGGCGTTCGGAACGGCCGTGGGGCTCGCCACGCTGTTCGGCGCTCGGTTCATCGCCGGCGCGGCGGGCGGCAACATCGCGGCCGCACAGGCGTACATCGCCGATGTAACGCCGCCGGAAGACCGGACCGGGGCGCTCGGGCTCGTCGGCGCGGCGTTCGGCTTGGGGTTCGTGTTCGGCCCCGCGGTCGGTGGCCTGCTGGCGAGCGACGTCGCGGTGTCGACGGCCGAAGCCGTCCTCCCCGAGTTCGTTCCGGTGACACCGTTTTCGTTGCCGAGTTTCACTGCCGCCGGGCTCTCGTTTCTCGCGTTCGGAGCCGCGGCGGTCGCATTAAAGGAGCCGGACCGTCTCCGGGGATCGACGCGGCCGACGCTCGTCGACCAGTTCCGGACCGCGCTCGCGGATCTGACGCTTCGTCCGCTCGTCGTCTCGTTCTTTCTGACCTCTCTCGCGTTCGCCGGCGTCACCGTGATGTTCGTGCCGTTCATGGCCGATTTCTTCGGCTACGACGCCACGGAAGCGGCGATCTTTCTCGCGTACGTCGGCGCGCTTGGGATCGTCAACCAGGGCGTACTCATCGGGCGTTTCTCACGCCGGTTCGGCGTCCGACGGGTGGTTCGGGCGGGCGTCGTCTCGCTGTTCGCCGCGCTGTTGTTGCTCGCCGCGGCCCCGCTGGCGGGGGCGAGGCCGCTTTTTTCCGCCGGGCCCGGATGGCTCACGGGTGGCGTCGCGGTGTTGCTCGCGTTCGGTGCGCTCGCGTCGTTCGGCAACGGCGCGATCACAGTCGGACTCGCTGCGCTCGTCTCCGAGAGCACTCCGGCGGACGCACAGGGGGCGGCCTTCGGGGTGACACAAGGGGCGGGAAGCCTCGGTCGAACGGTCGGACCACCGGCGGCCGCCGCGGCGTACGTCGCCGTCTACTGGTCGCCGTTCGTCGTCGGCGCGCTCCTGTTGGTCCCGGTCGTGGTGTTGATTCGGCGGCTGTGACCGCCTACCCGTCCGGATCGCGGGCCGACAGCAACCCCTGTGCCATGAGGCGGCGGGCGATCACGACGAGGCCGTTTCCGAACCCCTCCCCGAAGATCGCCTGCTCCGCCCCGCTTCGGGAGTCGATCGAGCTCACCAGGATGGTCGAGCGATCGATCAAAAGAAGCCGGCCGATAGCGGCGTCGTCCGTGGCGTCGGTCGGGCTCTGAAGCCACTGGAGCCCGGAAACGAACGTCTTTGCCCTGGGAACCGTCCGCCGGATCTCCTCCTGTAGCGATTCGGTCAGCGCGCCGACGAGCAGATCGACCCCGTCGGCGATGTCGTTCAGACACGTCACCAACTGGTCGGTCAGAAGCGACCGGTCACCGACGACGAGCACGATCTCCTCGCTCGCATCGCCGACCAGGTTGGTCGTCCGGGATTCGATCGCGTCGCGCCCGGACATCGTCCACACCTGTTGGATGGGGGATTCCGTCCCGCTATCGACGGTTTCGATGGTATCGAGCGCATCGCGGAGCCGTTCGACGCGGGACTCGTACTGGTGTTGAAGCGTTTCGGTCGCCTCCTCGAGCGAAACCGCTCGAAACTGCTGTGGGTTCGAGTGCTGTACTTCGACGAGGCCCTGAGCCTCCAGCACGCGGACCGCGTCGTACACCCGGGTGCGCGGGACCTCCGTGATGTCACTGAGCCGCTTTGCCGTTCCAGTCGGGAGACGCGACAGTCCGACGAAACACCGAGCCTCGTACTCCTTCAATCCGAGTTGTTGAAGAACTTCGACCGCTTCTTCCACGTGTTCTGTCGTATCCATATGACCGAACCCGTGCCGGCCACTCGGTGGGTTCGATCCTCCATTCACCGAGGAGACGCATATGTATTGTCACTACACTAATCACATGAGATATCAAAAAGTCAAAAAATAGGATACGTGACCCCGTTTAACACCATTTAGTTATCATTCTGTACCCCTCTCCGTAACAGCGTTCGAATGCGACCGCGTCGGATCTCGATCTACCGGCAGCGTTTGCGGGACGGTTCCTCGATTAATCACAACAAATATATTACGGTGAGAAACCTCTGTACGATCGAATCATCGGGGGTCATGCGGGATGCCCCTCCGGGAACACCCCTGGTCCCGGATCACACGGGAGCGACAAACGGAGCCGATGACAACAGACCCACACGAAAACCCATCGACGGCGGCGATAGAACAGCTCGAACGGTTCGGGCTAAGTAACTACGCCGCGCGGACGTTCGTGGCGCTTGCGAGCCTCGAGTCGGGGACGACGCGGGACGTGAGCCGGATCACGGAGGTCCCGCGCACCCGGGTGTACGACGCCGTCGACGAACTGCACGATCGGGGGCTCGTGGACATCCAGCAGTCCTCGCCGAGGCGGTTCTGGGCGATTTCCGCCGAAACCGCCACTCGAACGTTCGAGCGAGAACTCGACCGCCGGATCGACGTCCTCCGAACCGCGCTCGGCGAACTCGAAAGTGTAGAGCAACGGACCGAACAGCGCGGCGTCAAGACGGTGAACGGAGAGCCCGCCGTCACGGAACGCGTCCTGGAGTTCATCACCGATGCCGACGAGGAGATCGCATACATGACCGTCGGGGATCTCCTCACCGACGAACTGATCGACGCACTGGCCGACGCTGCCGACCGGGGCGTCCCGATCGAACTCGCCGGGATGTCGACGGGCGTCCACGAGCGGATTCAAAAGCGAGTCCCCGGCGCGACGACGTTCGAGTCGCTGTGGGAGTGGTCGGACACGTCCGCCGGGCGGCTCATGATGGTCGACGGGAGGCGGACGCTCGTCACCGCCCTCGTAAACGATGCGGACGCGAAACCCTCCGATCCGCGCTCTGAGACCGCGATCTGGGGAGTGGGCGAGACGAACAGCCTCGTCAGCGTTCTGAAAGCAATCTTCACCCTACAACTGGACGCCGGTCCCGGCGGTGCCGGCGATGAGTGAGTCCGTTCGCGGTGGAGCGATAGGAGCGAGACCAACCGGAGACGGAACGGTCGGACGTAGTATAACGGTACAACCGGTGTATTAGATGTCTGATATCGAACAAGAAGATGAATCCGACGCAAGCGGCGTGATTCGGGCGGCGTACGACTGGTCGAAGACGGAACCCAGCGCCGTCGTCATCGAAATGATCGCGATCGCGTGCGACCGCGATCCGACCGCGCTCGACCCGCTGTACGATTCCATCGACCCGGACGCCCTCGACGCGTTCTTCCGTTCGAGCAGCGACAAGCCGGCTGAGAGGTCGGCGACGGTGTCGTTCGTCCACGCCGGCCACGACGTGGTGGTCCGCGGCGACGGGTCCGTCGTCGTTCGCCCCCCCGGGTCCGAAGGGACTGACTGACGACCGGAGCGGCTACGACAGTTTCGGCGACGCGTCTTCCGGAACCGCATCCAACACCGCCTCGATCACCGCATCGGGTCGATACTGGACCACGCCGCTCTCACGGTCGTATTCTATGACCCCGTACGCCTCCAGTCTGGGAAGATGGACGTGCCAAAACTGCAAAGCGATCCGTTCGCGTTCGCTCTCGGTGCCGGACTCCGACCGAAACAACGCCTCAAAGAGATCGTCAAAAGCCACTCCCCCACCGGACTCAAAGCGCAGTTGACGGATGAGTTCCCGGCGGCGGCGATCCGCGACGACTCGGAGGCACTCGTCTAGATTGTTATTCACAAGCGTACATACGCAAGCATCTGTATTAACAGCATACCATTTCATGTTGTCAATTCTTTTTAATAAGGATATTAAAATGACGTATTGTCACGATGCGGTTGCCGCGGTTTTCGCCCCCCTCTCCCCGCTCGCCCCCGGGACCGCGATCATACGTGTATCGTGTAATACATTTTAACTGGGACGGAGCGTGGTCGGTCGAGATCGCCACAGGGGCGTAAAACGGGTCACAACAGGTCCCCGGACGGGAGACGAGCTCACCTGTCTTTTACCCGGAGTTAGGCGCTACGTCCCCTTCCTCAAGGAGTCGTTCGAGAATCGAAGATTCTCGTGATCCCGAAAATCTCCGATTTTCGGACGACAACGCAGGGAGCGAGGCGACCGAGTAGCGCAGTAGGAAGGGAATACGGCGTCCCCGGAAATCTTTGATTTCTGAGGTGTGAACGGATCGCGCGGCGATTCGTCAACGCCTGTGGAGACTGCGCTCCCTGTGGACACCGTTGTGTCTGCAAAGCGCGTCGCGGAAACAGGAGTTCGTTCGAAAAACGGGGTCTTTCGTGACCACGAGAGACCCCGTCTCTCGGACGACCCCACCCTCAAGAAGCGAACCGCGTCAGCGGTGAGCGAGTAGGATGGGGTAGTTCACCGAGGAGAGAATCCCGCCGTCTGCGGCGGGAGTGAATCCGACAACCCGGACGCCAACCACCGCC
>LFFM01001035.1_pt1 | contig 19820 bp, 23 predicted proteins | sample 643131 | NCBI WGS metagenome assembly LFFM01 (sample SAMN03777445, study PRJNA286221) | soda lake metagenome | biome: soda lake; feature: Kulunda steppe; material: water; isolation source: sample Tc-Br brine of Tanatar trona crystallizer | place: Russia: Kulunda steppe | collected 2011-07
CTATGTAGTTTGCTCCTGTTGTGGGTCCTGCAAGTACTCCGCAGTTTCTTATAAGTTCCAGCATTCCTTCCAGTGCTTTTTGGGAGCTTACTACCTTTCTTTCAGAGTAGAGTTCTTTATCGTAAAGGCCTACCTCCCACATTTCGTTGGCTGTTCTTATTCCAGGAATATAGTCTTCTGGAGAGGATACGATCCCTGTTACCTCTAGCTCCGAGTTTTCATGTTTAAGTTTCTGTGCTGTTCCCTTTGTGGATCCTGTGGTTCCAAGGCCTCCAAAGAGATAATCTACTTTATCTAAATCTTCCAGAATTTCTTTTCCTGTTGTTTCTCTGTGAATTTCAGTGTTTTTCTCATCAGTGTACTGTCCTGTGCGGTAGTATTTATGGCCTTCACGGCTCATCAAGTTATCCAGGTAAGTTAACGGATCGTTTGGATCTTCTGGATCAGGGCATTCGCTTTCTCCTGGAAGCTCTTCGATTTCTGTTCCCATAGTGACTAGTATATCTTTTACTTCTTCTACTTTGATCCTGTTAGTGACTGTCTTGAAATCTAGATCTTCTGTTCCTGCGATCGCTTGAACTGCTTTGGCAGTGTTACCGCTTGAAGACTCTAAAAGAGTGAGGTCATCTTCTTTAATCGCTTCTAGGTCGTCTTCGATTAATGACCATGCTACTCTATCCTTTATGGAGCCAAAAGGATTGTAATACTCCAGTTTAACATATACATCTATATTCTGGAGGCCTGTAACATCACTGTCTATCTTAAGTAGCGGTGTATCGCCTATAAGCTCTTGTACAGAAGTATATTTCATTTCAGTTCTTCACCAGTATAAAGTTCGTCTTTTTTCCATTGATTGTTGTTATAGACTGCTATTTTATCAGCCGTATCATGTTGAATTGTCTTTGACTCATTGAAGTCCATATGATAGGCCGCAGTATTGAGGAAGACTACTAAATCTTCTTTTTCGGGCTTTTTATCCAGAAAAGTTTTATGTTTATATATAAAGTCGGATTCAAGGCAGAGATTACCTACAAAGAAAACTCCATCCTCAAGGTTTTGTCTATCATCTTCTCTATGGATTATTTCTGGGTCAAGCATTAACTCCCAGTTCTCAGGGTTTATATTTGACTTGTTCATGTCTAGACCCACTAGTGTTTCGCCGCATGCATCTTCTTTTACAAAGTTGACTTTACCTATTGTAAGACCTGCTTCATCCAAGAGCGCTCTACCAGGCTCAATATAGAGAGCTATCATATAGTCTCGTAGAAGGTTTCTGAAAGTTCTTTCATACCTAGGTATTTTTTTTGAAAGAAGTTTGCAAAGGTATTCATCTTTTGCAGTTTCGTTATAGTAGCTGTAAAGATCGACCGATCCTTTAACACTCTGATTTTCGGAGCTTAGTCCAAACCTATGGTTATTCCATGTTATCCCTTCTCTTTTACCTGCTACAGACTCCTGTACTGCTTCCAGGTACTGGCTCCATTCCTCACTGCTTTTCAGATAGTTAACTCTCATTCCTCCCCCGATATCAAGTATTTCTGTCTCAAAACCTCGAGAATGCAGATCCTTCACTATATCAAAGATATTCTGTATTGCTATAGCCTTCTTCCTCATATTAGAGGTATCTAGATGGAAAGCCAGACCTCTGTAATTCAGGCAGGAGTACTCCCCAAGTTTCTCAGCTACTTCATCTATCTTATGTGTAGGGATTCCGAATCTTGAATGGCGTTGAATAGCTTTTCTATCTCGTGGCTCGAAATTGTTCATACGGATCAGGATGTCCGTTTCTTTTCCCTCTTCACTGCTGAAATTCTGCACCTGTTCCAGCTCATCAAAATTATCTATATGTATAATGCATCCATGCCGGACGGCAAGACGGATAAAATTCTTGTTCTTTGGGCCTGTAGCAAGTATTTCTCCCCCCTTGAAGCCTTCAGAAAGTGCGTTTTTGAGTTCATTTTCGGATGCAACATCTATCCCAATGCCTTCTTCATAGCCTTGGGCGATTAATGACTTTGATTTGTTGGCCTTGTGAGCGAAAAATATTTTTCCTTCTATACCGTGATCTCTATAGACTTCTCTGAAGGCCTCAATATTCTGTTTAAAGCATTCAGGAAGCATAATATTTAGTGGAGATCCGAAGCCGTCCGCTAGTTCCTCAATCAGGTTTTGATTTTCCAAAAGTTCGTCCACCACCTGGTTTTTCTTGGGTGTTAACTGCAGCATTTATATTTCGCTCCATTCGAATTCTTCGTCTATCTGTGTTTTAACGTCTCCGCAGGTATCCTTAATGTACTGTTTTTCCGCTACCTTTCTGTGGATATCTTGTATCTTTTTTAGACGCTTATCAGGCCTGACTTTCCATTCTCTGGCTGTCTTTTCAATGACTTTGAAAAGCTTTTTTTCGTCTTTTCTCAGGAGCTCCAGATTAACAGGATTTTCTTTCTGTCTTGCAGCTTTAATTTCGGTTTTTCGAGGCATAAAGCCTATTATTTTGGAGTCTATGTTTTGCTGAAGATATTTTCTGTCTGTTTCAGCATCTATCTTGTTTCCTATCACTGCTACGTTTCCGAAAACTCCTGCTTCTTTTGCAAGCTCTTTGTACTGTTGGTAGACCTGTAATCCTTCTGGTGTAGGCTCAACAATCAGTACTATCAGATCAAACTGTGCATGCAAAGTGTTTGCGAACGCATCGGTTCCAGCAACCATGTCAGATACAATCCATTCATTTTCTCCCAGTTTGAGATGTGAAAGAATATTCTCAAATGAAGTAAGCGAAGTGTGATAGCAGCTGGCGCCTATACCGCTTTTCTCGTAAGTTCCTACATGCATAAAAAAGCTATTTTCACTGTAATCAGCTGCAAAATCACCTATGATCTTGTTTTTTCCGTCTAGTTCTACAAAATTTGATCCTCGGCCCGGAGGCGTGCTTTTAACCACATTTGACTGATCTTCAATCAAAGGATTTTCTCCTTTCAGATATTCTCTGATTTCTCGGGAATTTGAGGCCTTTGAAATCGCAAGCTCCTCTTTGAACTCTGCATCTATAAGATCAGCCAGATGTTGATTGATATCTGCGTCAACAGCTAGAAAAGAATCCTCCTTACAATCCAACCGGTCTATAAATAGGGCGGCCAGTGTGGACTTGCCGCTGCCTCCTTTACCTACAAATGCAACTCTCATGCAGACACCTCAGATCCGCTGTAGAACTCTCTGAGTTCGGAATCATCCAGATTTTCCATTACATTTGAATAGGCTTGAAGGTGTTCTTCTTTAGATAAAACCCCTGTTTCCAGGCCTTGATCCAGCATATGTGAGAAGTATTCGTGGAAATCCTCACTATCTGAGTAGCTTGTGATTTCGGCGATATCTTCTGCGTTCATTTGTTGAAGGCCTTTTGCCAGGTGTCTGTATGCTATTTTATGTCCTTTCTCTGTTTCTATTGAGGCTTTTTCTGATGTCCAGTGTAGTTCTGTTGAGAGCTCTGCCAATGCCATTGGGTTATCTCTGTTTCTGTAGATCAGGTCCATTGCTGTTTCCGCGTATTCTTGTGCGATCTGTTCTGAAAGGTGTTTGATCTCTTCGTCCTCTTCCCAGATCTGTGAGGCCTCGTCTGCAGTTTTGAGGGCTGAACTGTGTATGTCAGGCATTCCTGTCATTTCATTTTTTGGTTTGAGTTCTTCTGCGTTCCTGAGTTTGTATTCAAGGTTTTCTTTGACCAAGTTCTGAGATGCACCAGGGCTAATTGATGTTTCAGTCAAGGTCTCTATTTCCTCAAACGCTTCTTTAGAGTTTTCCGGTACTTCTCCGAAGTTACTCGCCAGGAAATAACCCGGTACCGACTGTTCGTATTCTTCAACCTGCATCTCTCCGTTTACAACGTTGACGAAGTAGTCTCCTATATTGGCCTTGATCCTCAGATCTTCCAAACTTTCTTCTTCCAATTGAAGTAAGGCCTTGTTGATGTCCTGTAAATTTGCATCAGGTTTTATTCTCCCTGTCTCTGTATCTCTATGTTGGTGATCTTCTCCTTCAAGCATTGAATTGATTCCTATAAGGTGTTGAGGACCCATAGCTTCAGCTAGTATATCGCTGCTCCATTCCTCTACGTTTTCGAGCTCCTGCCGAGTTAAAGGGTTTTCTAGGCTTGTTTCAAAGACTTCTGTATCTATGTCTCTTTCATCCAAGTATCTCTCTACTGTTTCTGCACTATATTGATCTGTAGACCTGTTTACTGCGATAAAGTTGGCTGTTCTAAGGTCTTGTTCCTTTAACTCGGCTTTTTCTCCTTCCCAGTTTTCTAGGTTAATTATTCTGCCAACGTATTTTTGGTCGAGTTCTGGCAAGTCGTTTACTGTTCCTGCGAGATCTCTTGTTCCTGCGTTACCCGGGCCTTCGACTACGACTCTATCGGCACTTTCTATTGTGTCAAGTATATTTTCTATAGCTTGGTCAAACTCTCCTTCTGTATTACAAGCCATGCAAACGTTCTGAAGCTCTGCCATATTCTCCCCCTCAACAGGAATTGATCCCCCATCCATTCCTACGTCAGCTGTCTCAGAACCAACAAATACATGTTCATCTTCAGAATTTTCGATTATTGCCGAGGCCTGAGTCGACTTTCCCGAGCCGTAGAGGCCTGTAAGTGTTATTGTTTCTGTCGGAGTTATTTCAGGCGATTTTCCAGTTTTATCTTCTTTCGTAGAGTTTTGGTTTATTATCAATCCCATATAATTATTAAAGAGTCTAAAGTTTTTTAATAATTATAGATAATATTTTGCTATAGAGTTAATACAAACATGGACTTTACCGCAAATCACCGATATTACGAGGCAGAAATAAATGAATACTAATAAAAACAAAATTGGAGTAAAAAACGTAAAGACCCACGAAAAGACAGTAGATAATAATCTTAGAAGATTAATAAGCTCGATTCAGACCGAAGGCCTCCAAAAACCTATAATAATAGATAAAGAGAGCCAGGTAGTACTGGACGGGCATCATAGATTAGAGGCCTTTAGAATTCTAGGCCTCAGGAAAATACCTGTAGTAGAGGTTGATTATCTTTCCGAAAAGGTAGAACTGGAATCGAGAAGAAGTTTTGATGTGACTAAGAAAGACGTAATTGAAGTCGGGAAATCGGACTTAAATTTTCCAGCTAAAACTACTAAGCACCGTTTTAAGGATTTAGAAAAGAATTTCAACGATTTTCTAAGTTAGTTTTTCGCTAGCCAGTGAAACAGTGAAGAATCCTACCATTGTCATGACTATTACTCCGCTTGGCGGTAAATCCCATTTGTAGGCTAGTGTTATTCCTGCAATCATTGATGTGATGCTTATGCCTACTGAGTAAGTTAAGGCCTCTTTAAAGGAGTTTGAGAACTGTAACGCTGTCAATGGCGGCACAACTATTAATGCTGTTACAAGTAGTACTCCTACAGCTCTTATTGATACTACTACTGCTAGAGCAATCAATATTATGAATAAGTAATGTGCTATCCTGTTTCTTGATCCTTCAAGCCGGGCAAGTTCCTGATTGAAACTTGAAAGCACTAATTGGTCATAGAAGTAGTAGACTGAAGCTAGTGTGAATGTGAAGACTCCTCCTATTATCCAGAGGTCTAGTGTTCCGATTGTCAGGATGCTTCCGAACAAGTATGAGAAGAGATCAACTGTGAATCCCCCTGTGTATCCTATCATTATGACTGCTAGACCCATCCCTGTTGATAGAATCAGAGCTATTGCTGAGTCGCCGTAGGCCTTTGCTCTCTCCATTAATTCGTGGATAGCTATTGATCCGCCTGTAGCAACTATAAGCGCTGTAATTAATGGATTGGTTCCTGTGAGTAGGCCTGCTGCTACTCCTGCAAATGATGCGTGTGCCAGACCATCACCAATCAAGGATAGTTTTCTCAGTACAAGGAATAGGCCTAGTACTGAAGTTATTACTGCTATCATTATTCCTGCGAAGTATGCGTTCTGCATGAAGTTGAGGCTTAGTATTTCAATCATTAGTTATCAGTGGCTGTGGTGCAGGTGTTTGAAGGCCTTGAATTCGTCGCCGTATGCTGTTTCCATTAGTTCTGGTAGTTCATCTGTTGTTCCTGTGCAGCAGATTTCACGGTTAATCAAGGCTACTTTATCGGTTTTATCAGATACGACCCCTATATCGTGTGATACAAATATCACTGTGAGATCTTTTTCCTGGTTTAATCTGTCAAGCAGGTTGTAGAATTTTTCCTGAGCCTGTATATCTACCCCTACTGAAGGTTCGTCAAGTATCAGTATTTCTGGCTCTTTCATCAATGCAAAGGCTGCCATAACCCTCTGTTGCTGACCTCCAGAAAGCTCAACAAATTTTTTACCCATTAAATCATCGATTTCAAGCTCCTCAAGAAGATCAATATCCAGGCCTCCGTTTCCAGAGATATTCAGTAATTCTTCTACTGTCGCCGGGAAATGCGGATCTCTCTCATACTTTTGAGGGACGTATCCGACGAGATCTTGATAGTTTCTTTCTTTTCCATCGACCAGTATTTGGCCTGTATCTGGTTTTTCTAGGCCTAGAATTAGTTTCATTAAGGTGGTTTTTCCTGAGCCGTTAGGCCCTACTACTCCGAGAAAGTCGCCTTTCTCTATTTCTAGGTCTATTCCTGTGAGTACTTCTTCATCTGAATAAGAGAAATGGAGGTTGGAGATCTCGATTATTGGCATTGTAGCGAGGTTTGAAGGTTCTCCAGGTTTTCCTCCATCAGGTCGATGTAGGGTTCTTCGTTTGCTCCTTCGATTGAGTGAAGTACTAGGACTTCTGCGTTGATTCCTGCAGCGATTGTATCTGCTACAGATGAATCTGTCATTGAATCATAGAACACGTGTTCAAGTCCGTGCTCGTCGGCCTGATCTTGTAAGTGTGCTAGTTCTTGGCCTGTTGGCTCTGTCAAGTGCGATAGGCCTGTTATCTGAATCTGTTCAAAGCCGTAATCCTGTCCTAGGTATGAGAAAGCTGCATGCGTGATTAGGATTCTATCTTTCTCACACTCTTGTAGGCCTTCTTCATAGTCTTGGTCTAATTGTTCTAGTCTTGAGATGAAGTCCTGTTCGTTTTCTGTATAGGTCTCTGAATTCTCAGAGTCAACTTCTCTCAGTGCTTCAGCTACATCTCCAGCTATAATTTGTGCATTTTTTGGAGAAAGCCAGTAGTGAGGATCATATCTTCCATGATCGTGCTCGTCATGTTCTCCGTGTTCTTCATGTTCGCCATGCTCCTCGTGATGACTTTCTTCATAGTGTTCTTCTTCATAGTGTTCTTCTTCATGCTCTTGATGGCTTTCGTTGTGCTCATCGTCATGATGTTCCTCTTCGTGATGTTCTTCCTTATGTTCGTGGTGATCTTCCTCGCCATGATGATTTTCCTCATGTTCGTGTTCATCGTGACCATGTTCTTCATCGATCTCTATTAAGTCGATGTGTTCTGAAGCATCCACAACTTTAACATCAGAGTCGATTGACTCTACGAGGTCTGTTTCCCACTCTTCAAATTCGGCTCCAGTCACCACAAATATATCCGCATTGTTTAATCTCTGAATATCTTGCGGCGAGGCCTCAAAGCTGTGAGGATCAGTTCCAGGAGGCACCAAGGAGGTTACCTCAGCATTTTCTCCTGCTACTTCAGTTGTTATATCGTAGAATGGGTAGAATGTTGTGACAACGTCAACTTGATCTTCGTTAGTTTCAAATCCTTCGTAGGTCATTGCAAAAGCCCCTGCTACAAGTAGGAGGCCTGCTCCGATTATAATGTGTTTTTGTTCAATGTCGAAGTTCATAATATATAGGTGTAAAGTTAATAACTATTATAAACTCTACTAACAACTATTTAACATTTTAATAATATTTGTTAAATATGCCTGTAGTTAGCATCTCCCTCAACGATACACTCCTAGAAAAAATCGAATCTATAGAAAAAGAAATGGGCTTCTCCGGTAGAAGCGAAGTAATAAGAACAGCTTTAAGAAAATTTATTGAAGAAAAAGAAGAACTAGAAGACATTGAAGGAGAAATAAGCTGCGTAATGGTCGTAAGACATGAAGAAGGTGCAGAGCTTGGAACACACGATTACCAGCATTTAATTGACTCCCAGCTCCACAGCCACAATCAGAGAGGAGAATGTTTCCAAACATTTGTACTCGAAGGAAAAGCCTCTGAAATACTCAAGCTGAAGAAAAATTTAGAATCTGACAGAAAAGTCGAAAAAGTAGAAATAATTAAGTCTTGAACACCAAATAAATTCTATGAAAATTGCTCACACAATGCTGAGAACCGGATCACCGGAAGAAATGATTGAATTTTACAGAGAGGCCTTCGGATTTGAACTACGAGAGAAAAAGGAGATGGAGACCTTCACACTCTACTTTCTAAGACATCCCGGACAGACAGCAGAACTGGAATTAACCTACAACCACGGGAAGGATGAAGAATATGAGAAAGGTGAAGGATTCGGCCACATCGCTATTCACACTGGTGAAGACCTATCTCTAGATGAGGCCTATAGAAATGCTGTTGAGGCTGGCGGAGAGGATTACAGGCCTCCTGAGGAATGTCCTGGTAACTATGCTTTTGTGAAGGATCCTGAAGGATATGAAGTAGAGATTCTGGCAAGAAGCAGATAATAACCATTTAACTTTTCTTTTTCTAACTGGTTTTTGAGGCCTGACCCTAAGAATGGATCCTTTAACGTTTTTTGCCAGAAAATTTTTTAGTAAGACTAATGCAGACCAGTATTTGTTTGGAGAGGAGACATCAGACAAGGTTCCTCTTTTTGAAGAGCGTTTCTGCCCTAACTGCGGAAGCAATAAGGTAGAGCCGCACCATGATTATGGTAAGACTGTTGGAGTATTATTATTTAATCTAGATGAGTGGAAATGCCGAGAATGTGATTACATAGGGATAATGCCTACTAGAGCTGACAAAGGAGAAAATAAAATAGATTTCCAGAATAAAGCACAAGGTAGAAAACATTATTCAATTGAAGGCCTAGAAAAATATCTTTATCAAGCAACAGTCATGATTTTATTAGTGTTAGCAGGTTACTTTTGGATTATAGTTCCTTTATTATAGATAATGCCGAAGTATCAGAAAGCTTCAATAAAGGAAATTAAAATATGAAAATATTTTTTCTAAAGCATTTTTGCAGTTTCAAGTTCTGCAGGCATTGGAACTTTTTTGGCAGTTTGTTCCTGCGCCATTAACTCTACTTCAAAGTTTTTAGAGTTAGCGTTCATAGTTACATCGCCTCTTTTTGATGATATAGATTTTATCAAGGTTGTTCTAGAATAGATCTTAAGCATTTTCAACTCTTTAATCATTAAAAGACTAATAGAAAGTTACTTAATTAAGATATAATTACACTAAAATATATACAAACTAATATAAAGCCTATAAACTATGTTAACAACTATCTGATAATCCAAATTATTATTAAATCCTTTTATAGGAATGAGAAGAATTTTTTGATCCGAGTATTGATTAATTGAATATCTTATTATTAAAGCTAAACTATAGTCGAGAATACATGAACGCTCAAGACATTGTCACAGCACCAAATCACTGAAATGTAATTATAGAACTGTAAAGTTAGGTTTAAGTCATGTTCAATAGTTATATTATATGTTCAAGGACAGAAATTCCGCTGCAGAAAAGTTATCTGTCAAGCTGGAAAACTCCAACAAAAACGAACAATTCGATACAGTTATTGCTGTAACTTTTTCAGGTCTTGATACTGCTGAGAAAGTTTCAAGTGAGCTAGATCTTCCTTTAAAGAATTTCATATCTTTGAAGTTACGTGTACCCGGTAATTCAGAGCTGGCCTTTGGAGCAGTCAATTGCGATGGAACTCTTTGGTTAGATGATACGATGGTAGAGCAATTTATGATAGATCGAATTTTTATTGAAGAACTAGCTTCAGATACCAGAGAATATCTTAAAGAAAAAATAAAACAAAAAGAAATAGCTGATAAAAACGATATCAAGTCTAAAAATATTTTAATAGTAACTGATGGAGTTGCATCTGGAATGCAAGTTTCAGCTTCAATTGGAGCATGTCTAAAAAAAGGAGCGGATAATATAACTATTGCAACCCCCTTTGTATCCCAGCATGCACACAATAACATCGCTGAAATCGCAGACAATATTTTATTCCTAGAGAAACCTAAATTCGTAGCAGCAGTAAAAGAGGGTTATACTACAGAATCTCAAAAAATCTAAAACTCAAATAAATAGAGTTAAGACCAGATAAGACATTTGCTGGATTCTCTAAATGATTTTTAGGCGAATAATAACCGATAGTTGTCGTTAACTAAACATTTAATTAAATAACTTGTAAAGAAACAACAAAATGTGATTCCAAATGACAAAATTTAGAATGTTAGAATCGAAGTACTTTCAGCATAAAATTCCGCTGGCAGCTTTGGATTATTATGACCAAAACTCTCACGGCGAGGATGATTTCTCCCGTAAGCAAGTCTGGTTCTACAGTTATGGAGACGATGAAATAGAAGCAGAGTTTAGAGAAGGCCTCAATAACATGTTTGAGACTCTCTTTTCGGATGATGATACCAAGTGGGATTTGATTACATTATATCCAACTCATGCAAAAGGAGTGGTTAATCCTAATTTGAGAGATCTTATGATGGATGTTTCCGCAGATAACAACATCCCTATGGATCAAGTGCTTGAGAGGACAGAAACTATCCATGAAAACCATGTTATGAAGAAAGAGAAGACCAAAGCAGTTAATCTAGAGGGATCTATAAAGGTTACAAGAGATGTAAAAGACAAAAACATCATAATTGTCGACAACATCGCATTAAGCGGATTATCTATGCTGCACGGTGCAGAACTTCTCAAAAAACATGGAGCAAACAAAGTATTTGCTGTTTCACTTGGGACTGCGCTTGAGAAAAAAGATGAGACAACTAAAATCACAGATGAGAACGCCACTCAACTTTTGAGGCGAGCAGACTAATGAAGGATGAACCAAAAATGAAAGAGATATTTCTAAACGAGAAGCCAGTAATGACGCTTGTAACAATAAGAAAATCACGAGAAGAAATCTATGGTAGCATTATTTCGCGGAAGATAGACACTACTTATGCTCACGCCGTCAAAATAATATCTCAGATGGAGGATGAAGGCCTACTGCAAAGCGAGAAACAGGGCAGAAAGAAAATCCTTACATTGACGGAAAAAGGCAAAAGATATAGCGACTTATTCATAGAAATGCTGGAGCTATTTGAAGAAAACATGAAAGAAGAGAATATTGATGGCGATGTTCTTTTAAGCGGAGCAGGATCTAAACTCAGCGATAACAAGCTCTAACTTTACTTCCACCGGCTAAAGAATTCTTATTCTATCCTCCAATTCTCGGAATAATTTTCCGGCCATCATTCTCAGTTTCAGCCCTAGACTCCTCTTGGACAGATTTCTTATCAGAATCAGATTCTAGCATTGATAGCCATTTATCGGAAAGGAAAACGGTTTCTCCAGGAAGCCTCTGTTTCTCAAATTCTCTGCTTCTGCTTGGTTGTTCTCCCAGTCTATGAGAATCAGAGCCAAATGTTTTCTCATCTAACATCTGCCAAAAAACAGAAGGATGCTGTCTCTCAACACCTTTACCATTCACCTCAAATATGAAATTTTCCTCATCTTCCGCAGCCTCAACCATAGGCCTGTAGAAATCCTCAAGAGCTTCACTCGGATAGAAATCACCGACTATAGAGTCTGGAGCAAAATTATCTACATCCTGAATTTCTATATCATTGTTCAATCTGTCGTCTAGATCTGAACGGATTTGTTCCCTACTGAAGTAATCCATGAATTCCTCATTTCTTTCAATAAGAGTTGGATGTGCACCGACAACAAAAACACCAGGCCTCTCAGACCAGATATTTTGATCGATTGCTTCAATTAACTCGCTACTGTTCATCTCCTCGACCGTAAATGAGAGGCTGATGAGGTTCTAATTTTTCGTCACCGCTTAGATGACCAAGCATTACTATAGGGTACTTGACACCCGAAGTAGGGAAATCGGCGGCCATAAGTTACTATACTCAAGCATGCTCATACCGATTAATACATTAAAACATAGATATTATGCCGCATATGTTGTTCTAATTATTTTTATCAGATTCTAGCTGTTAAACTAGAAAAGAACCTCCAAATAACGAAAATGATGAAAACTATGTAGATTATAGGCCTCAAAAAATCCATTAGTTTTACTAGCACTTATTGAGGTTACTGAGTGTGTAACGGTTGTGACCTTGTGAATATTAAAAGCCGATTATGACCTCGTGAATATCCTGAGCTGAAATAATATGGATATAAGTGGAAACTTAATTCTAGATATGCGGAAATGCTACGGGGGCCATAATCCCCAAAGGTTTCCTGTTAATTCCTAATAAAACAGGATTTTCAAAGAAAGGAGGTGAATTATCAATGAATAAACAAGTTTTGATCTCTCTGATGGCCATAGGCCTTGTAGCTTCAGTTGCAGGTATCAGCACAGTAGCTGCAGGAGGCGACTATCAGGAAGATCCGCAGTACGACGACAAGTCGGAGATGCATGAGAAAATTGTCAGTCTCGAGAAGAAGGTAGATGAATATGAAAAAGAGAAGAAAGACTGGAAGAAAAGCTCTGAAGATTACAAACAGAAGTATGATTCAGAGAAAGAAGAATCCAACAAACTAGAAACCAAGTTGGATCAGAGTCAGGCAGAACTCGAGCATTACAAGACCATGAGCGAAGAGAAGAACGAGGACTACAAGCAGTACAAGGACCTCTACACACAAGAGAAGCAGAAGTTCGAGGAATATAGAAACAAGTACCTTGAAAAGAAGCAAGAAGCTCAGTTCTACAAGCAAGAAGCAGAGAACTCTGAGAACCACCTACAGACTGGAAGCGTATCCTACACTGTAGATTACCAGAAAGACTACAAGGACCACAAGCAGTCAGAGAGTTCTCAGTCTAAGAAAGACACCAGCGAAGAGAACTACAAGAACGAGGAAAGCTCAGAAAGCGAATCTGGAAGCAACTACGATGAAAAAGATTCATCCGAAAGTGAGAAAGACAGTAGCGACTACAGCAAAGACCAAGAAGAGAGCAAAGAATCCTCTTCAAGCGACAAAGAAAAGAGCTACAAGGAAGACAGTTCAAGTAGTGAAGAAAAGAGCCACAAAGAAGAAGAATCCAAAGATAGCTACGAAGGATCACAGTCAGACGAAAAGAGTCACAAATCTGACACAAAGTACAACAGTGAAGAATCCAGCGAAGAACACAATTAAGTAATTAATTTTCTTCCTGGGACCGCCTCTCTCCTCTCTAAACGGGAGGAGAGCGGCATTTAATTATAGATGATATATTATGGAAGAAAAACCTCAGGAACAAGAACAAAATAAAGGACGGAACTGGAAAAATATAGGTATTTGGCTTCTATTACTTTTGCTAGCAGCGCCATACATTATTTATTTGGCCCCCCAGTACCTAGGAATGAATGCATATATAGTTGAGTCAGGATCCATGGCACCAGAAATGCCTAAAGGTTCAATTGTATACGAGAGCTGGAACGACCCAAGCAGCTATGATGTCGGAGACGTAGTGATTTTTCGGCCCAATAACTCAGAAATGAATGGAAACCTGGTTGTACACAGAATAACAGAGATTCGTGAAGGCAACTACACCAACCATTTCCAAACCCAGGGAGATGCAAATTCCGATCCTGATCCAGGGTGGACTCCTGGGTACAATATCGTAGGTGAAAGAACCTTCTGGATACCGTATCTAGGATACTATATCATATTTATCGGTAGTAGGCCTATACTCTACCTCCTAATTTTGTTGCCAGCCGTGCTGATCATACGGAGCCAGTTAGAAAACTTATTTGAGGCTCTTGAAGAAGAGAAAAAACAGAGCTCAAATAAGGATTCAGGAGGCGGAAGAATACCTTTACAATAAAAAAGAGAACTAAAATAAGCGCTATACAATATGCACACATCTATAAAATTATTTTAATACTATAAACCTATTATAAAGCTAAACAAAGCGATAAAATGTGGTAGCACAGACCTTTTCTAATATTAAGCATTTTTACAACCTTGATACAAGTGAACCGTGCGGAAGCGGCTGAAAATCCAGATATATCATTTGAGAGGCCTGCTTTCAAAATTAATGATACTATAAATCAATTGAGGACATTAAAAGCGAAAATGGAAACTATAAAGTTATAGAAGAATGTATACATTTTTTCAACTTCTTTTACGTGTAATTAAGGGTTTTTATCACGGGTGCAAATCTTAGTCTGTGAACTACAATGTCAACACAATCAATAAATCAAAAATTTGAGTCTAAAGTTAGAAAACTCCGTGAACGAACATCTGGGCCGATTGAGGGCATAGATGATTTAGGTATTAGCCTTGAAAAAATAAGAAGGAAGACAGATACTCCTTTGAAAGAAAGCGACCGGTGGGAAAAACCTTCAGGTAGGCCTTCACCTCAAGAAGATTACGAGAGCTTGATGGCTTTCGCACAAAAATCTTCGTCTAAACTAGAGGCTATCGATAGAGATATTTCAAGCTTAAATGAAATTGAGGAAGAAGCCAACAGAGAGGCCTACTCCAGCCTACTTGGGATAACAGAAGGTAATAACGCCAGAAGAGCTCTTGAAAGCGACGGAAGAGTTGTAGACAAATTAAGGCATGAGGCCTTGGAAGCCGGCAAAGATGAAAATGTTGCAGAAAATATTGATGAGAGTGTTTCCAATAATATTGAGTCTCTTGAAGAAAACGTTGACGGAATAAAAGATGCGTTGTCCTCTTCTCTATCTTCTTATGCTGAAGATTTCGAAGACTATATTGAAGACATGGCAGGCCTGGCAAGAGATGAGTACGGTGCTATGGCTCAAATGACTGATTATCTCCAGGATTTAGATAATATTGACACCAGTTCGGAGCTTGGCGAAATGACTATAGATTACTTGAAGGATGAAACTGCAGATATTTTGGCGAGTCAGACTCAGAAAGTTTCAGAGATATACAATGAGATGGTTAAAGCTACTGAATCGACGAAGAGACTTCAGGAAAATGCTGAAGCCGATGTAAGAGATAGATATGATGCAGATCTAGCAATGCTGAAAGATTCAGTAGATTATGCAGAAGAAACATTGTCTAATATGGCTGGCGATTATAGCGATTTCGCAGAGAGAGCCGAAGCAATGATTGAAGAAAATACCCGAAATATAGACTCATTTGATCTTTCAGCAGTGGAGAGTTGGGGGTCTGAAATAGGAGTGAGAAGTACTTGAGGTGATTAAAAATGTCTAATAATCCAAGACCCGAAGATGATGAAAAATGGACTGTTGATGAAGAACTAGAAGAAACTAACGACTACGAAGAAAATCAAGAGCAAGAAGAAATAAATGATGAGGATAATGGATCAGGTTATTTTAGCCGACGACAGACTCTTGGTATAGGGGCTGCGGCTTTAGGTTTAGCAGGCGGAGTAGTTGGCACCGCGTACTGGAATGGCGGCGATGTCCAAAACACCAGCGCCTCCAATAACACTACAAACACCACTCATGGTCTTGAAGGAGGTGGCACCAACGTAGAAGACCCTGATCTAGATCTTCCAGATACGACAACCGATGAACCTGAGGATACAACGACTCCTGAAGACGAAACAACCGATGAAGAAATATCTCAAGAAGGAAACGTCTACGAATTAGAGGACGGCGTCACTGTAGACTTAGACTCTTTAGATTCAATTTTTGAGTATTCTGGCGTAGATATGGGAGTCCAAGAAAATGGAAACTTGGTTGCATGGAACCAGCATGTTGAAGTAGAGGGAGAAGACGGAAGCACATTCAGTCCTCTTTACAGATTTAGAAGCGATTTATTTCCTGATAGAGATCTCTACGAAATTGATGGAAACCACCCTATCGAAGAGATATATTCTGAACTAGAAGAGGAACTAGAAGAGATGAGTGAAGGCATGGTGAAAGTATTTTACGATGAGGACCGCGATGAAGGAGAATGGGAAGATCACAGAGAGTTCAAACGTATAGAATACGATGAGCTGAAAGAAGGCCTTTTAGAGCATTCAGGATTGGGGCCCGCGCAAGATTACTTCTTTAACAGACTTGAAACCATGAGAACTAGAGAAGCTGAACTTGAAGAAGAATGGGAAGACCTACTAAAAGATGGTCTAGAAGCAAATTAGATGCAATAATGGTGCATGATTATGAATAGAAAATTTGTGGCTGCAGCTCTACTGATCTTAGTTTTTGGCATATTAGCTATTCCGATGGCTTCAGCCCAATTTGGAGGAGGTGATGCAGGAAACAACGATGATGACTCAGATTCTGGCTCAAGTGGCGGTAGCTCAGGTTCAGGAGGTTCAGATTCATCAAACGACGACAGCAGTAGTTCTGAGGGAGATTCGGATAATGATAGTGGTTCAGACACAGATGACTCTACCGATAGCCATACTTCTGATTCCGGATCTAGCGATGAGCAAGAGTCAGATGATTCTGACAACACAGAAGAGGAAACTAATTTTGATGGGGGAGACTCCGAAAACAACGACGAAGAGGTATTAGATGATCCTGCTGAAGAAACAAGTGATGGGAGCGATTCAGATGATTCTAACAGTACAGATGAATCAAGTGATTCGGATGGTGAGTCGAATTTTGATGGAGGAGACTCCGAGAACAATGAAGAAGAGAGTTCCACTGATGATGATTTTGATGGTGGCGATTCCCAGAATAATGATGAAGAGACAGAGTTCGATGGAGAAGACTCTGAGAACAATGAGGAAGAAACTAATTTTGATGGTGAAGACTCAGAAAACAACGAAGAAGAGACAGAATTTGATGGAGATGACGCTGAGAATAACGAGGATGAAACAGAAAGCGAAGATTCAACAGATTCGACAGAATCAGATGAAGAAACTAGCGATGAACAAGATTCTGACGATAGCGACTCAGAATCAGATGACAGTACAGATGAAGACTCTGAAAGCGAAGATGACAGCTCAGAAGAGGAAAGTAGCGACGATGAAGAGAGTTCAGAAGAAGATAGTAGCTCTTCATCAAGCAGAAGCAGTTCAAGCCGGACATACACCGTAGTTACTGACGATGTAGAGATAGAGGCAAATGTAAATCCAGACAGAATTCAAATAGGTGAATCTACAGTAGTTTCTGGAACTCTTACTGGCAGCAGTAATGCTGACCAGGAGATTGAAATACTGTTGAACGGAGAGGATAAGGCCTCTACAACTACAGATAGTGATGGAGAGTTCGAAGTAGAGATAACGCCTTCTGAAGTAGGAGATAATGAAATCGCAGTAAAATCGGAAAATGAGGAGACAGGACTCTCAGTTTATGTTACTCCTACAGTCAGCATTGAATCAATGCATACTTCGCTTGATGCTTCTGCAGGGAATTCGATTGAAGTCTGTGCCGAGATAAGATCTCAGGTTGATGCCGATACCGCTTTTTATCACAATGGCGAAGAACATTCCTCAGAAACTGGGCAGGGCGAAGTATGTTTCAGGCCTACATTAGAGCAAGGTGAAAACCGTTTCCGTGCAGTCGCGACAGTTGAAGGCGATCAAGATGAGATGGAGATAAGCCGAAATACTTTGTCGGATAGAGAACAAGCTACCCAGTTATCACCTACAGGAGGGTTCTTTAGTTCTACAAGCGGAACTATTGCTGCAGCAATCAGCATAATCGCAGTTATAACGGCTTTTATAGCGAAGGGGCGAGGTTTTAGGCCTCTAAGACTGTTTAATAACTGAAGGTGTTTATTTAATTTCTTTTTCTTTATTCTTTGATTATACTGGCGCGGTTGACATAATTAACGATGTTATAATCCCTGAAGTTACACCTATTACTAATCCGTGGAATACTATAGTTCCTGTAGCTGATGCAGTTACAAATTTGTGTTTATCTACTCCTTCTATTGCTGCAGGTATAGTTAAAAGGCCTCGTATGCCTGGAATCATATTGGAAACTGTTACAGCTGTAAGGCCTCTATTATCTAATGCTTTGAATAATTTGTCAATATTTTTGTCAGATAGTTTAATTATACTGCTTTCGTGAAGATCATCTACAGTTTTATCTCTAAATCTTTGGAAAAGCCAGAACTGTCCTGCAGTCGATGCAGTAACTGTTATCGCCAAGATTGTGTAGAAATACTGAGTCTGAGTGACATAGACAACTGCGGCAGCAATCAATAGTAGATCTGTAGGAAACATTTTTCCAATCAGTGCGCCTTCCATAAAGAATACTACAGCCAAGAAGGGGAGGCCTAAGCCAGCCAAAAGTTCCAAAGTTAAGGATTCAATCCCGAACATCGATTCAATACCCTCCTTTAATCAGGTTGATTACTCTGTTTGTGCTTCTCTCCAGTACAGTTGCATGACCTAAGGCTGTGAAGATTGATAATAATCTTACAGGAAGGCCTGGACTGAATCCTTTGCGGAATTCTCGGTAATTCTTGGTCTGTCGAGCGCTAGAAATTAAAGTAAGTCTATCAAGAAACTCTGTTACAAAATTTGAGTTAGTATCAGCATACTCATGATCGATAGAATAAACATGGTTATCTAATATTAGGAAGTTAGTTAGTCTGGCATCTCTTAATGCAAAACCTTGAGAATGAATACTACCAAAGAAATCTCTAAATCGCTTGCCCAAGCTAATAGCTTCTTCATCTGAGGCCTGGTTAAGGTATTCAAATCCGGATTCTCCTTCAACCTTCTGGAAGACAATAGTGTCTTCCTGAACTTCTATTATCTGAGGTGCTTTAAACTCACATTTTTCAAAGAAGTTTAGGGATTTTTTCTCTGTATCCATTCTTTTCTTACGAGAATAATACTCAGGACCCGATAATATAGTTGTGGCTGAGAGCAGGAAGCTGGTTAAGGGGAACTGAGAGTATATCTTGATAACCTCGTTATCAGTGAAATATACATCATTAGTCAGGCCTTCATCATCTTTTTCTGCCTGTTCAACCAGATCTTCAATATCTTCCGCCATCACCAAATATTTGGAGGCCTTCGTACTTAATTATGGCCGGCTTATTCTCACAATCTGTAAAGAGTGTTCAAAATAATCCAACAGAATAGTGTTGTAATTAGGCGAACATTCTATTCTTTTTAATACCTTTTGAAACCTCTAGTTAGTGACTACACAATATAAGAGAGTTCAATAAAAAAGAACAACCTCCGTGGTTATGGAGACAAACAACTTAATTTAACATAGTTTAACTCTTCCTGAGGCCTTCTAAGAGAGAAATTGAAACTTATCATATTCTCAAATCCTGCCAGTTCTAAACCTGCAACTAGACACATTTAAGATTACCAGATACATTCATAATTAAGCGCTGTAGGCCTCAATGTGCTTTACTGCATAATCGGCCTCAGCCACCCACTTTTCCATTCAACTTTCATAATTACAGAATTAGCTAAATTTTCTAATTTAGACAAGTAATGAGTGTGAAACTCCTTTGAACACTCGCAGATTTTGGCAATATTCTCAAAATAGGCCAACACAAAGAAGGTATAATACAAACGAGTGAACGAGTGACTCACCCAGTCAATAAGAAAACATACCTTCTTTATTATATACCTGATCTGGATCGCTTACCCTTGATAATGGACGAAGATGTATATGAAAACCACAACTTCGTATATTTCAATATACCTTCTTTATTATGAGGCGTTTTCAGAAAGCCTCAAAAAACCCGAAACAGAAGAGTGTTCAAAACAAAAG
>LFFM01001037.1_pt1 | contig 19761 bp, 15 predicted proteins | sample 643131 | NCBI WGS metagenome assembly LFFM01 (sample SAMN03777445, study PRJNA286221) | soda lake metagenome | biome: soda lake; feature: Kulunda steppe; material: water; isolation source: sample Tc-Br brine of Tanatar trona crystallizer | place: Russia: Kulunda steppe | collected 2011-07
AACGAATGAGCGAGGACTTCTACGACGTACTCGGTGTGAGCCAGGACGCCTCCGCCGAGGAGATCAAACAGGCGTACCGGGAGAAGGCGACGGAATACCACCCGGACGTAAGCGACGATCCCGACGCAGAGGAGAAGTTCAAGAAGATCCAGAAGGCAAAGAAGGTCCTGACCGACGAGGAGAAACGGCAGGCCTACGACCGGATGGGCCACGACCGCTACGAACAGGCCGAAAAGCACGGCTTCGACGCCGGCGAGGCCGGTGGGATGGGCGGTGGCCCCTTCGGCGGCATGGGCGGTGGCGGGATGGGCGGTGGCGGCATCGGCGACATCTTCGAGCAGTTCTTCGGCGGGGGCCGTGGCCGGAACCGTCCGCGAAAGGGTCGTGACCTGCGGACCGAACTCGAGATCGACCTGGAAGAGGCCTTCGAGGGCGCAGAAAAGCAGTTCACCGTCGAGCGACCGGAGACCTGTGCAACCTGTGACGGCGAGGGCCACCCGCCGGAGGCAGACGCCGAGACCTGTCCGGAGTGTCAGGGCCGTGGCCAGGTCACCCAGGTTCAACAGACCCCACTCGGCCGGGTTCAACAGACGACGACGTGTCCACGCTGTGAGGGTGAGGGGACGCTGTACTCGGAAACCTGTAGTGACTGTCACGGAGAGGGGTACGTCCGTGAGGAGGCGACCCTCTCGGTCGAGATTCCCGCCGGGATCAGCGACGGCCAGACACTCCGGATGGAAGGGGAAGGTGCCCCGAGTCCCAACGGCGGCCCTCACGGCGACTTGCTGATCGACGTCACCGTCCGCGACCACGAGGAGTTCGAACGCGAGGGCGACGACCTCCGATACCGCCTGCCAATCTCTTTCCCACAGGCGACCTTCGGCGACACCGTCGAGATCCCGACCCTCGAGGGCAGCGTCGACCTCGAGATCCCCGCTGGAACCCAGAGTGGCGAGACGTTCCGCCTCGAGGGCGAGGGGATGCCCCGTCTGCGCCGTCGAGGACAGGGTGACCTCCACGTCAAAGTCCAGGTCGTCACACCCGAGAGCCTGAACAAAGAACAGCGGGAAGCCCTCGAAGCCTTCGCCGAGGCCGGCGGCGAGGACATCGAGGTCAACGAGGGCTTTTTCGAACGGCTCAAATCGAGTTTCTAGCCGTCACTCGTCCACGGCCACCTCGAGCGGTGGGGTCGTGTACAACACCTCGTCGTCGGACACCAGTTCGAAGACGACCGTCGTCTGGCCAGTGGCCTCCCCACGGACGTCGACGACGTCGTCGCTGACGTCGACCTCGAGTCGTGCCGGGCCGTCTCCTTCGGGGACGGTCGCGTCGAGTCGGTACGGTTCGCTTTCTCCGAGCGCGACCGGCTCCGTCTCCGTGTCGAGGACCGTCAGTTCCGCCGAGACGGGTTCCTCGAGTGGAACGTTCCAGGGGGTGAAATGCCAGTGGCCGTCGAGTCCGTGCAGCTCCGCGATCATTTCCCCGGTCTCCGGTTCGCGGAGGGTGATCGGGTGGATCTCGTCTAACCCCCGGTCGCCGACCGGGACCGTCGGTTCTCGGTCCGTCCCGTCGTCGGTTTCCTCCGCCGGCTTCTCATCCGTGGTGTCCTCGAGACAGCCCGCGAGCAACGCGGTTCCGACGGTCAAAGAGCCGACTACGAACCACCGCCGTCTGAATTCGGCGTCGTACGGTCCCATAGTGGGTGTTGTCACTCGCTGCGTTTTACCTTTTCTTTCCACCCTTCAGAATCGTATTATTCGACGTTTGAACCAGCCCGGACGGGAGCTCACCAGAACGCCTGCGTCCTCGCGTACTCACGTTCCTGGGTCAAGATATCCCGGTAGAAGTCCGCCTCGTCCTCCCGATGGCGGTTGATGATCCGGGCGGCGTTGTGCGGTCCGACGCCGCGGGCGGCCATCGCGACCACGGCGCGTTTGCCGTGGCTCTGGACCAGGCTCGCGCTCCGGTAGGCCCGTTCGGTCAGGCGTTCCTGTTCGTCGTCTCTCTCACTCGCCCGCACCGCCTCGATCGCCTCCTCGTCCCAGGGGTTGAGCGCGGCGATCCGCGTCGAGCCACACTCGGGACACTCCGGCCGGTCTCTCACTCGGCGGACCTTCGTCTTCGAGTTCCACTCCTTACAGTGGGTACAACAGAGGACGATCCGGTCGTTTCTGATCCGCTCGCGGACCGTCTCGATGACGCTCGCGTCGGCGTTTTCGGGAGCCAGGAGCTCCCGACCCGACGAGCGCCCACCCAGGCCGACCGGCGTTCGCCCACGGACGGAGACGACCTCGAGGTCGTCCCCCTGGATCGCCTCGAGAACCCGACTCGCCCCCTCGACGTCTAGGTCCTCGTGGAAGATTTCCCTGACCGACTCCTCGTACATCGGGGTGTCCTCGAGAGCGGAGAGCAGGCGCTCGTTGGACATCCGGCCCGACCCCTGCCAGCGTTTGAGCGCGCCGAACTTCGCCGAGACCTGCGAGAGCCGGAAGGCGAGTGCGTCAGAGCGCTTGAGCCCGAGTTCGACGATGGCCTCGACGTGGGCTGGGTCGGTCGTCGTGAGGGTCTCCTCGACGTCCCCGCGTGAGATCGACCCGGGAACCTCGAGTTCGATCCGGTAGGGGTCGACCTCGAGGCCGACCGAGGAGCCAGTTCGCTGTCCGAGCAGCGCCGAGAGCACGCGTCCGAGGGTTTCGTTGACTTCGTGGCCGAAGGCCGCGTTGACGACCACCGTTCGCCCGCGCTGTTCGATCACGATCCGGTCGTCGGTTGGCACTGGAGCGCCGCCGTCGACGTGGTCCTCGAGTTCCTCGAGAGCGGACTCGAGGGTGTCCGCCTCGGCGGGGTAGCGCCCGGAGAGTTCCCGGGCGACGGCGAACGCGTCCGCGCCGGCCTCGAGTTGGGCCCCGGCGACGCCGCGGATCTCCCCCACCTCCTCTGCGACCGCACAGGGGACGGGAATTTCCTGGCCGATCCAGGAGGGAACTTCGCCAGTGGGGTCCTCGATCGGGCTCACGCGGACGATCGCCTCCTCGTCGTCGACCTCGGCGATGCGCCACATCTCCCCACGCTGGACGAAGATCTCGCCGGGGGTCGCGAAGTTGACGACGAAGCGCTCGTCTAAACTGCCGATCGTCGACCCCGAGGCGATGTCTTTGACCTCGTAGGTCTCCTCGTCGGGGATCATCGAGAGGTTCGCGTAGACGTACTGCCAGGTCCCCCCACTCGTCTCGATCCGGCCTTCGCCCTCGTCGTGCCAGACGATCCGGTTTCGGTGCAGTTCCGAGAGCACCTCACGGAAGTCCGCTTCCGGGAGGTCCCTGAAGGGGTACGCCCGGCAGACGATCCCGTAGGCGGTCTCGACCCCCGTCTCGCCGCTGCTCCGGACGATCCCCGGGATCTGGTTTGCCACCACGTCGAGACTCCCCTCGTGGATGTCGGCGGGTTCGACCTCGCCCGCTCGAGCCCGCCGGGCGATGGCCAGCGCCTCGAGGGTATCGTCGGGTCGGGTGGTGACGATCGTCCCCTTCGAACGTTCGTCCAGTCGGTGGCCAGCCCGGCCGATGCGCTGGAGCAGCCGGGAGACCTCCCGGGGGCTCTGGTACTGGATCACGTGATCGATCGAGCCGACGTCGATGCCGAGTTCCAGCGAGGAGGTACACAGGAGCGCCTCGAGGTCGCCGGCCTTGAACCGATCCTCGACGTCGATTCGGGCTTCCTTCGAGAGGCTGCCGTGGTGGACGCCGATGGGTGCCTCGAGTTCCCGGAACCGAGAACCGAGCGCCTCGGCAGTCTGGCGGGTGTTGACGAAGATCAGCGTCGATTCGTACTCGGAAACGAGGTCCCGTATCAGTCGAACGTGACTCGCCGTCTCGGGGTCGGTCATGAGTTTTCCGGCGAGACGTTCGTCCTCCTCGGTAACTTCCGGTTTACGAACCGTCACCGAGACGTTGCTCCCGACGTCGATCTCGCGGATTTCACAGGGGCGACCACCCGTGAGGAAGTTCGCCACCTCGCCCGGGTCGCCGACGGTCGCCGAGAGGCCGATCCGCTGGAAGGGGCCGGCGAGATCGCGCAGGCGCTCGAGGCCGACGGCGAGTTGTGCCCCCCGTTTCGAGGCGGCGAGTTCGTGAACCTCGTCGATTACGACGTGGGAGACGTCGGCGAGCCCCTCCCGGAGACGATCCCCGGTGAGCATCGCCTGGAGGGTCTCTGGGGTCGTGATGAGGACGTCCGGCGGGTCCTCCGCCTGTTTGCTTCGCTGGTACCGGGTCGTATCGCCGTGACGGACGTCGACCTCGAGGCCCACGGTCTCCCCCCACCACTCCAGACGCTCGAGCATGTCCCGGTTGAGCGCGCGCAACGGGGTGACGTAGAGGGCCGAAAAGCCCTCGGGTGGCCCGTCCTCGAGGATTCCATCGAAGACGGGCAACATGGCCGTCTCGGTCTTGCCGCTGCCCGTGGGTGCGATCACGAGTGCGTTCTTCCCGGCGGCCAGCGGCGGGATGGCAAGACGCTGTGGTGGTGTCGGCGTCGAGAACCCGCGTTCGGAGAGGGCCGTGCGAACCGGTTCCCCGAGGTGGGTAAACGCGGCCGGGTCCCCGTCTGTCATTGGCCGCTGTAGGGGCGAACGGCGGAAAAGACCGTTGTTTCGGGCGAAACGGTCGGTGGAGGCGGCGGGCGGTGGGAAGTCGGCGCCGTTCTTTCCCGACTCGTTTGAACCCGGATGGCGTTCGAGACGTGATCTGCCCCGTGTTCTCGCGTCCCCACTCGAGGGGGGCGGCCAGTGACCGCCGCTGGAGTGGAGACGGACGGTCCTTTTTGGCAATAATTACCGTAAAAGGTGTACGATACGTTTCCCACAAAAATTAACTACTGATAGTTTCTCACCCCGAATTCCAAATCATAGATGGTTATCAATCGGGCGGTGTTGCCGTCACGCGGAGTACTTTGATAACAAGTAGCATGTGTGGGGTAGATGGCTACAAAGACCACCCGTCGTCGAACGTACCTGAAATGCGTTGGAGCCATCAGTGGGATTTCACTCGCGGGTTGTCTGGGCGAGGGTTCAGATGACACGGATGGCGACGATCTAGATGACACGGACAGCGAGGGTTCGGACGATGCCGACGACGAACCGGACGAACACGAGGTGATCGTCGGACCGGATGGAGACTGGGTGTTCGATCCCGAAGAGATCACGATCAGTGTCGGTGACACTGTCGTCTGGTACTTCGACAGCCCCGGACACAACGTCACGTCCCATCCGGACGCGCCGGGAGACCCCGAAAACCCGGAGGACGCGGAGCCGTTCGCCTCCTACGACGGTGACGACCACATGGCGGTAAACGAGGAGGGGACCGAGTACGAACACGCGTTCGACGTTCCCGGCGAGTACGTGTACGTTTGCTCACCACACATCCCACAGATGACTGGAACTGTAACCGTCGAAGAATAAGACCATGTCAACGAAACACAACGCGGATCGGAACCGAGACGAACAGGAAACGACTCACGACGACCGGCGGCGACGGTTCCTCGATCGTCGGCGGTTCATGCTGGCAACCGGAACGGCCGCAGGCGTCGCCCTCGCCGGGTGTACGGGCGACGAGCCCGGCGACGACGATGACGACCACGACGATGACGACGACACCGACGTCGACGATGACGAACCGGGGCCCGGAGACAGGGAGTACCTGGAGGAGAAGTTCCCCGGCTTGTTGATCCACTCGGCGGATCCGGAGAACGCCGAGGCGGAGTTCCGGGAGACGTACACCGAGTACATCACGCCATCGGAAGAACACTACATCCGAAACCACTACCTCGCACCGCAGATCGAAGAGGACGACTGGGAGATCTCACTCGGCGGGACGGTCGAGGAGGAAGTCGACATCACGATGGCGGAACTCCGCGAGGAGTACTCGACGGAGACCGTCACTCACGTCATGCAGTGTTCGGGCAACGGCCGGTCCTATTTCGATCCGGAAATCGCCGGCAACCCCTGGCGCTTCGGTGCGGTCGGGAACGCCGAGTGGACGGGTGCGCCGATGAGCGAGGTCCTAGAGGAGTACGGTGCCGACACGAGCGACGGCATGTGGGTGATGTTCGCCGGAGACGACCACCCCGAGGGCGAGGACGTGTTCGCCCGGTCGATCCCGATGGGGAAGGTGATGGAAGACTGTATTCTCGCCTACGAGATGAACGGCGAGGAGATGACCGCCGAACACGGCCACCCCGTCCGTCTCGTCGTCCCCGGGTGGTTCGGCAACAACAACGTCAAGTGGGTCGCCGAGATCGAGGTGATGGAGCGGATGATGATGGGTGACGACGAGGAGCTGTTCCACGAGGATTACGAGACCGACGACTACGAGGACTACCTCCACTGGCAACAGAACGCCTACCGTATCCTCGCGGAGGGTCAAGAGTCGATCCGCGTCGAGACCATCGAGGAGTTCGACACCCGCGAACAGATGGACATGGAAGACCGTGGGGAGATGGAAGTCCCACCCTACATCTACGACCAGAACGTCAAATCGCTGATCGGCTACCCCGGCGAGGACGACACGGTCGAACCACGGGACGAAGACGGTATGATCGAGGTTCTCGGCGTCGCCTGGGCCGGCGACGACGAGGTCACCGAGGTGGAAGTCTCCGCCGACGGCGGCGAGACCTGGGAGAACGCTGAGTTCTTCGGCGAGGACAACGGCCCCTACGCCTGGCGACAGTTCCGCTACATGTGGGACCCCGACGAGGAAGGCGAGTACACCCTCTACTCACGGGCGACCGACGAACTCGACCGCTCTCAGCCACGGACCGTCTCCGACATCGAGGACGGCCAGATCACGGTCGAAGACGACACCTTCCCCTACGAGATGGGTGGCTACTGTCTCAACACCTACGAGGAACACGGCGTCGACGTGACCGTCGAGATGTGATCACTGGCTGTACTTCGGAAGCACTGCTAGTACCGCAGGTTCTTCAGTGTGTATCGGTTCGTCGTGTGATCGCGACTCGCCACGAGGTGTTGGTCGCCGTCACCCGACTCGAGTTCGGCGGTGAAGTTTCCGGGATTGCCGGGGTTGATCGAGGCCGGCGGATCCTGGAGGTCGAACGAGAACGTCCCCGTATCGCCCCTGACGCGATCTGTTTTCCTGGCTTCGGCGTCGATGGCCTCGCCGTTTCGTTTCACGTCTAGCTGTCCGGTGAGTTCCCACGTGTCGCCGCCATAACGCACTTTCTCGCCCTCGAGTTCCGGCTTCTCGATTTCGACCATGCGTGGACTACTGCCACGGGGAGGCCGATTAGCTGTTTCGGTACGTTTCTCAGGATAGGGGGCTGTAACTATTCGCGACGGTCCGGCCGTTCGGTCGCCCGCCGGAGCAATCCGAGGAAGGTGTTCACCTCCCGTTCGGTCGGGTCCGCCCGCCCGTACACCCGGCGGATCATCCGCATCGTCTTCTCGCGTTTCCCTTCGGGGTGGTTGAGTTCCTCGAGCAGCCCCTCCCAGTTGTCATAGAGTCGCTCGAGGGCGGGTTCGGGGGCCCGCACGCGCTCGACGTCGGGGAGCTGGGTGTCCTCGAGGGCGAGATCGCGGAGTTCATAGAGGGTAACGGTCGCGGCCTGGCCGAGGTTGAGGACGGGGTAGTCGGCGTTCGCCGGGATCGAACAGATCTCGTCGATCCGAGCGAGTTCCTCGTTCGTGAGCCCGACGCGTTCGCGGCCGAAGACGAGCGCGGTGGGACCCTCGACGGTGGGTAAGCGTTCGGCCAGATCGGCCGGCGTCGAGTACGGAAAACGGACGTGGTTGCGGTCGTCCTCGTTCGTGACGGCGGTACAGCCGACCGTGTGGTAGGTCTCGAGGACGTGATCGAAGCTGACTTCTCGGGCGCTCGGGAGGACGTCTGCTCGCGCCTGGCCGGCGAAGCCGTAGGCCTCCCCGTCGGGGTCCAGTTCCGGGGGATCGACGAGCAGGAGCTCCGAGAAGCCGAAGTTCTTCATCGCTCGAGCGATTGTCCCGACGTTCCCCGGGGTCTTCGCGTCGACGACGACGACCGTCGGCGGCTCGCGTGTATCGTCGGTCACGGTCGGCTACTCGCGTGTCACTCGAGTCGCCTCGGCGATGATCTCGAGGGCTCGTTTCAGCTCTTCGGTCCCGGTCGCATACGAGAGGCGGGCGGAGCCCGCGCCGTTCTCGCCGAAGGCGTCGCCGGGGACGACGACGACGCCGCGATCGAGGACTTCCGCACACCAGCCCTCGGGGACCTTCGGCATCGCGTAGAACGCCCCCTTCGGGGTTGGGACCTCGAGGCCGGCGTCCTCGAGGCCGTCGAGAACGATGTCCCGACGCTCTTCGAACGCCTCGACCATCTCCTCGACGGGCTCGTGTGGACCCGTGAGGGCGGCTTCCGCGGCGTACTGGGCGGGCGCGCTCGCACACGCCTGGGCGTACTGGTGGACCCGGAGCATGCGTTCGATGCGACGGTTCGACCCGGTCACCCAGCCGAGTCGCCAGCCGGTCATCGAGTAGGTCTTCGAGCAGGCGCTGACGACGACGACGTTGTCGGTCTCGGCGAACTCGAGTGGCGAGCGGTGGGTCCCTTCGAAGACGATGTGCTCGTAGACCTCGTCGGAGAGACAGAGCACGTCGTGTTCGTCGGCGATGCGGGCGAACTCGCGCATGTCGTCCTCGCTCTGGACGGCACCCGTCGGGTTCGCGGGGCTGTTGACGACGAAGACGGCGGTGTCGTCGGTGATCGCCTCCTCGACGGCCGCCGGATCCATCGTGAGGTCCTCACGGAGGGGGATCGGCTTCGGCGTCCCGCTTGCGATCCGGGTCAACGCGTCGTAGGAGACGAAGCCGGGATCCGGGAAGATCACCTCCTCACCCGGATCGACGTGGGCCTCTAAGACGAGATGAAGCGCCTCGCTGCCGCCGGCGGTGGCGACGACGTCCTCGGGGTCGACCTCGAGGCCGTAATCCCGGTCGTACTTCGCGCTGATCGCCTCCCTGACCCCCATCGTTCCCTTGTTCGAGGTGTAGGCGTCGGTATCTCCGGCCTCGATCGCCTCGATCGCCGCCCGTCTGGCGTGGGCCGGCGTCGGGAAGTCCGGCTGACCGATACCGAGGTTGATCGCGTCCTCGCCTGCGGCCTCGAACACTTTTCGAATACCGCTGATCGACACCTGTTCGACCCTGTCTGCGAACTCCGTCATAGCTTGAACGCCGACCGCGACCCCGATAACTCTTGATGAGTCGGTCGACGGTCGGTGACAGTGACAGTGTTCTGACCGTAACTGTTCGACCGGAAAGAATATGCCCACACCGGCTCTGAGGGGTGGTAATGAGATCGAGACGCTCCGTTCTCGCCGCCGCCGGCACTGGCGCACTCGCCCTTACCGCGGGCTGTGTCGACTTCGCGCTCGGGAACGCCCCCCTCGAGTTCGACGCCTCCCGCGTCGCGCCCACCGACGAGGCCCTCGAGGAAACCGGCTACACCGAAGACGAGGTAGACGAGAACGTAATCGAGGAGGAAGTCGACGTCGGCGTCACCCGGGAGGTCCGGGCGGGGTTTTGGGTCTCGACGTACACCAAAGCCGTCGACGTCCAGACGATCGACGAGGACGGCGCGCTCTTCGGTGCCGTGTCGATGCCGAAAATCGAAATCCTCGGCGCGAGTTTCAACCCGCTGATGGAGATGGACAGCGAGGAACTCCTCGGGGAACTCGGTGGCGAACTCGAGGGTGGGTACGGCGACGTCGGCGGCCTAGAGCGCGTCGAGGCGGTCAGCTCCGAAACGGAGGTTCTGGGGGACCAGCGGACGATCGACGTCTTCGAGGGAAGTGCCGACTTCGACGGCGAGGAACTCGACGTCGAACTGCTCGTCACGGCCTTTGACAACGGGGACGACTATCTCATCTTCCTCGGTGGCTATCCACAGCTGTTCCCCGACGAACGCGACAACGTCCGCGAACTGCTCGGGTCGGTCGAACACCCACTCGAGTGAGTAAACCGACGATTGAGCCTCGTACTTTCTATAAACCGGTTCCGGATCCCGGGACTGACGTTCCCAGATTCGGAGAATCCGCCCGCATTTATATGCAAGCGGGCGACGATTCACTGGTATGGCCGCCGAATCGATCGAATCACCGGACATTTCCGATGAACCGACCCCGCTGCGTGTCGTCCTCGAGATCGAACCGCCAGCGGACGTCTCCTGTCCCGTCGTGAATCGGACTCCCGACGCGTCCTCGATCACCCAGACGCTCACGTCGGCTACCGAGGAGCAGACCTGTCAGAACGAAGTGATGGTCGTCGACGGAACGACGCCACGGACCGAGTACCTCTCGACGACCGTCGACTCCTCGTGTGTCTGTGCGACGCTCAGCCAGTTCGAGTGTGTCTACGACCTCGAGGGCGTCCAGGACGGCTCGCTCCGGATCGCCATCTCCGTTCTCGACCGGACGCTCCTCGGTGAGATCGTGTCGGCGCTCGGAGAGACCGGCGCGACCGTCGACGTCCGCCGGATCTCACGGGTGAACCGAAGCGAGACGATGGAACTCGATACGACGGAGATTACCGACAAACAGCGCGAGGCCGTCGAACTCGCGGTCGAACTCGGCTACTACGACCGTCCGCGGGACGCGGACCTTCAGGAGCTGGCGGACCGCTTGGGTATCTCCAAGTCCGCAGTCTCCCAGCGGCTCAACGCCGTCGAGTCGACGCTCGTCCAGTCTCTCGTCTCCAGTTGCGGGAACGCGTAGCTCCCCGAGTTCTCCCGTACTCATCAAAATCGAGATGGTCGGCTCGACCATCGCGTGACTCCACCACGACCCCATCGTCCCGGGTGGCTCGCCCCCATGCAGGTACACCCGGAACGCCACGTTCCCTGCACGTGGACGGTTCGGGCGATACCGCCTGAGAGTTGTGCTGTATATTACAGTCTCTCGTATCGGGGTGTCTCCAGTTCCCGACGATCCGTCCGAAAGACGGTCTCAAGGAAAGACTAGTAGAACTCGCGGACGAGGTCCATCGCGTCTTCCGGTGCGCCCGCGGGAATGTCGGACATGTCCTCGGTGAGACCGTGTTGGTCACGGTAAGGGACGGAGTTCTCGTCCTGATAGATGACGCCCTGGTATTCCTTATCGGCGTCGAGGATGACCGTTTTCGCCGCCTCGTAGTCGGTCGGATCGTGGCCGTCCTCTTTCAGGTCGACTAAGCTGTCACGGAAGTAGTCGTAGGTGTCGACGTCGTTGAAGGTGACACACGGCGAGTAGACGTTGACGAAGCCAAAGCCGTCGTGTTCGATCGCCTCCTGGATGATCTCCTGGTGGCGGAGGGCGTCGGAGCTAAACGACTGGGCGATGAACGTCGCCCCCGAGGCGAGCGCGAGCGCGTGGGGGTTGACCGGGGGCTGTTTTGGCCCCTCGGGCGTCGTCGAGGTTTCGAAGTCCGAGCGGGAGGTCGGGGAGGCCTGCCCCTTCGTCAGCCCGTAGATGCGGTTGTCCATGACGATGTAGGTCATATCGACGTTCCGGCGGACGGCGTGGACGAAGTGGCCGGCACCGATCGAGAAGCCGTCGCCGTCGCCGCCGGCGACCATTACCTCGATGTCGGGCCGGGAGAGTTTGACCCCGGTGCCGACGGGTAGTGCCCGGCCGTGGACCCCGTGGAGTGCGTAGCTGTGCATGTAGGTCCCGATTTTGCCGGAACAGCCGATGCCAGCGACGACGAACGTGTTGTCCGGGTCGTTGCCGGTCTCGGCGAGTGCTTTCATCATGCCGTTCATCGTGCCGAAGTCCCCACAGCCGGGACACCACGTGGGCTGTTTGTCGGACTTGAAGTCGGTGAATCGTACGTCTGAGCTCATGCTGGAACCTCCTCGGTGAGTTTCGCTTTGATCTCTTCGGCGAGTTCGTCCGCGTTGAAGCGAACACCGGTGTACTTGTTTATGCGTTTGACACGGGTAAGCGTGTCGTGTTCGAGCAAGTCCGCGAACTGGCCGTTGGCGTTACACTCGACGACGATGACGTCCTCGGCCGCTTCGAACTCCGCTGTGAGGTCCGGGCGCGGGTGGATGTAGGGGACCGATAGGACGCGGAGGTCGACACCCTCTTTCTCGAGGGAGTCGAGGGCTTCGATCAGTGCGCCCTCGTTTGAACCCCACGAGACGACGAGCGCGTCGGCATCCGCGTCACCGAACTCCCGGTAGTCGAACTCCTCGCGCTCACGTGCGGTCTCTACCTTGCGGTTTCGTTTGTCGACCTGCTGGACACGGACCTCCGTGTCCTCGGTACGACGACCGATTTCGTCGTGTTCCAGGCCGGTAGACATGTGTGCACCGTCGGCTATCCCGGGGATCGCACGCGGGCTGACGCCGTCTTCCGTGTCGGCGTGCGCCCGGAACCGGCCCTGGTCGTCGAGCCACTCCTCGACGTCGCCCTCGTCGACGAGTTTCCCACGGTCCACCTCGACGGCGTCCATGTCGAACGTCTCCGGGGGGAACGTCTGCTCGGTGACCGACATTGCCAGATCCGAAACGAGGAAGACGGGGGTCTGGTACTTCTCTGCGAGATTGAAGGCCTCGATGGTCTTCCAGAAACACTCGTCGATCGAGGTCGGTGCGACGACGAACCGCGGAACTTCGCCGTGGCCGCCGTAGAGGGCCATGTTGAGGTCGCCCTGTTCCTGTTTGGTCGGCATCCCCGTCGAGGGGCCCGAGCGCATGACGTCGGTGATGACCAGCGGCGTCTCGCTGGCCGCGACCAGACCGAACGTTTCGGTCATCAGATCGATCCCGGCACCCGAGGTCGCGGTCATCGCCCGGGCGCCCGCACGGGCACTGCCGAGGGCCATGTTGATCGCCGAGAGCTCGTCTTCGGCCTGGACGACGTGGCCGCCGTACTCTTCGATGCGCCCGGTCAGATACTCCATGATCGACGTCGCGGGCGTGATCGGGTAACCGGCGTAGAACCGACAGCCAGCGACGAGCGCGCCCATGCCAAGCGCCTCGTTGCCGTTGAGCAGAACGTAATCGTTGTCCGTCGTCTCGAGGTCGTACCCGAGTCCGAGGTCGTAGTTGTCCTCGACGTACTTCTCGCCGAGACGCGCCGCCTCTTTGTTGTTCTCGACGATCTTCGAGCCTTTGCCGCCGAAGCGTTTCTCGAGTGCCTCATCGAGGTACTCGACGTCGAAACCGGTGATCGCACACGCGGCACCGAGTGCGACGATGTTTCGCATGATCGCCCCACCTGCGTCCTCCGCGAGGGACTTGAGGGGAACGTCGACGCCGGTCACGTACTCCGGAACGTCGGCGTCCCAGGAGCGTTCGCCGTCGTAGATGATCGCACTGCCGTCGTGGAGTTCGTCGGTGTTCTCGTCGATAGTTCGCTGGGTCAACGCCACCAGGATGTCGAGTCGGTCGACGACGCTCTGTACCTCGTCGACGGACGTCCGAATCTTGTAAGCGGTGTACCCACCACGGATCCGTGACGCGAAGTCTTTCGACGTGAATACGTGTCGTCCGGCCCGTGACAGTGCCTGGGCGAAGATTTTGCCCGTGGAGTCGATACCGTCGCCGGCCTCGCCTCCGATTGCCCAGTTGAGGTCCTCAGCCATATCATGGCGAACTTGCCCGCCACAAATGAAAAGGCTTCTGAAAACCCGCCTAAACCCCGCTTATCGGCCGATATTTACAATCGACGTACTCAAAAAATCATGATCTATATCCCGGGATTTTCAGCCTCGAGAGCAACGGCTTTTTGCGTGCCGGGCAAACTCGTCGGTATGGATCACACCGCTACCGTCCAGTCGGTCGAAGACGTCGGTCCGGATACCGTCGCCCTCGAGTTCGAGACCCCCCCGGCGTTCGACGCCGACCCCGGACAGTTCGTCGCCCTCACAGTCGAGTTCGACGGTGAGGAGGTCAAACGCTTCTATACGCTCTCTTCGCCCTCGGTCGGTGAGACCTTCGAGATCACCGTCGGCGTCGACCCCGAGGGGGACCTCTCCCCGTGGCTCGCCGATCGTGACCCCGGTGACACCGTCCCCATGGACGGCCCCTTCGGTGCGATCGCCTACGAGGCCGACGGTGACGTCGTCGCGGTCGCCGGCGGGCCCGGGATCGGCCCCGCGGTCGCCATCGCCGAGGCTGCCCGCGAGGCCGACCACGAGGCCACGGTGATCTACCAAGACGACGAGCCAGCACACCGCGAGCGCCTCGAGGCGCTCGGCTCCTCGGGCGCGGACGTGACGATCGTCGACGACGATGACGAGGACGGACTCGCCGACGCGGTCGGTATGGCCCTCGAGGACGGCCAGGTCTACGCCTTCGGCTTCGAGGAGTTCGTCCACGCGGTCACGGACGCGATCGAAGCGGCCGGCGGCGATCCCGACGAGGCGCTGATCGAGAACTTCGGGTGACTCCCCGTCTGAAGACGGTTCGGGAGTCGGGACGTCGACGGAGTCGGCGTCGACCGACTGCTAGAACGGCGAGCGAAGCGAACCGTTATCGGACTTTCTCGCCGGGGTCGGCGTCTCCGTGAGTCGTCAGCAGGTCCGCTTGCTCGCCCGCGGCGAGGACCATTCCGTTGCTCTCGACGCCGAACAGCTCTGCGGGCTCCATGTTCGCCAGCAGGACGACTTTGGTTCCCGGCAATTCCTCGAGGTCGTGCAGTTGCTTGATGCCGGCGACGACCTGCCGGGTCTCGAGGCCGATATCGACTTCCAGACGCGCTAACTCGTCTGCACCCTCGATGCCCTCGGCTCTCTCGATCCGTCCGACGCGGATGTCTAACTCCTGGAACTCGTCGAAACTGATGCGATCCTCGAGTAGTGGCTCGAGGTCGTCGGTGTCGGTCATATCATCGGATTCAGCCTCGTCGGCCTCGTCGCTTTCGGTTTCCTCATCGCCGGCCGCGGCTTCGATCTTCGCCTCGAGTTTCGTCTCGAGTTCCGCGACGCGGTCGTCCTCGATCTTCTCGAAGAGTTCACCGGGTTCCTCGAAGTTCCGCGGTGGGGCCTCAAGGGCGGCCTCGAGGCGGGCGTCGGCGACGTCTCCGTCTTCGCCGAGTTGCTCCCACAGCGCCTGGGCTTTGCCCGGAGCGATGGGCTCGAGTAAGACGCCGACGGCTTTTGCGATCTGGACGCAGTCGCGAATTACCTGGGCTGCCTGCTCTGGGCCTCGCGGCTCGTCGCCGCTCGGCTTTTCGGAGTCCCGTTGGGCCTCGCTCTTCTCGTCGGTGAGCTTCCAGGGCTCGTTGCGCTGGATGTATTCGTTGCCAAACTGGGCGAGTCGGGTCATCGCCCCCCCGACGCCACGCGGCGAGTAGTCGTTGACGCTCTCGCGGAACTCCTCGATTGCGTCGTGGATGCGGGCTTCGACCTCCGCCGAGACCTCCGCCTCGGGCGTTCCCTCGTAGTTGCGGTAGGCAAAGAGTAGACTCCGATAGAGGAAGTTCCCGACCGTGCCCACGAGTTCGCCGTTTACCTTCTCCTGGAAGGCGTCCCAGGAGAAGTCGACGTCCTGCTGGAGGCCGCCGGTGGTCATCAGGTAGTATCGCAGGAGATCGGGGTGAAAGCCCTCCGCTAAGTACTCACGAGCCCAGATCGCTCGGTTCCGACTCGTCGAGAGCCCCTTCCCGTTGATCGTAATAAAACCCGTCGCGGCGACCGCCCGCGGGGTATTGTAGCCTGCACCCTCGAGCATCGCCGGCCAGAAGATCGTGTGGTGTTGGATGATGTCCCGGCCGATGACGTGGACGATCTCACCGTCGTCGCGCCAGACGTCTTCCCAGTCGTACTCGCCTTTCCCGACGCGGTCGGTGTACTGTTTGCTCGAGGAGATGTACTCGATCGGGGCGTCGACCCAGACGTAGAGGACGAGGTCGTCGGCGGCTTCGCCAGGGTAGTCGATCCCCCAGTCCATGTCACGTGTGATACACCAGTCCTGTAGCCCCTCCTCGATCCACTGACGGGGCTGGTTGCGGGCGTTGGAGGTGCCCTCGAGGTCGTCGAGGAAGTCGGTGAGGAACGCCTCGAACTCGGAGACGCGGAAGAACTTGTGTGCGCGCTCGCGATACTCGGCGACGTTGCCGGTGATCGAACTGTGGGGGTCTTCGACCTCGCCGGGCTCGAGGTGGCGCTGACAGCCCTCGTCACACTCGTCGCCACGGGCGCGCTCGCCACAGTACGGACAGGTCCCCTCGACGTAGCGGTCGGGGAGGTACTGGTCGGCGTCGGGGTCGTAGGCGACCTGGATCTCCTTTTCGTAGATGTGGCCTTCCTCCTCTAACGTGCGGACGATCTCCTGGGTCGTCTCGGTGTTCGTCCCGTCGTGGGTGTGTCCGTAGTTGTCGAAGTCGACGGAAAACTGTGGAAACGTCTCCTCGTACTGTTCGTGCCAGCGCAGGGCGAACTCCTCGGGGTCGATACCCTCTTTCTCGGCGTTGACGGCCACGGGGGTGCCGTGCATGTCCGACCCACAGACGTAGGCCGACTGCTGGCCGAGGGTCCCCAAAGCTCGGTTGAACGTGTCCGCACCGATATATCCACGGAGGTGACCGATGTGGAGGTCGCCGTTGGCGTAGGGCAATCCACAGGTCACGACCGCGGGCCGGTCCGTCGGAAACTCGTCGTTGCTCATGTCTGTGGTGACTCGCTGGCGGGCGTAAAACCCGCCGGTTTTCGTTCGCCCCGGACGCGGACGGGATTCGGACTCGAGGGTGTCGTCCGCGGGTTACGACCGCGGAAAGATGGCTTTTCGGACAACTATTGCCGGAGTGATCGATGGCCTTTTTCACACGCCATCTCACTCTGTGCGTATGGCCAGTTCGATAGACGTCCCAAGAGAACAGTGGGCGACACGTCTCGGGTTCATCCTCGCGGCTGTCGGCAGCGCCGTAGGACTCGGAAACGTCTGGCGGTTCCCGTTCGCAGTCGGGGAGGAAGGTGGCGGAGCCTTTCTCCTGGTCTACCTGCTTTTTATCGTCCTGATCGGCTTCCCGGCGATGCTCGTCGAGTTCGTCGTCGGACGCCGGACCCAGCGGAACCCGGTCGGTGCATTGAAAAGACTCGGTGGCGGCGCCTGGACGTACGTCGGGGGGATCTTCATCGTCACCGGCTTCGTGATCCTTTCGTACTACAGCGTCGTCGCCGGCTGGACGATCAGGTACGCGATTCTGGGCGTACAGGGCGGCTACGAGAGCGATCTCGAGGCCGCCGAGGTCCAGTTCGGGACGCTCGCCAGCGGCCTCGACGCGATCGCCTTCCACGCGATCTTCATGGCCGCCGTCATCGCCATTGTGGCTTTGGGGATCAAACGGGGGATCGAACTCGCCGTGAAGGTCATGGTCCCGACGATCATCGTCATCACGCTTGGTCTGGCCGCCTACGCGTTCACCCTTGACGGGGCGAGTGAGGCCTACTCGTACTACCTCTCGCCCGAGTTCGGCGTCATCGCCGCCGAGTGGCAAAGCATCCTGCCTGCGGCGGCCGGACAGGCCTTTTTCACGCTCTCGCTCGGCATGGGTGTGATGATCACCTACGCTTCCTACCTCGGTGAGGACCGAAATCTCGCCGAAGACAGCGCGATCATCATCGGCCTCGACACGTTGATCGCGTTCATCGTCGGCCTGGTCGTCTTTCCCGTCTTCTTCACCGCGGGCGTCGACCCGGGTGAGGGTGGCCCCGGTTCGCTCTTTGTCACCCTCGCCGCTGCCTTCGGTGACATCACGCTCGGCTGGCTGATCGGGGCGGTCTTCTTCGCCACCGTCGCCATCGCCGCACTCTCGAGTGCTATCAGTATCCTCGAGGTCGTCGTCTCCTACCTGATCGACGAGAAGGGGATCGACCGCAAGACCGCCACGCTCGGCGTCGGCGGCGCGATCTTCCTGCTCGGCATCCCCTCGGCGATGGATCTCGTCTTGCTCGATCTGTTCGACGGCTTCGCCGACGGGATCCTACTCGTCCTCGGTGGCCTGTTGCTCGCCGTCTTCGTCGGCTGGCTCACCGGTAACTTCGGTAGGGAGGAACTCCGAAAGGGAATCGGCGACCTCGGCGCCTACGGCGACGCCTGGATCTGGTTCGTCCGGATCCCCGTCGTCCTCGCGCTGATCGCTGCGCTTATCCTCGGGATCCTCGGATACTACGACTTCCTCACCAGCATGGAAGAGGGTGAAGGCTTCGCCTGGTGGATCGAGGAGAACCTCTAGGCCACCTTTTCCACGACTCGACGTCGCTGTAGCCGCGTTTATGACCCCCTCGAGTCAATCCTACCGTATGTCACTGGTGTTGCCGAGCGAACTCGTCGTCGATCGCTTCCTCCCGACGGTCCGGGCGATGCTCGCCTCGCGGCTCGCAGAACGCGGGATGACCCAACAGGAGATCGCGGCCCACCTGGGCGTTACGCAGGCGGCAGTCAGCAAGTACGTGAGCGGTGACGACGCCGGCGACGACCGCTTTCGCGAGGACCCCGAAACGGTCGCGACCGTCGACCGAATCGCCGGGGGACTGGCGGACGGTGGGATGGACGGTTACGAGGCCCTCGGCGAACTGCTCGAGTTGATCCGTCGCCTCGAGGACCGGGGCCCGATCTGTGCGCTTCACGAGGAGGTCATGCCCGAACTCGAGGGGCTCGGGTGTGATCTGTGCGTGCGTGGGTTCGACGCCGAGGTGCGGACCGAACGGGACACGCTGGCGAACGTTCGAAAGGCTGCAAGAGTGCTCGCGACCGCACCCGGGATGGCCGAGTACGTCCCCAATGTGGGGACGAACGTCGGGATGGCCCTCCCCGACGCGACGGACGTGACCGACGTCGCGGCGGTCCCCGGCCGGATCTACGTCGTTGGCGGGCGAGTCGAGGTACCGGCCAATCCCGAGTTCGGTGCCTCCCACCACGTCGCAACGGCCACCCTCGCCGCGAACGAAGCCGATCCAGCCGTCCGGGGAGCGGTCAACGTCGTCACCGACGACCGCCTGCTCGCGGCTGCCCGTGAACGCGGCTTCGATCCCCTCGAGTTCGACGCCGACTACGAGGACCGCCGTGACCACCTCCGTGAACGGTTCGAAGCGCGTGAGACCGTCCCGGCGGTCGCCTATCACCGCGGCGCGTTCGGGATCGAGCCGAGCTGTTACGTCTTCGGGGAGAGCGCACTCGACGCCGCAAACCTCATCGGAAAGCTGGTCGAACTGGCCGAGAAGCGGTGAACGGTTTATCCACCTCGGGAGCCTACTATCGTCGTGACCTGGGCGTGTTATCCGTCCACAAACGACTCCGAAAGACGAGCCGACGCCGTCTGTGGGCGTGTGAGTGAGGTGGCTGTCGATGGGTGACCTCGAGTCGCCGAGGATCTGGCGATCCTCCTGATCGGCGTTCCAGTGCTCCTCGGTGGGCTGTGGTATGCGAGGGCGGGATCGCTTCGGGGCAGAATCGTCTGGCTCGGCGCGCTCGCGTACATGGCGTACATGTGGGCGTCGACTGGCCTCGCGGCGACGTACGTTCGGGAACTCCCCGGCGCGAAAGCGGACGCCGCCGACCGAACGGGACGGCCGACCTGACGTTAGCCGACGATCGCTTCGAACTCCTCGAGCGTCTCGAGTTCGTAGGTCGGTTCGTGCTCGCCGGGGTCTCCAAACCCGAGGTTGATCCACGCCGAGTCCATCCCCATCGCGTTCGCCCCACCGACGTCGGTGTGGAGGTTGTCCCCGACGTGGACGGTGCGTTCCGGTTCGACCTCCAGACCCGACAGCGCCACCTCGAACGGCTC
>LFFM01001041.1_pt1 | contig 19749 bp, 21 predicted proteins | sample 643131 | NCBI WGS metagenome assembly LFFM01 (sample SAMN03777445, study PRJNA286221) | soda lake metagenome | biome: soda lake; feature: Kulunda steppe; material: water; isolation source: sample Tc-Br brine of Tanatar trona crystallizer | place: Russia: Kulunda steppe | collected 2011-07
CCCTCGTCGGCTCCGGTGCGTTCAGTCGAATCGAATCACAACGGCGGGTCAAAATCGAGGTCGCAAAAGATCCTCACGCCTATCTCGGGCTCGATGGGTGTCACGTCGACGGGGAACCGACCCCGAACTCGAGTTACACGAACGTCGACGACAGCGGCCACCTCGAGGTCGATATGACCGAGGACGACGCGATAGGCGACAGTTCCGACCCATCGTTCGACAACGTCTTCCAGATCTGTAACCAGGGGAAAACGGAGATCTGTGTCTGGATCGGTGATGAGAACTGGCCGAGCTACGAGGACGAACCCCGCGTCGACTTCTATATCGCCGACAACAGAGCGGAGTCGATCCTCGGTAGCGAAAACGCCTACCCGATCGCCGTGGGGGAGTGTATCTGTCTCGGGATCGAGGCGGTACCGGACGGTCTCGACGAGGGCGACCACATCCTCGAGGACATCGGCGACGAGATCGTCATCCACGCAGACGAGGCGTGTCCCGAAGACGTTCCCGGGGAAGCGAGGGGCGAAACGGCGTGGGCGTTGAAACGCGACACGGAAGCGAAGGACAACACGCTGAACGGTTTACAGAACATCAACAGGTGGGGGTGGTACGTCCCGTACGAGGGAAGCGACGGGGACGGGGCCGCTCCGATCGAAGCCGATCTCATCGCCGGGGCGGGAAGGAACGACCTCGACGCCGGCGAGGACGTTGCCGACGTGGATATCTCCGACGACGGGGAGACGCTCTCCATCGACATCGAGATGGACGAAGAGTGGACCCTAGAGAGCAGCGAAGTGTTCGCCGGGACGCTCGGTGGGCTAGAAGACACCCGCGGGGCCCCCGGTCAGTTCCCGTTCAGCAGTAACGATTTCGAGACCGACAGCTACGAGATCCCGTTAGCGGACATCGACGGGGAACTCGAGGTAATCGCCATCCACGCCGACGTCACCACCGACGAGTGAGATTACGGGAGTTCAGTCGTGTGGGGGGTGTCAAGCGGTGCCACGAAGCAGTCGGGCACCACAGTCCCCACACTCGAGTGCCATCCTCGTCGCCGTCGAACAACACGACTCCACGGTCTCTTCGTTCCCGTCGATCTCGCCCCCGCAGGTCGGACACGCCTCGAGGAACACCCGGAGGCCGGCCAACACGGCCCCCTGTTCGTCGGCCGTCAGGTCCTGCCAGCCCGCGTGTCCGTCCAGGGCCGGCGCGGCCGCGAGGTCCGCGAGAAACGCCGCCTCGGAGGGCCAGATACCGATCCGGTCGCCCCCGTACCGGGCGACGTAGCCGCCGGTCGAGCCCTCGAGGGCCAGCTTTCCGGCCTCGAGGTCGAGACGTGAAGCCAGGGCCTCGAGCCGTGTCTCGTCGTCTTCCAGTGTGGCGAGACGCTCGTGCCAGGCGGTCCGGAACGTCGCCTCGAGACACAGGTCGTCCTCGTCGGGGCAATCGACCACGACGCCGGTGGCCCGGAGCAGGGGTTCGGCGTCCCCGATCCCGCCGTCGGAGGTAGTTTCGGCGTCTTCGAGGTGGGTCCCGAACAGACGGCGGACGCGGTCGGGGAGGTATCGCTTCGTGAGTGTCGGCGTCCCCGGGACCAGATACCCCCGGAGGTAGATCGCGATCACGCAGACGAGAAACGCCAGCCCGCCGACGATCGGCGTCGCGAGGACCGAGAGGAACCCGGACATGGCGACGGCGATGAGTGTGTTTACCACGGTACATGGGCGACAGCGGTTCTCGCCGGTGTACTTCGGTTGTCGAATCGCCTCGAGGAGATCCGTTACTGTCGTCTGCATACTGCCTTCCACCGCGGGAGGCCCTATTGGTATAGAACGATTACCGTCACGAACGCCGTCGTTCTCCCGGAACGCGACGCGAGGAGTCGGATGGACTGTCCGGGACCTACCCGAGATCGGCCACCAGCCTCGAGAGCGTTTCCAGATCGTACTGTCCCGGTGCGGTCGCCTTCCCGGGATCGACGGGCGCGTACCCGATCTTCGAGCCATAGACCGGCGCGACTGCGCGGGTGTGACTGCCGAGTTCGCCCATCGCCATCGTTGCCACGGGGTCGCCGTGGGCGGTCATCTGCTCGGTCGCCGACAGCAACGCGAGCGTGTCCGCCTTCGATTCGGCAGTGACCGCGATCTTCGCGACGTCGGCGTGCTTGCGGGCTTCGGTCAGCGTGCTCACGATCTCCCCGCGTGGCGGCGTCCCCTCGAAGTCGTGAGCGGAGACGACGGTCGCCACTCCACGTTCGCGGGCGGTCTCGAGTACGTCCTCGGCGTCGCCCTCGAGAATCGACTCGAGTTCGACGTCGATCGCCTCGACGGGCTCTATCGCGGTGGCCTCGGCGAGTGCCTCGAGACGACCCGCGTCGGGGGCGTCGCCACCTTCCCACTCGGCGCGGTTGGTCGCGAGGATCGGGAGTTCGCCGTCGTAAGCCTCGAGGGCGGCCAGCGGTTCGTCGGCCAGGTCCATCCGGAACTCGATGCAGTCGGCGTGTTCGCGGGCGTCGGGTTCCTCTGTGAGGTCCGCCGTCGACGCGGCGAGGGTAACGGAGTCAAAGTCCATGGTGGAGAGAGTCGTTCGGATCGACAAAAAGGCGTCTCCTCGAGCCCCGGCTACCGCTCCTGGTGGAGCGTCTCGCCGTCGACCACCCGTCCGATGAACAGCGGGGTCTCACTCGGTCGGTCTCGAATGTAACAGAGAAACGGCCGATCGACCGTCAGTTCGACGTGGTCGGCCGGCGCGCTCTCGTCCATCACGACGGCCGTCGCCGCAGCCGCTTCCGTACCGAGTTCGTCGACTTCGACGAAACTCTCGTGGACGATTTCCTCGATGAACAGGCCGCCATCTTCCGCCATCCCGCCGAAGTCAGCGCCGTCACCAAAGGCCCGTTCCATGCCCAGATCGGCCATGACGGAGACGAGGCTGAACTTCGACTCGATCCCGAACTTCGGGAATCGCAGGTCGACTTCCGGCCGTGTGGTCTCCTCGAGCATCGTCGCGACCGTCTCGACCGTACACTCGGCTTCGAACCGCTCGAACTCACCGTCCGCGGGGACGATCACGACCATGCTCGTGTCGTCGTTGGCGTACGGTAACTCGAGTAACTGGTGGCCGTCGACGTCGGCGTACGGGAGTTCGATCGACTGACCCATCATCTCCACCTCGGTTTCAGTCCCGTCGAGGCCAGTGAACGTCCCCGGCTCGGTCGCCTCCTCTTCGAAGGGGTACTTCCACATCCCGACGAAGTAGATCGCGTTGGTCAACACCAGTCGCGTCGATTCGTCGATGGAACCGCCGGGCAGGAGGTCCTCGATCCGGTCTCCAGTCCGCGTTTTCACCCAGGCGTTGATCTCCTGGCGGGCCTCTTCGGGACTGCCGGTAAAGTCCACCAGTTGCATCCCCGCACCGTAGTAGGCCTCGAGGACGTCGAGAAACTCCGCCTCGAACGGGAAGCCCTCCTCACCCCAGACCGCGTTCGCGGTGGTGAACTCGAAGGCGGGGCCGTCGTCCTCGTCCGCTTCGTGATCGTCGACGGCCTGTCCGTCCTCGTTTCGCCGTTCGAACTCCGTCTCGAGGGCACCGAAGGCGGCGTGGAGATCACCCCCCTCGAGTTCGTAGTTGAGCGCCTCTGTCATCTCCGTTGCAGTGTCCCCACGTGCGCCGGCGTAGGTCATCGCCAGTGCGACGGAGACGCTGTACGGCGAGAAAAAGCGGTTCTCGTCGGGAGCGTCCTCGCGGAGCTGTTCGAGCAGGTCGAGCGCGAACTCGAAGTTCCCCCGGATCTGTTTCCCGAGTGCGTCTCCGTCGACGTCGGGGTCGGTGACGAACTCGAGGTCGGGGAACTCCGGGGCGTCGTAGTTGCCGATTCCGCCGTTTTCGGTTCCGTTCCCGTTGCCGTTGCCGTTCGGTTCGTCGTCGGGGCCCTCACCGAGACAGCCGGCGGCCCCGGCCAGTAACGCGCCGGTGAGCGCGAGTACGGTTCGTCTGTCGGTCATGATCGAACGTCGGTTGGGAAGTCATAAACGACTTCTCCAGGGTGAAAGGGACGTTTGAGCCAACGAGCCAGCCGGCACGAGGAGGACGGACGGTTTCGACGGAACAACTTTCGGGTGGGACCGCGCCGTGTACCGGCAAAAATCTTTTATCGGAAAGAATGTTATTATGAATAGTCAACGTCCAAACGAGCAGGGGGGAGATGCTCCGAACGGTGACAGCCACGCATGACCTCGGGTGATCGCCTTCCCGAGACCCGACTGGACGAGGCGGTAGACGACACGCCGGTCCGGTCTACCTGGTCCGACACACCGAGTACGGAGGTCGTCACGGCCGTCGCGGCCGCAACCGGCATCGATCCGCTCGACCTCCCGCCGATCTACGACTACGTCGCGACCGACGCCCTCGACTCCCTTCTCACCGCCTCATCGACGACAAGTGGCCACACGGTCGGCGTTTCGTTTTCCTACGCCGGCCTCGAGATCACGGTCGACGACGACGGCGGAATCGAGATCGGGTCGGGGTGAGCCGGGACGAATCCCCACCGCTTATGCCGGTTCACCGTCGAAACACACTCGAGGGCACGTAGCTCAGTCCGGAAAGAGCGTCGGACTTCTAATCCGACGGTCGTGGGTTCAAATCCCATCGTGCCCGCTACGTCGACGAACGCCAGTGAGTCGTGTGTCATCCCACGAGTCGGAGGATAGTCCGGTCCCGAGGCTTTTAGGTGTCACTGTCGCCCAGTTCCCCCCAATGACGTTGTACTCGAGACTCCGCCCTCTCGTTTTCAAATTACCCGCCGAGACGGCCCACGACCTCGGCAAGCGCACGCTCCGGGTCGCCGGCTCGAGGTGGCCGATTGCGGCCGTGCTCCGGTATGCCTACCGGTACGACCATCCGGCACTCGAGGTCGAGGCGTTCGACACGACGTTCCCGAATCCGGTGGGGGTTGCCGCTGGCTTCGACAAGAACGCCGAGGTGGCCCACGGACTCGCCGCCCTCGGGTTCGGGTTCGTCGAGGTCGGAACGGTCACGCCGTATCCCCAACCGGGCAACGAACGACCGCGGCTGTTCCGGCTCCGGGAGGACGAGGCGATGGTCAATCGGATGGGGTTTAACGGTCAGGGGATGGAACGGGTGAAAGAGCGCATCGAACACCGGGGGTTGCCGGACGTTCCGGTCGGCGTCAACGTCGGCAAGATGAACTCCTCGACCGAGACGGAGGCGATCGAGGACTACCGACGTGTGTTCACCCGGCTCTCGTCGTACGCCGACTACGTCGTCGTCAACGTCTCCTGTCCGAACACACCGGAGGAGTTCGACGAGGGCTCCCCCGAACACCTGCGGGCGATCTTCGAGACCCTCGAGGCGGAAAACGACGCGGGGGTTCCGATCCTCGTGAAGGTCGGCCCCGACGAACCCGAAGAGTCGTTGTACGATCTCGTCGACATCGCCGAGGAGTTCGACCTCGACGGGATCGTCGCCACGAACACGACGACGAGCCGCGAGCGAGTGCGCTCGTCGAACGGTGAGGAGTGGGGTGGGCTGAGCGGCAAGCCCCTCGAGGACCGCTCGACGGCGGTCGTCCGTTCGCTCGCCTCCTACACCGACCTGCCGATCGTCGGCGTCGGCGGCGTCGACTCCGCCGAAAGCGCCTACGAGAAGATCCGGGCCGGTGCCTCGCTCGTCCAGTTGTATACCGGCTTCGTCTACAACGGCCCCGCGACGCCGGGAGCGATAACTCGCGGGCTCGTGGAACTGCTCGAGCGCGACGGGTTCTCGTCGGTCGAAGCGGCGGTTGGCGCGGACCTCGAGTAACCGACGCCGGCGCTCGCGTCGATCCCGTCTAGTCCACTCGAAAAGCCATCCGGAAGAGTCACACCCCGAGGAACTCGGCTGCGTTCTCCCACAGGATCTTCCGCTGGAGTTCCTCGTCGAACTCGAGGTCGGCGAACCCCTCGAGCCACGGTTCGGGTTCTAACATCGGGTAGTCGGTGCCGAACATGACCTTATCGCACAACAGGGTCTTGGCGTAGTGGAGTACCTGCTCGTCGATGTACTCCGGCATCCACCCCGACAGATCCATGTAGACGTTGCCTTTCTGCTGGCAGATGGCGAGTTGTTCTTTCTCCCAGGGGTAGGCGGGGTGGGCGATGAGGATCCGGAGGTCGGGGAACTCCGCGGCGACGTCGTCGATCAACATCGGGTTGCCGTACTTGATCTTCAGGCCGCGCCCACCGGGAGCACACGCGCCGAGCGTTGAGTTGCCGCCGTGGAAGACGACGGGCACCTCGAGTTCTTCGATGGTCGCCCACAGCTCGCGGTGTTCGGGGTCGGAGGGGTCAAAGCCCTGAGCGATCTGCTGGAACTTGAAGCCGGAGAGGGCCAGATCCTCGACACACCGTCTCGCCTCCTCGACGCAGTCGTCTTTGAGGGGATCGACGGACCCGAAGCCGATGAAGAAATCGTCGTACTCGTCGCGAACCTCGGCGACGTAGTCGTTCGGGACCGGTGGGTTGCCGGTGTTCGTCTCGGCGTCCCACCCGAGGAGGACGGCACGGCCGACGCCGTTTGCGTGGTACTCCTCGATCATGTTCTCGTAGGTGTCGGTCTCGAGGTCGGTCCCGAAGCGATCGGCCGCGTCTTGCATCATCTGCCCGCCCGCGTCGTGGAGGAACTCGCCTGTCGGCTGGTGGGCGTGGGTATCGATCGCCCGTGGGCCGTCGGCGTCCTCGAGTGCCACTGGAAGCGCCATACGAACGGTTGAGACGGGGACGGTAAAAGGACCCACGCTTTCCGGACACCGGGCGGGGAAAATCGCAGGCTATTCAAACTCGAGGGTCCAACGTACGGGACGCGTGCGAGGGTAGCCAAGCGGCCAACGGCGGCGGACTCAAGATCCGCTCGTGTAGACGTTCGTGGGTTCGACTCCCTCCCCTCGCATCGCAGTGAGGCACATTCCGTGCCGAACGAGATGCCGAAGATCAGCACGGAGCGATCTTCCCTCGCAACCTTACTTCCGGAACTACGCCGATACTGACGGGCCGCCTCGAGGCACGCATATCGCTCGTCGGCGTCGAGCCGGGTCGCGTCGTAGCCGCCCGCGGGGACGGGGTCGGCGTACTCGTTTGTGAGGTCGATCCGGACCGGCCCGTGATCTGCCCGGCGATCTGGCCGTTCTCGAGTCGGGCGATTCCGTCGGGAGGGTGAGAAAGCGGGGTTCGTAACCGACCCGGCCTATCGGTTCAGGACGTACTCGAGGCCGGGTGCGCCGTCGCGGTACCAGACGACGGCACCCACGGCGAAGATACCGAGCTGGACCCACTCGTAGGCACCCATGGTGTAGTAGGTGAACACGGCGTCGAAGATGCCACCGACGGGTTCCTCGGCGGGCTGGTCGACCAGTGGCCACAGGAGGAACGCAGTCCCAGAGCGGTCCCCGGTGAGCACCGACGGCGGGACGTCCGCGAGCAGGTGTGAGAGGTGGCCGATGGCGAAGGCGGTGGCCTCCCTGACCCGGCCGACGTAGCGTCCGAGGGCGTAGACTGCGGGGATCAGGAGGGCGGCAAAGAGCAACGAGTGACCGAGCGTCCGGCCGCCGGGCAGGACGCCGAACGTCCAGGCCAGTGGCTTATCCACGAGGTCGGGGAACTGCGAACCGACGGCGAGTGCGAGAGCGGGGACGGCGAGTGGTGCGCTATCGAACCGCCGGTGAGTGTAGGCGGTGTAGAGCAGGTACGCGACGCCGAGGTGTCCCCAGGGCCACATGGGCCGGAGTTTTCCGGGCACAGGCATAGACGCTTCGATGCCGCGACCCCGGCAACTCCGGCCCGGGACCTCCCGTTTGTCGGCTCACGGCGTTTCCATCGAGCCGGCGTCAGAACAGCTCTCTCCCCTCGTCGGTGATCACACTCTCGAGTAACGCCACGGGCGTCGCGTCGTAGGTCGGGTTCGAAACGTCGAACCCCTCCGCGGGTTCGGGCATGACTTCGCTCCCGGCGCGGTACTCGTTCTCGAAGACGAACCCCTGGGTGATGACTTTCGACCCCGACCCGACGACGGTGACGGGGACTCCGACTTCCCTCGCCGCGGCCGCGATCGGGAACGTGCCGACGCGGTTGTACAGGGTGTCCTCGACGATCGAGGTCATCCCGATCAGGACCCGATCACACTCCGCCAGGTAGTGGCCACTCGCCCCGTCGGTGATCAGTGTGGGTTCGACGCCGTCCATCTCCGCGAGCGTGCGGGCGGTCTTGCGGCCGATGTATCTCGGCCTGGCCTCGGTGACGTAGACGTCGACGGTCTTGCCCGCCTCCGTCGCGAGCCTGAGCGCCTCGATGACCGTAGAGGAGTAGTCGTGAGTGAGGACCGTGGTGTCGTCTTCTAGGACCTCGAGGGCGTTCTCCGCGGCCTCCCGTTTGCCCGATTCGACGGCCTCGATCACCGCCTCGATTCGCTCGGCCGTGTGTTCTTTGGCCTCCTCGACGGTGTCGTCTTCGGTCTCGACGACGATGTCGACGACCCCCCTGACGGCGTTTTGCAGGGAGGCGTGTGAGGGGTTCGCCCCGCGGAGGACCGTGCCGTTTTGCTCGAGAGCGCGGTGGAACTCCTCGACGGTCGCGTACTCCCGGTCGAGCAGTTCCTCTAAGGCCTTCGTCGCTTTCACCGCGACGGTAGAGGAGCTGTGTGTCTGCATCCCCTGGATCTCCTCGACTGTCTCGTCGATCATACTCGAGTGGTGTCGAGTGGGGGCAAAAGACCTTCCGGGCGCTCGCAGGCGACGGGACGATCAGTCGGTCTGTGGGATCGACCGCGCTCCGAGAGCGAACGCGAGGACGGCGATGGCCGCGAGGATCACGAGGTTCGCGAGTGCTGGATCGATCCCCGCGATCGCCGACGTCTGTGTGTCCGGATAGGTCGAAGCACGGACGCCTCGAGCGAAATACGTGAGCGGCGAGAGGTTCACGAGCGGGGCGAACCACTCCGGGAGCTGTTCGAGGGTGACGAACGTCTCCGAGAGGAACAACAGTGGGAGGCCGATGGCGTTGCTCGCGGTGACCGCGCCGTCTCTGGAGTCGGTGTAGCTGCCCAACATCGCGCCAAAGCCACAGAACGCGACGACGCCGACGGCGATGTAGGCGACGAGCAGCGGCGAGAAGACGATCTCCGCGCCGGTCAGGACGATCACGAGCGCGAGGATGAGCAGGCTCGCCAGGCTGATGATGATCGCGTTGACGATCGTCTGTGAGAGCAGCCACTCGGTCCTGGTCAGTGGCGTCGTCGCGAGCTTTTCGAAGCGGCTTCCCTCGCGGTGGCGGGCGACCTCGCTTCCCATCCGCGACAGCGGCGTAAAGAGGACGACTGCGGCGAGATAGCCCGCGACGTAGTAGCCCGCCGGCTCGGCGAACAGCCCGTCGCCGGTCGGGTCCGTCCGGACCAGGGCCCCGAAGATGACGATCAGGATGATCGGGAAGAAAAAGGTGAAGAAGACGGCCGTCCGCCGGCGGAGAAAGGACTTCCAGTCGGCGGTCGCCTCGGATCGGATACGCGTGAGACGGCTCATCGTCCACCCTCACCGCCGGTCGCCGCCTCGACGGCGAGTGTGGGCTCCCCTCGCCCCGTACGGGCGAGTTCAGTGTCGTCTGCGAGCTCGAGGTAGACGTCCTCGAGGTCGGGTTCGGACCAGGCGATGCCGGTGTACTCGAGGCCGTTTTCCTCGAGTCGGCCCACGACGCGGCCGATCTCCGTCGGCGAGATCCCCTCGATGACGACCGTGCCCTCACGCCGGGAGACCGGATACTCGAGGTCGGCGAAGGTCTCGAGGGCGGCGTCGGTCTCGACGGTGAGCGTACTCGGGCCGCCGTGTTCGGCGACGAGTTCGCCGGGGGTGCCAACGGCGACGAGCGAGCCGTCGGCGAGCAGGCCGACCCGATCCGCCAGACGTTCGGCTTCTGCCATGTCGTGGGTGGTCAAGAAGACGGTGGTTCCGGTCTCTGCGAGCTCTTCGATCAGCCGCCAGACGGTTCGCCGGCCGGCGGGGTCGATACCCGTCGTGGGTTCGTCGACGAAGAGTACGTCGGGGTCGTTGACCAGCGCGGTGCCGACACAGACCCGCCGCTTCTGGCCACCCGAGAGGTCCTCGTACCACGTCCGGCCCGCGTCGGCCATCCCGACGTCCGCGAGGACTGCCTCCGGATCGCGGGCCTCCTCGTACAGTCCGGTGTAGTACTCGAGCAGTTCCCGGGCGGTGAGTCGATCCGGTGGTGCGAAGTTCTGTGGCAACACGCCCAGCCGATCCCGGTCCGTTTTCTCGGGGTGGGCTCCGAGGACTCGAGTCGTGCCGGAATCGGGCGTCGTCGTCCCCGTCAGCGCACGCACGAGGGTCGTCTTCCCGGCCCCGTTCGGGCCGATCAGTGCGAACACTTCGCCGGCTCCGACCGACAGCGAGACCCCGGAGAGGGCGACGGTGTCGCCGTAGGTCTTTCTGACGTCCTTTGTGGCGACTACGGCATCCATACACCCCGGTTTCGACCGGTTCCGGGTAAGGTGTTCGGTTCGATCCTCGTTCCCCGGCTTCCGGTCGTGGGGACGACGTTCGCTTTGGCTCAGTCAGCCGTATACAGCGCCCAGAAGATCACGCCGACGTGGCCCAGGAGGGCAGCAGCGAGAACGGGAGCACCGGCGAACGGGTGGGCCAACCCGGTGGCAGTGACGTCGACGACCAGAACGCTCGGGATCTCCCCGTCGCCGTAGGGTGTCGGGGAGCCAAAGAAGACGTTCGTGACCGCGAGGTTGAACGCGAAGTGGATGCCGATGGGGAAGGCGAGTTCGCCGGTCAGAACGAACGCGATACCGAGTAGACTCCCCAGTGCCGTCCACGCGAGCACCAGTCCGAGGAGGGTTCCACCCTCGGGGATCGCGGAGAACACGGCGAGTGGGATCCCTTCTGAAACGTCGGGTGCCTCCGGCAACTCGTCGGGAACCGACGGCAGGTCCTCGGGGAGAGAGGGCAGACTAGGCGTATCGGTCGGTATCGACGGTGCCGCGTCGATGGTCTCGATCGGGGCGAGGGGATCGTTCGCCAGAACGGTCACGACGAACAGGTGGGTGAGACCGAAGACGAGTGAACTCATAAGCCAGGCACCCAGTACGGCCTTGATCGTCGAGACCCGCCGGGCGTACAGCCCTTCCGCGGCGTTCGTGAGTACGACCCCGCGAAACAGCGTCTCCTCCCAGACTGCGACACACGCCCAGGCGAGGACGAACGCCGAAAGCCAGAGTAAAAACGACGTGGACTCGAGGGGGGCCAGGTCGACGACCTCCACCCAGCCGAGGGCGGAGCCGACGGCGAAGACCCCGGCGACGACTAACAGGCCGAGCACAGCACCGCCGGCGAAGTCGAGCCACCACTCCGTCGAGATCCGGTAGCCGTAGTTTCGCACCTCTCGCCGGTCGACAGACGCCGCGACAAACCGGAAGACGACGCCGGCGACGACGAGTGCGCCGACGTGTGTAACGATGGTACGCTCGAGGCTGCCGAGGTCGACGAGCAGAGTCACTGCGACCAGGAGGCCGCCGATCCCGGCGAACGTAAGGACGAACGCGATCAACACGCGCCAGGTCGGACGGAGGAGTCCACCGCCGACTCCAGGAACGACTGTCCCGACCGCGTCGCGCACTCTGGCCAGCATGGCTACTGGACGTAGATATCCAGATTGGATAAATACCGGTGTTCGGGACGAACGGCTCATACGGTCTGTTGGAATCCGTTCCCGGTGATCGCCGTCCCGTCCGGGTCGATCATCCGTAAATCGTTGTAACGATCCGTATCAGTCCCCGGGAACCCGGTCGAGCCGACTACTCGACTGTGGGCGGTTCCGACCGGCCGATGCGGATCACGCGGGCCTCGACGTCCTCTAGGGCGGCGACGCGGCCGCCGACGGTAACCTCCTCGTCGTCGGTTCGTAGGGTGAGGCCGGCGACTTCCTCTGTCAGTTCGAACGAGACGTCGACGACCTGCCCGCGGACGACGCGGGCGGCCCCCGTCTCGACGTCACGCCCCTCGATTGTGGCGTAGAACTCCCCGCCCTCGTCGATGACGTCTTTGACACATCGGCGGATCGAGGCGTATCGGCGCGGATAGGGTCGTTCCTTCCCGTTCTCGGCCAGTTCGTCGGCGGTCGTCCAGAGGACGGTCCCGAAAAAGCCGGAGACCAGAAAGCCGAGCGCAGAGCGGTTGAAGATGACGCCGTAGCGGTCCTGGTCGTCACGCAGGGCGTCTTGGGTGGCGTAGATCGAGTACTCCCCGTCGGCGACGGCGACCACTGGCGTCGTGATCCCGCGACGGGCGCGGACGGTCGTCGCGACCTCGAGGTAGGAAAACTCCGCCGGGTCGGGCGCGTCCGCGGCCGGCGTGACGATCAGGTCGACGCTGACCCCCTTCTGGACCGCCCGCGAGAGGTTCGCCTCGAACCGGGTGAGCAGGTCGGGGGTGAGCGACAGCGCGAGTTCGTACTCGGCGTCGTCGATCACTTCCTCGAGATAGCGCAGGATCGTCGAACGCGACTTTACGAGCGAGACCGCCTCGGTGTCGCGTGCGGGGGCCGTATAGCGGCTCTCGAGTTCGGCGATCATCGTCTCGAGTGAGGACTGAACGTCGTCGAAGGCCTCTCCCGGATCGATGGCGACGATCTTCATCGGGCGGGATTCGCGCAGTTCGACCAGTCCGCGGTCGCTCAAGCTTCGGACCGTGTCGTAGACGCGCGGTTGGGGGATGTCGGTACGATCGGCGATCTCGCTCGCGGTGAGCTGTCCGTGCTCGAGTACGGAGAGGTAGGCGTCGATCTCGTACTCGCCGAGGTTAAAGCGATCCCCCACCCGTTCGACCGTCGAGCGGAGTTCGTCCTGACTCATGGTCGTGAGGACGGTCGCGATGGATAAATAATTTATTATATTTCGAGTAGCACTGTGTTTCGGAATCGGGTTCTCACACGTCGACCGGTGGTCGGGGACGGGCCGCGATCGGTCGACGGTGTCCGGAGACGAAGGATGCCAGAAAGTATAACCGACCCCGCCAACAGAGTGGCTCCATGCGCGGGATCGGGTTACGAACGGACGAGAGCGTGGCCACCGACGAACTGATAAACGAGACCGTGGCCACCGACCGACTCGAGGACGTGTTGCCCGTGTCGGTAAACGAGTTTATGATCTCGCTTTTCCTCGCCGTGATCGTCCTCGTCGTCGGCTGGTACCTCTCGAAGTTCGCGGTTCGGTTGACCGGCCGGACGGTGGCACGCCGGATCGAGCGACCGAGCGTGACCCGGACGGTCCTACGCGGCGTACGTGCCGGCGTCCTCTTGATCACGCTCTTGATCGTCGCCACCATCCTCGGCGTCGGTGAACTCCAGATCCTGCTCTCTGTGGGTGTCTTCTCCGCCGTCGTCGGTATCGTCCTCGCGCCGCTGATCGGCAGCCTGATAAACGGGCTGTTCATCCTCACCGATCGGCCCTTCGAGATCGGGGACATGATCGAAATCGTCGACGAGGGCCACCGCGGGTTCGTCGAGGACATCACGATCCGGTACACGAAGATATTTACCCTCGATAACACCTTCATCGTGATCCCGAACTCGGAGATCCACACCCGCGACGTGATCAACTACTCCGCCGAAGACGAACGAACCCGGGTATCGGTCCGCCTCGACGTGACCTACGAGAGCGACCTCGAGGAAGCCTGCGAACTCACAGAGCGTGCCATCCGGGGCGTCGAGGGCGTGATCGCCGGCGGCCCTGACATTCGGATCGGGAGCGCCCGGTACCCCGCGGCACCCCGGTGTCACATAGCGGAGTACGGCGACGACGGCATCACGCTCGTCGTCCGCTTCTGGACGAAACATCCGTACAAACTGCTCGCGGTCAAATCCGAAGCCCAGAGACGGATCGGTGAGCGGTTCGCCGAGGCCGGCATCGAGTTCGCGTACCCACACAGACACCACGTCTTCGACGACGACAGCGGCCGCGCACGGGTCGCCGTCTCCACCGAGCGACCGGAGGACACCCAACCGCGTCCTGTTGATGAGGGGTGATCTCACGCCCGTGCGCCTTCGACAGTAATGATCTCACAGTCGAGATGTCTGCGCAGGAACCCCTCTATGTCCGGTTCGTCCATGAGCCGCCGGAACACCCGCCGCAGTCGCCCGACCTGCTTGTGGCCGACGACGACGACGTCCGCCCCCTCCGCTGCGACCTCGTCGAGGATCGACTCCTCGACGAGAAACCCCGTCCGGACCACGTACCGGGTGTTCTCTAGAGAGCCGAACGTCCCCTCGACCTCCGATTTCAGGTCCATCCGCGTCACTTTCCGCCCGTTCTGGTAGAGATTCACGTGCAACACTGTTAGCGCGGCCTCGCGCTCGCGTGCCACCTCGAGACCCTTCTGTAGGGTACGCTTGGAGTGTTTCGACAACGGATACCGGACGGGGACCACGACCAACGTCATCGTCCGGAGGAACGGGACCCGCCCGGGTAAATCTTTCAGATGGGGTGGGATTATCTCCCCCCCAGTCGAGGAACGGTTCACCCGGACGGACAGTCATTTATCCCCGGCAGCCGAACCGATTCTATGGAAGCGAGGTCGACCGACGACGGGGAGACCGTCTACGTCTCACACGCAGACGGGGACAAGGGCTCGAAAGCGCCGTTTTTCGTCGCCTACGAGAGCGACGACGCGACGAGTCGGTACGGCTGGTTCTGTGGGAACTGCGAGAGTTTCGACAACGCGATGGACTCGATGGGCCGGATCCGCTGTAACCGGTGTGGGAACTTCCGGAAACCGACCGAGTGGGACGCCGCCCACGAGTAACGGGAATCGGGCGTACAGCGAGACCTGCCGTGTGTTCCAGTTTTCCCCCTCGAGCTTCATACTCCGTGGTAAGCTTTATCTTGGTGGCCGCCCACTGTACATCTGAATGGGACCTGTTAACATGCGTCTCGTCGAGCAGGCCAGGTCGGTCTTCGCAGAACTCGGCTACACGGTCGAGGGCAACGGTCCGGAGTTCAGAGCAGAACGCGCGTGGAAGGTCGTCCACGTCAACCCCGTACTCGATACGCGAAAGCTTCCGTCGGGATCGTCGGGGGAGTATCACTGTTTCGTCGCCCACCCCGACGACGCTGACGACCTCGAGGCACGCCTCAGTCGGACCGACCCCGATTACGAGTGGGCCATTATCGCCGTCGACGGCGAGGACTACCAGGTCGAGAGGGCCCCGCCGGGGCCGCGTCAACGCGTCTCAGCGTAGGGCGTTCCGGGCGGCCTCGACGCCCGCGTTGGCGTCGACGTCCGCACCCACGTCTTCGAGCACGTCACCCAGTGCCGTCACGACCAACAGGACGTTCTCCGGGCTGGCGGAGTGGCCCATACAGCCGATCCGGAAGATCTCCCCGTCGAGGTCACCGAGTCCGGAGGCGACCTCTAGGTCGTACCGTTCGAGCAACGCAGCACAGACTTCGCCGTCGTCGACCCCCTCGGGGACGCGGACGGCGTTGAGACTCGGGAGCCAGTACTCCTCGGAGGCGTTCATCGAGAGGCCCATACCCTCCATGCCGGCTTTCAGCGCGCCCGCGAGCCGTTCGTGGCGTGCCCACCTGTTTTCGATCCCTTCCTCGGCGACGAGTCGCAGGGCCTCCCGGAGGGCGTAGACGTTCGTGACCGGCGCGGTGTGGTGGTACGCACGTTCCTCGCCCCAGTAGCCCTCGAGCAAGGAGAGATCGAGGTACCACGATCGGGGCTCTTCCTCCCGGGAGAGAACCTTCTCCATCGCTTCCGCAGAGAGGGTAAGCGGACTCGCCCCCGGCGGACAGGAGAGACACTTCTGTGGGCCCGAGTAGGCGACGTCGATCCCCCACTCGTCGACGCGCAGTTCCACGCCGCCAAGCGAGGTGACCGTGTCGGCGATCACGAGCGCGTCGTGGTCGTGGGCGGCCTCGGTGAGCGCTGGCACGTCGGGCTGGAGCACGCCCGTGCTCGTCTCGGCGTGGACGAAGCCGAAGACGTCCGGGTCGTGTTCGGCGAGTGCGGCCTCGACATCGACGGGCTCGAGTGGCTCCCCCCACGGAGCCGATACCTCGACGACCGCGCCGCCGGCCCTGCGGGCCATCGAGGCCATCCGGCCGCCGAAGTAGCCGTTGGTCGGCACGAGCATCGTGTCGCCGGGTTCGACGACGTTGCCGATCGCCGCCTCCATCGCCGCCGAACCGGTCCCCGAAACCGGGATCGTCCACCGGTTTTCCGTCCGGAACGTGTACCGAAGCAGTTCCTGGACCTCGTCCATGATCTCGACGAACGAGGGGTCGAGGTGGCCGACAAGCGGCGTGCTCATCGCCCGGAGCACGCGCGGATTCACGTCGCTCGGCCCCGGCCCCATCAGCGTCCGTTCCGGCGGCGTCAGTTCGTCGATCTCCGGCGCGTCGCTGTCGTCGATACCTGCCATGGGAGCAGGTGTGTCCGGGACCAACAAAAACGTTCACGAAAGCCACTGGCCCGTCTCGAGTTCGCTCTCCCCTCCGCTACCGGCATACGTTTAAGTGACTGTGTGGGGTACTGACAGTCGCAATGGTGTTCAAAAAGATCACGCTGATCGGAACGAGCCAGGAGAGCTTCGAGGACGCCGCCGACGACGCGATCGATCGCGCGGAGGCGACGATCGAGAACGTTCAGTGGGTCGAAGTCGACGAGCTGGGCGTCGAAGTGGCGAGTACCGACGACCGGGAGTATCAGGCGGAAGTGACGGTGGCGTTCAAACTCGAGGAGTAACACTACCCGTTACTACGTTCGGAACGATTCGCCACAGCCACACTCACTGATCACGTTCGGGTTGTCGACGTGAAAGCCCTCGGCCTGGAGGCCACTCTCGTAGTCGAGGACGCTTCCCTCGACGTATTTCAGACTCGCGGGATCGACGAACACGCGCAGGTCGTGGTGGACGTAGACCTCGTCGTCTTCGTCGGGTTCGTCGTCGAAACGCATTCCGTAGGAGAGACCGGCACAGCCCCCCTGCTGGACGAACAGTCGAAGGCCCGCCACGCCGGTGTCGAGCCCTTCACCGTCGAGTAAGTTCAGTGCCTCTGTGGCGGCGTCCTCGGTAACCTCGATCTGGGGGCGAGTTTTTCCGCCCTCCATGCTCTCTGTACTCATAGACGCTATTTCTAGGCCGAAGGTGTTAACCTTAACGCTCGGCGAAACCCACGATCGTCGGGCGTGTCCCTCCTCGCCACGGGGTACGAACGCCGGTTACGGCGGGCGATCGCCTCGAACGGCGAAACGTGTACTGGTTACCGACACGTGAGACCAGTACCCGCGGTACCGTGGCCCGCGAGATCGATCTCACCGTCGGGCATCGGAACGCCCCGGTATGGGTCGTCGGCGAGCAACAGCGCCCCGTCGAGGTCGACGTACTCGAGGGCGGGCGCGAGGTGACAGGCCGGGGCGATCGAGGCCACCGACTCGAGCATACAACCACACATGACCTCGAGGCCGTGGGCGCGGGCCGTGTGGACGATCCGCCTCGCTTCCCGCAGGCCGCCACACTTCATCAGTTTCAGGTTCGCGATGTCACAGCGGTCGGCGACCCGTGGGACGTCCGTGGCCGTCCGCAGGGACTCGTCGACGGCGATCGGGAGGGGGGAACGTTCGTAGACGTACCGAAGCCCCTCGGGGTCTTCGGCGGGGACTGGCTGTTCGACGAACTCGAGGTCGTACGCCGAAAGCGCCTCGATCGTCCGGATCGCCTCCCGCGGGGACCACGCCTCGTTCGCGTCGACGCGGATCGTCGCCGCCGGCGCGACCGTCCGGATCGCCTCGAGGATATCTTCATCTCTCCCCGTCCCGACTTTGACCTTGAGTACGTCGTAGCCCCGTTCGAGTGCCGTCTCGGTCTTCTCGACCATTCGCTCTGTGTCGTCGATGCCGATCGTGTAAGACGTCGTGGGGGCCGCCGCCGGATCGAACCCCCAGTAGCGATAGAGGGGAATCTCGAGGCGCTTTGTGACCAGATCGTGGAGCGCGATACTCACCGCGGCACGCGCGGCGGGGTTGTGCCGGACTCGTTCGCGGGTTCGGCGTTCGATGCGGGCGAGTTCGTGGGGATCGCCCACCTCCTCGACGACCGCGAGGAGGTCGGGAAGGACCGCTTCGACCGTTTCGACCGTCTCGCCGTAGTGTGTGGAGGGGGCTGCCCCGCCGATCCCGACCCTCCCCTCCCCGTCTTCGATTTCGACGATGACGTTCTCGACGGTCTCGCTGGTTCCGCGTGCGATCGTGAAGGGGTACTCGAGGGGGAGGTCGACGCGCTCGAAGGTGGTCTCGAGGCTCATAGCAGGGCCTCAAGCACCTCCTCCGTACCGAAGCGAACGACGTCGGTCGCGGGGGCCTCGAGGTTCTCGGCGTACTCCTCTATGGCCCGACGTGCGTCCTCGTCGGCGGCGATCCCGTGAGTGTTGAGTGCGCCGGCGGCTACCTTCGCCGGTTTCACCGGGTCGGCCAGGCTCTCGTAGCGGTCGACGTAGGACTCGATCGACGCCAGCGGGAACGACTCGTAGCCGTGGATCGCCTCCCGGCCGGCGGCGTGACAGAGTACGAGTTTGTCGGCCATCGCGCCGTGGAGGATGCCACAGGTCACGGCGGAGTAGGCGGGGTGGACGATCGTTCCCTGACCCTCGACGAAGAGGTAGTCGTGGTCGTCACCCTTTTGCAGGATCATCCCCTCGACCGCTCCCGAGGTGAAGTCACTGACGACGCGATCGACGGGGGTACCCCACCCCTCGATCACGATGCCCGTCTGGCCGGTCGGGATCACCGCTGCGTCGTGGCCGGCCTCGCGGGCGTCGCGAGCGAGTTCCATCGTGGCCGTCATCTTCCCGACCGAACAGTCCGTGCCGACGGTGAGGATCACCTCGGCGTCGACCTCGTCGGCGACGCCCCGACTCACCGTGAGATCGTCGCGGGGCTCGCGGACGTCCCGGAGTTCACAGTCGTTTTCGGCCGCGAGGGCGGCGAACTCCTCGTCTTCAGAGAGGAAGTAGTGGAGTCCGGAGATAACGTCACAGCCGGCCTCGAGGGCCGCCCGGACGTCGGGTCGCCAGCTCCCTTCGAAGCCGCCGCCGATGGGCGCGATGCCGATCAACAGGGCGTCGATCGGTTCCTCGAGGTCGGCCATTCCGGCGACGATCGGGGCGTCCTGGACGTCCGGGACGTGGTCGTGTACCCGCGTTCCAGCCTGTTCACGGTCGAGTACTGCGGCGACGTCGTAGTCGCCGTACCTGAGCACCCCGAGGGCGGTCTTCGCCCGCTCGGGAAACTTCTCGTGGGCGAGAATTGCGATCTGCATACCGGATGGTCGTCGACCGGGCACTTAATCGAAACGCCGGGCGATCGGGTTACAGCACCCGCAGGTCGGTCGTCCAGAACGACCGGACGGCGTCCTCGAGGGCGGCCTTCGGTTTCCCGGTCGCGTCGACGGCGGCGGTCGCCTCGGGCGTGACCTCCTCGGCGACGGCGTCGACGACCCCGTGCTGTCCCGTGAGGTAGAGCCGTTCGACGTCGGCGCCCTCGATCGCCTCACGACATCGCCCGACGTGATCGCCGATCTGGTCGTCGCGGATGCGCTCGAAGCGTGCCTGTGAGAAGCCACCTTTCGAATGTGTCGACTTGACGTCGCTCTCGAAGCCCTCGTACTCGAGGCGTTCGTCCCC
>LFFM01001042.1_pt1 | contig 19746 bp, 18 predicted proteins | sample 643131 | NCBI WGS metagenome assembly LFFM01 (sample SAMN03777445, study PRJNA286221) | soda lake metagenome | biome: soda lake; feature: Kulunda steppe; material: water; isolation source: sample Tc-Br brine of Tanatar trona crystallizer | place: Russia: Kulunda steppe | collected 2011-07
AGGAAACTGTCCAGCGTGTATCCATTGGTGGTGGTGATGATCCGCGCGTCCTGAATGTCCAGGCCCAACTGGTCAAACGCTGACACGGCAAGGGCAAAGATGTTGGCCTGATCGCGGGTGTAGATGAACACCTCCGTGCCGCCCCGGCGGGTGCCCGGCTCGATCAGGATCAGAGGCTCATGGGCCGCGCTGCCCGCCGAGTGAATCGCCGCGGTGTGCCAGGCCACTTCCTCCGGGCTATAGCGGAGGAAATAATCCGGGGTGAAATGCCGCCAGATGGAGCGCACGGTCATGTGGTGCAGGCCGTCCCGCCGTAACAGTACCCGCGCCCGAGCCTGCGCTTCTTCAATCAACTCATCCTGATCCACGGACTCCCCGAGGCCCCGGCGCAGCGCCCGGCTGGTGCGGCTGTAGAGCTCTCTCAGCAGGGCCGAGCGCCAGCTGTTCCAGAGTTTCGGATCCGTCGCCCGAATATCGGCAACGGTCAGAAGATAGAGATAGTCCAGATGGGTGTGATCGCCCATTTCGGCGGCAAACGCCTCGATCACTTCCGGGTCGCTGATATCCCGGCGCTGGGCCGTCATCGACATGCGCAGGTGTTTGCGCACCAGCCAGGCCACCAGTCGGCAGTCGTACCGCGAAAGTCCGTGCTCCAGGCAGAACTGGTAGGCATCCTCGGCACCCAGCTCGGAGTGGTCGCCGCCCCGGCCCTTAGCGATGTCGTGGAACAGGCCAGCCAGATACACCAGCTCCGGTTTCGGCAGGCGAGCATGAATCTGTTCAAGCAGCCGACTGTCTTCGCCATCCAGCGCCAGCGCGAAGCGACGCAGGTTGCGGACCACCATGAGGGTGTGGGTGTCCACGGTATAGACGTGGAAGAGGTCGTACTGCATCCGCCCGGTGATCGCTGCGAACGCCGGGATATAGCGCCCCAGAATGCCGTGGCCGTGCATGCGCCGCAGGGCATGGGTGATACCCAGCGGCTGACGGAATATCTCCATGAACAGACTGCGGACCCTCAGGTCCGATCGGAAGTCGGCATTGATCCGATCCCGATTTTCCCGCAGCAGCCGCACGGTTGAAGCCCGAATCCCCCGGATCTCGGGGTGTTGCTGCATGAGCAGAAAAAGCTCAAGCATGGCAAAGGGATAGCGGCTGAACAGGTTGCGATGGGTGACCTCGATAAAACCGCGCTTGACCTGGAAACGCTTGTTGATCAGCCGCGGCTTCTCGCCGTCATCGGCATACAGAATCGACTCCTGGTAGAGCTGTAGCAGCATCTCGTTGAGTCGATTGAGGTGCATGATGGTGCGGTAGTAGCGCTGCATGAACTGCTCAACCGCCAGGGTGTGCTCGGTGTCCTTGTAACCAAACTGGCGGGCGAGGTCGGTCTGGTGCTCGAAGAGCAGCCGGTCTTCCCGGCGCCCGGCCTGCAGATGAAGGGCGAAACGCACGTCCCAGAGGAAGTGGGTGCCGTGTCGCAGCGCTTCGAATTCCGTCTCGGTGAGAAACCCCAGTTCCACCAGTCCGGCCAGTGAGGCGGCGTTGAAATGCCGCTTGGCCACCCAGCCGATCATGTGAATATCGCGAAGGCCCCCGGGACTCTCCTTGAGGTTCGGTTCCAGGTTGTAGGCAGTGTCGTGGTAGCGCTGATGGCGGGCCTGCTGCTCGGCCCATTTCGCCTCGAAGAAGGCGGGGCCGGGCCAGACCTGGAACGGACTGGTGGCGGCCTCCATGTCGTGGAATAACGCTTCGTTGCCCGCCAGCAGTCGGGCCTCCATCAGGTTGGTCGCCACGGTGATGTCTTTTTCGGCCTCAACGCGACATTCCGCGCAGGTGCGAACACTGTGTCCGACTTCCACCCCCACGTCCCAAAGAGAAGTAATGAAGTCGCGAAGGCGGTCCTCCAGGTCCGCATCGGCGACCTCGGGTACCAGTACCATCAGGTCGGTGTCCGAGGCCGGGTGCAATTCGCCGCGGCCATAACCGCCCACGGCCACGACAGCGGCGCGTTGACCCGCCGAGCCGGTGGTGTGACGCCAGAGTCGGATGACGATGGCGTCCATGACCGCCGCCCGTTGGGGGACCAGTGTCGCCGCCGGCGTGCCCTCCAGGAAACGCGCAGCGAGGGTTTCATCGGCCTCGGACAGGGCGCCGCGGAGGGCCTCGGTGATATCGGCGCCCGCCGCCAGACGGTGATCAAGATCGATCAGGTCCAGCAGTTGCCGGTCGATGGGCGAGTTCAGTGTTTCGGAAGGGAGCGTTGCCACGTCAGTGATCAGCGCTCAGGGTCAGGATGTCGACCCCGCCTTCCGTGACCGCCACCGTGTGCTCCCACTGAGCGGACAGGCTGTGATCCTTGGTCACTACGGTCCACTGGTCTCCCAGCAGGCGAGTCTGAGGTCTGCCGGCGTTGATCATCGGCTCCACCGTAAAGGTCATGCCGGGCTTTAACTCGATGCCGGTCCCCGGGCGTCCGTAATGCAGGATCTGGGGCTCCTCATGGAAGCCCTGGCCGATGCCGTGTCCACAGTACTCGCGGACGACGGAAAAGCCCGCCCCCTCGGCGAGGCTTTGAATGGCATGACCGATATCCCCCAGATGGGCGCCGGGTTGCACAGCCTGAATGCCGGCCTGCATGGCTTCCTGAGCCACCTCGGTCACCCGTCGTGCCTGGATTCCCGGCTCGCCGGCGTAGTACATGCGGCTGGTGTCACCGTGCCAGCCCTCGAAGATGACGGTGACATCGATATTCAGAATGTCTCCGCGCTTGAGCTTTTTCGAGCCCGGAATGCCATGGCAGATGACGTGGTTGACCGAAATGCAGGTGGCCTTCGGGAAACCGCGGTAGTTCAGGGGCGCCGGTGTACAGCCCAGGGAATCGATGTACTCATGGCATAGCCGGTCCAGCTCGCCGGTGGTGACCCCCGGGCGAACGTGCTCGCCAATCATGTCGAGTACGGCGGCGGCCCGCTGGCCGGCGGCACGCATTGCCTCAATTTCGTCGGGGGTTTTGAGGGAGATGGTCATGGTGCCAGTCAGTCGCCTTGAAAAGGGTGTGAGCAGTGAAGCCGCCGCGATCGCAAATTGTTCACGCAAGCCCGCTATGGTATAAACGCGGCGCCTTTAGGGCAATGCAATCAAAATTCCACACATGCACCGACACGGTTGGCGGGGTGCCCCCCAGGGGGTTGTCGACTGCGGGTGCATGGAGGCCTAACCCGATACAAGGAGACTTCAACCATGGCCAAAGTGACCATGCGACAGATGCTGGAGGCCGGCGTCCATTTCGGCCACCAGACCCGTTACTGGGATCCGAAGATGGCGCCTTACATCTTCGGCGAGCGCAACAAGATCCACATCGTCAATCTTGAAAAGAGCCTGCCGCTCTATCAGGAAGCGCTGAACTATCTCGGCAGCCTGGCGGCCAATGGCGGCCGGATCATGTTCGTGGGCACCAAACGGGCTGCCCGGGATGCGGTCCGCGACGAGGCGCAGCGTTGCCGCATGCCCTACGTGAACCACCGCTGGCTCGGCGGCATGCTAACCAACTTCCGGACGGTGAAGCGCTCCATTCGGCGGTTCAAGGAGCTCCAGGAGCAGAAGAACGACGGCACCTTCGACAAACTGGGCAAGCGAGAGGTCCTGTCCCTGCAGCGGGAGATGGACAAGCTGGAGCGGGCATTCGGCGGCATTGTCGACATGGAGTCGCTGCCGGACGCGCTGTTCGTCATCGATGTCGGCTACGAGAAGATCGCGGTTCAGGAAGCCCGCAAGCTGGGCATCCCGGTGGTGGCCGTGGTGGACACCAACAACAGCCCCCGGGAAGTCGACTACGTGATCCCGGGCAATGATGACGCCATTCGGGCCATCCAGCTCTATCTCCGCGGGGCCTCGGACGCCATTGTTGATGCACGGATGGCGACCTCCCAGGCGGTGGGCGGTGATGATGAATTCGTCGAGATGTCCGCGCCAGAGGCCGCAAGTACCACGGAATCCGGAACGGGGGCCCAGACCGAGCCGGCCGTAGCGGATGCGACAGTAACCGACTCGGCCGAGACACCGAAGACTGACGGTTAACCGCCCCGTAAGGCACTGACCAGGACAAAGGAATATTGATTCATGGCGATTACCGCACAAGACGTTAAAACGCTGCGTGAGCGCACCGGCGCCGGCATGATGGAGTGCAAGAAGGCGCTGGTCGAGACCGAAGGCGACATGGACGCTGCGGTGGAATTCATGCGCAAGCGTGGCCTCGCCAAGGCCGACAAGAAGGCCGATCGCGTGGCCGCCGAGGGCGCCGTCGTAGCATCCATCGGTGGAGATGGCCGCACCGGTGCCATTGTCGAGATCAACAGTGAGACGGACTTTGTCGCCAACGGTGATGACTTCCAGGAATTTGCCGGCAAGGTGGTGGCCCGCATCCTCGAGGATGACCCCACCGACATCGGCGCACTGCTGGCCATGCCGCTGGAGCCGGGCGGCGAAGACATTCAGACCGCCCAGAAAGAACTGGTCGCCCGCATCGGTGAAAACATTCAGGTGCGGCGTTTTCAGCGCTATGCCTGCGAAGCCGGCCAGATTTATCACTACCTGCATGGCAGCCGCATTGGTGTGCTGATCGAGCTGGAAGGTGGCGATGAGTCCCTGGGACGGGACCTGTGCATGCACATCGCGGCTTCCCGGCCCGTGTGCGTCAGTGTTGACGACGTGCCCGAGGACCGCGCCGCCAAGGAGCGGGAGATCCTCATCGCGCAGGCACAGGAATCCGGCAAGCCTCAGGAAATCATCGAGAAAATGGTGGAAGGGCGGCTGCGGAAGTGGCTCGCGGAAATCACATTGCTGGGCCAGCCGTTCGTGAAGGATCCCGACCAGACCGTCGAGGCCCTGCTCAAGGATCGCGGCGCCCGGGTTGTCCGGTTCGCTCGTCTGGAAGTGGGCGAGGGCATCGAGAAGCGGGAAGAGAACTTCGCGGAGGAAGTGGCCGCAACCATCAAGGGCGGCTGAGGTCTCACCATGACTGATCCCGTCTACCAGCGCATTCTGCTCAAGCTCAGCGGTGAAGCCCTGCTGGGAACCGCCGACTACGGCATCGATCCCGAAGTGCTTCGGCGTCTGGCCGCCGAGGTGCGGGCGCTGGTGGACCGCGGTGTCCAGGTTTCGCTGGTCATCGGGGGTGGCAACATTTTCCGCGGGGCGGGGCTCGCCGCTGCCGGCATGGATCGCATCAGCGCCGATCACATGGGCATGCTGGCCACGGTCATGAACGGCCTTGCCATGCAGGATGCCCTGGAGCGCGAAGGGGTCTTCACCCGAGTCATGTCCGCCATCAAGATCAACCAGGTTTGCGAGGATTACATCCGTCGCCGGGCGGTCAGGCACCTTGAGAAAGGGCGGGTGGTCATTCTGGCGGCCGGCACTGGCAACCCGTTTTTCACCACTGACTCCGCCGCCAGTCTCCGGGCCGTGGAGATCGGGGCGGATCTCATGCTCAAGGCCACCAAAGTGGACGGGGTCTATTCCGCGGATCCGGTGCTGGATCCCAATGCTCGGCGTTACGATCGCCTGAGTTACGATCAGGTCCTGGATGACCGCCTGTCCGTCATGGATGCCACCGCCATTGTCATGTGTCGGGATCAGAACATGCCGATTGTGGTCTTTGACATTAACCAGCCTGGAGTGCTCGGGCGCATCGTCGAAGGCGAGAGCGTCGGTACCCGGGTGGATCGGGGGTAACTGCCCATGATTGATGAAATCGCCAAAGACGCGGACCAGCGGATGCAGAAAAGTGTGGAGAGCCTGAACCAGGATCTCCAGAAAATCCGCACCGGCCGGGCCCAGACGAGCCTGCTGGATCAGGTAACCGTTAGCTACTACGGCACCGAAGTGCCCCTGAACCAGGCGGCTTCGGTGGCAGTGGGTGACTCTCGCACGCTGCTGGTGACGCCCTTTGAGAAGAGCATGATCCAGACCGTCGAGAAGGCCATTCTCGAATCGAACCTCGGCCTCACCCCCAATACGGCGGGCACGACGATCCGCATCCCGCTTCCCCCGTTGACGGAAGAACGCCGTCGGGATCTGGTCAAAGTCGTCCGCGCGGAAGGCGAGCAGGCCAAGGTAGCGGTGCGGAATATTCGACGGGATGCCAACAGCGATTTCAAGCAGTTGCTTAAGGAAAAAGAAATTACCGAAGATGAGCAGAAGCAGGGTGAGGATCGGATTCAGAAGCTGACCGACAAAAATGTCGCAGCTATCGATGACCTGCTGGCCGCCAAGGAAGACGAGTTGATGTCCGTGTGAGGGTCATCCGCTCTCAGGGTGAACCGCATGACTGACGCACAGAATTCCGTGCCCGCCCATGTCGCCATCATCATGGACGGCAATGGGCGCTGGGCCGAAGAGCACGGCCAACCCCGGCATCAAGGGCACCGAGTGGGTGCGGAGTCGGTTCGGCAGGTGGTCGAAACCTGCGCCCGGGAAGGAGTCAAGGCCCTGACGCTGTTTGCCTTCAGCAGCGAGAACTGGCAACGGCCTCCGTCAGAGGTGGGCATGCTCATGGAGTTGTTCATGCGCATGCTGGATCGCGAAACTGGTCGCCTCCACAAAAACGACATCCGACTGAAGGTCATTGGGGACCGTACCCGGCTCTCCGAGCGACTCAAAGAGCGCTGTGCCAAGGCTGAGCAGGTCACCCGCTCGAACCAGCGCATGCAGCTGAATATCGCGGCCAGCTACGGCGGCCGCTGGGATTTGACTCAGGCGGCAAAGCATCTGGCACAGGCATGTCTGCGTGGCGACATGGATCCCGCGGATATTGACGAAGCGGCGCTGCAGTCCCGGATCTGCCTCGGGGATCTGCCCGACCCGGATCTTTTCATCCGGACCGGCGGTGAGCAGCGCATCAGCAATTTCCTGCTCTGGCATCTGGCTTATACCGAAATGTACTTCACCCCGGTGCTCTGGCCGGCGTTTCGCGCCGACGAAATGCGGACGGCGCTTGAGTGGTTTGCGGGACGGCAACGGCGTTTCGGTGGTGTACCGTCCAACGGCGACCTCCAGCCCGATGCTTAAAAAGCGGGTTTTCACAGCCGTTCCACTGGCTGCGGCGGCGCTGCTGCTGGTCTGGACACTACCAACCGCCTGGCTGGGGCTGCTCCTGGCCGTGATCAGTGCCTGGGCCGCCTGGGAGTGGGCAGCGCTCAGTGGCCTGAAACGTCGCAATGAACAGTTGATGTTTGCGGCTGGCGTGGGCGCTCTCCTCGCGGTCTTGTGGACACTGGGCGCCGCTCGGCCGTCGGGCATCGAAGCCTGGGCTCTGCCGGCCGGCGCCTGGTGGCTCGGCATGCTCGCGGTGCTCACGGTGCGGTCCCGCCAGCCGGATCTGGCAGCCCCCAGCCGCAACGTCCGACTGGGCAGTGGCGCCGTCACGCTGGTGCTGGCATGGCTGGGCCTGGTGGCGCTGCATGGCCAGCCGGATAGCGGGCCGTTCTGGCTGACGCTGTGTTTCCTGCTTGTCTGGGGCGCTGATATCGGCGCTTTCTTCGCCGGCCGCTATTTCGGGCGCGTTCCCCTGGCCCCGGCATTGAGCCCGAAAAAGACCTGGGAGGGGGTGGCCGGTGGGGCTTTGCTGGCCGTCGGCCTGCTGGTGCTCCTCGTGGGACTGGGTCGAGGGATGGGCCTGGTGTTGCCATCAACGCCGGCACTCATGCTCCTGGGGGTGATCGTGGTGGCCGCTTCGGTGGTGGGTGACCTGACCGAGAGCCTCCTCAAGCGATGGGCCGGTGCCAAGGACAGTGGTCAGGTTCTGCCCGGGCATGGCGGCATCCTTGATCGTGTTGATGCGCTGCTGGCGGGGGCGCCGGTGATGGCGATCGGCGTCTTGGTGCTCGAGGGGTGAGTGCGCCCGTGCAAAGGTTGGCGATTCTGGGTGCCACTGGATCCATCGGCGAAAGTACGCTCGACGTGGTGCAACGACACCCGGAGCGTTACCGGGTCACGGCGCTGACCGCCAATGGCAACACCCGAAAAATGGCGACCCTGTGTCACCAGTTCCAGCCCCGAATCGCCGTAATGGCTGATGAGGCGGCCGCGCAGGAGCTCGAGGCGGCGCTGGGCTCCAGTGCCTCCGTTGAGGTTCTCGCCGGGCCCCGCTGCATTGCCGAGGTCGCCGCCAGTGACGCGGTGGACACCGTGGTGGCGGGGATCGTGGGTGCCGCCGGGCTGGCGTCGTGCCTGGCCGCTGCCCGTGCCGGAAAACGGGTGCTGATTGCCAACAAGGAAGCGCTGGTGGTGGCGGGTGATCTGGTCATTGCCGCTGCCAGACGAAGCGGTGCGACTCTGCTGCCCATCGATAGCGAACACAATGGGCTGTTTCAGTGCCTTGGGAGCGCCGGCGGCGCGCAGCGAAGTCTGGAGGGCGTTGCGGCGCTGGTTCTGACCGCCTCCGGCGGCCCGTTCCGAACCCGGCCAGTGGATACGCTGGCCAATGTGACCGTCGATGAAGCCTGCGCCCACCCCACTTGGTCGATGGGGAGGAAGATTTCCGTCGATTCTGCAACAATGATGAATAAGGGGCTGGAAATTATTGAAGCTGCCAGGCTTTTTGGTATTTCCGGTGAGCAGGTTGAAGTCCTGGTTCACCCACAGAGCCTGGTCCATGCCCTGGTACGCTACTGCGATGGTTCGCTACTGGCGCAGCTTGGGCTGCCGGATATGCGAACGCCCATCGCCCACGCACTGGCCTGGCCCGATCGGATTGAAGCCGGTGTGGCTGCATTGGATCTTGCGCAGTTGGGAGCGCTGGAATTCGAGGCGCCTGATCCGGCGCGATTCCCGTGCCTGGAGCTGGCGCGACAGGCGCTCTCTGCCGGTTCGGCCTGTACGGCCGCCCTGAATGCCGCCAATGAGGTGGCCGTTGATGCTTTTCTGGCAAACAGGCTGGCATTCGATCGGATTGCCGGAATCATCGAGGAAACCCTGGGGTCCATGAACCATGACTTTCTCGACGATCTGGATTCGCTGATCGCCCACGAGCAAACGGCCCGTCGGCGGGCGGCGGCCATTCTGGAGCAATACCACTCATGATCGGCTGGCTCATCAATATCCTCGGTTTTCTCCTCGCCATCGGGATCCTGGTGGCGGTTCACGAATTCGGGCACTTCTGGGTGGCCCGCCGCGTTGGCGTGAAAGTGCTTCGGTTCTCCATTGGCTTTGGCAAGCCCCTGATTCAACGGGTTGGCAAGGACGGCACCGAATACGTGGTGGCGGCCATTCCGCTGGGTGGTTACGTCAAAATGCTGGATGAGCGCGAGTCCGAGGTGCCTTCGGCGGAAAGTCACATGGCGTTCAACCAGAAGCCACTCTGGGCCCGCAACGCCATCATTCTCGCTGGCCCGGTGTTTAACTTCGCCCTCGCGATCCTGGCGTACTGGGTCATCGCCGTGGCGGGCTCCGTGGAGATGAAGCCGGTGATCGGGCCGGTGATCCCGGACACGCCGGCTGAGGCCGCGGGATTTGAGGAGGGCGACGAGATCCTGGCGGTTAATGGTCGTACCGTCGAGGCATGGGATCAGGCCATTATTTCTCTCATCCGTTCGGCCGACGGCGATGCCGTCGAGGTGGCGGTGGAGCGCCCCGACGGGCGGCGTCTTGAGCGAGTTATGGACCTGTCGCAGGCGCGGTTGCTGGATGAGGAAGGCGAAGCCCTTCAGCGAATTGGGTTTCAGCCGTGGCGGCCACAGATTCCCCCGGTAATCGATGAACTGGTGCCGGGGGGTGCGGCCGCGGAAGCTGGCCTGCAGTCGGGCGAGCGGATTCTCAGTGTCGCCGGCGAGCCCACCACGGACTGGACCGATTTAGTGGAGGTGGTTGGCGCTCGTCCCGGCGACGAGGTGCCCGTGGTGGTCACCGGAGTCACCGGCGAGCGCACGGTTACCGTCACCCTGCAGGCCCGCGGTGATGGAGCAGCGCGGCGGGGTGTGCTGGGTGTGACACCGGAAATCCCCGAGGGGACCTTCGAGGACATGCGCCGGGAGGTCCGGCACGGTCCCCTGGCCGCGATCCCTCGAGCTCTGGACTCCAGCTGGCAGGCGGGGGCTCTGACCGTCGAAGTACTGACCAAAATGGTCATCGGCGAGGCGTCGGTCCGCAATCTCAGTGGCCCGATCAACATTGCCCAGTATGCCGGAGAAACGGTTTCTCTGGGGATCAACCCCTTTCTCAAATTCCTCGCCATCGTCAGCATCAGTCTCGGGATTATCAATCTGTTGCCCATCCCGGTGCTGGACGGCGGGCATCTGCTCTACAACCTCATTGAGTGGGTGCGGGGGCGTCCCCTCTCTGAAGCGGCTCAGGCGTTTGGTCAGCAGATCGGAATCGCTATTCTGCTGATGCTGATGACGCTGGCCTTTTATAACGATATCCTCCGACTGCTGACGGGCGGGGGATAGAGACCAGCAGACAATGAAAAAAACACTAGCGGGTTTGGCGTTATTTGCTGCCGCCACGGCGGCGGATGCCTTTACCATCGAAGAGATCAGGATCCGTGGCCTGGAGCGGGTTGCCGAGGGCACCGTGCTTAACTACCTGCCGCTGGAGCCAGGAGATCAGGCGGACGCAGCGGCGACGGCGGACGCGGTTTCCGCTCTGTTTGATACCGGATTTTTCGACGATGTCCGGCTGCTGCGTGATGGCAATGCGCTCATTGTTACCGTCGAAGAGCGCCCGGCGATTTCGCAGATCGAGTTCACCGGCAACGACGAACTTGATAGTGACCGCCTCAGAGAAGGCCTCAGGGATGTGGGCCTGGGCGAAGGTCAGAGCTTCGAGCGTCCGCTGCTGGATCGCATTGAGCGAGAACTGGAGCAGCAATACTTTGCCCTTGGTTATTACGATGTCTCCGTCGACAGCACGGTTTCACCGCTGCCCCGAAATCGAGTCAGCATTCGTATTGATATCGCAGAGGGCGAGCCGGCTTCGGTCCAACCGATTCGTTTTATTGGCAACCGCCGCTTTTCCGATGAAACCCTGAGGGACCAGTTCCAGATGGGCCCGCGACCCTGGTGGGCATTCCTGTCCGACCGCGACCGATATTCCCGTGAGCGCCTCTCGTCCGATCTTGACAGCCTTCGCGCCTTTTACCGTGATCGTGGCTATGCGGCTTTCAACATCGACTCCACCCAAGTCACGATCAGCCCGGACCGGCAGCGTATTCAGATCACGGTCAATGTTGACGAGGGTCCGGAGTATTCCGTTGGCGAGGTGTCACTGGCCGGTGAGCTGATTTTCAGCGAGGCGGAGCTTCTCGAGTTGCTGGAAGTTCAACCCGGCGATATCTATACCCAGCGAGGCATCACGCGGACCGTGTCCGCGCTTCGTGACAAGCTCGGCGAGGAGGGCTACGCCTTCGCACAGATCAATCCGGTGCCGGAGATCCGTGAGGCCGATCGGGCCGTGGACCTTACCTTCTTTGTTGACCCTGCCAGTCGGGTCTACGTGCGACGGGTGCGTATAACCGGCAATGAGACGACCCGGGATGATGTAATTCGAACTGAAATGAGACAACTGGAGGGTACCTGGCTCTCTACACCGGATCTCCGGGAGTCAGAGCGGCGTCTCGGAAGAACCGGCTTCTTCGGAGATGTGCGGATCAGCACCCCAAGGGTGCCGGGCACCGACGATCAGGTCGATGTGGAAGTCGAAACCACGGAGCGACTCTCGGGCAGCCTGACCGCCGGCGTTGGATTCGGCAGTGATCAGGGCGTGATCCTGAACCTCGGACTGCAGCAGGACAACGTTCTGGGCACCGGTGATCGTGCGGAGTTTGTAGCGAACAGTGATGACTCCGATACCCTTTACCGGTTGACCTACCTGGACCGTAATCACACCCGGAGCGGCATTGATCGGCGTTTTGCTCTGACCTACCGCGACCGCGATGCGGGGGAACGTGATCTCACCGATTATGGATTGCAACAGGCGACCCTGAGTTACGGCTATCGGATTCCGGTGACCAGCAATGACCGGATCGGTGTTGATCTGGAGTTTGATGAGACCGATATTGATCTGCCGTCCGACGCCACCCGCTATCTTCGTACTGAGATTGATCGTGAGGGCTCTCGGAATCGGACGATTCGAACCAGTCTGTTCTGGACGCGGGATACACGGGATCGGGCGATTTTTGCCACCGAGGGCGGCCGACAGCGGCTTCGGTTCGACGTGACGGTACCGGATGTCTCCGACCTCAGTTACTACCGGGCGAGTTATGAACAGGCGCGTTATGTGTCACTGAGCGACCGCTTGACCCTCGTTCTGGATGGGGATGTTTCCTACGGCAGTGGTTACGGAGACACCGAAGTCATGCCGTTCTACGAAAACTTTTTCGCTGGCGGCATACGCACCGTCCGCGGGTATCGTCGCAACTCTCTCGGCCCCGAGGATGAGGACAACGAATCCGTCGGCGGTAATTTTCGTATCCTCGGCCGGACGGAGTTGCGATTTCCGCTGACAGCCGAGGAAGACGGCGGCAACCTGCGGGCCAGTGTTTTCATCGACGGCGGCCAGGTCTGGGATCTGGATCGGCCCACGGTGGGGGAATTCGACGAAGTCTCCGCCGGCGATCTGCGATTCGCCGCCGGCCTCGGGCTCATTTATTATTCGCCGGTCGGGCCGCTGACGATGAGCGTCGCAGAGCCGCTTAACGCGGAATCCGGTGATGACACGCAGTTTTTCCAGTTCACGATCGGAGCATTTTTCTGAATGACCCGTGGCAGACTCTCCATGGCCCAGCGGCAGCCGGCTCCCATGCTGACTGGCCTGATCGCTGCGGGGCTGATAATGAGCCTGGTGTGGGCAGGGCCGGTTATTGCCGTGGACGGCAATGATGGCATTCGCATCGGCTATGTGAATCCCGGACGCGTTTCCGATGAAGCCCCCCAGGCTGACGCGGCCCGTGAGCGCCTGCAGAAGGAGTTTGCACCCCGGGATGAAGCCATCGTCGAGATGCAGGATGAGTTACGTCGGCTCGAAGATCGCCTGGCGGAACAGCGTCTGACGCTGGACCAGGAAACCCAGCAGGATCTGCAGCGTGAAATCGTCACCCGTCGACGTCAGATCCAGCGTCAGCAGGACGCTTTCCGGGAGGATTTCAATATGCGCCGCAACGAATCCCTCGGGCAGCTGCAGCGTCGGATCCTTCGGGTCGTGGAGGAGTTCGCCGAGGAGCATGATTTCGACCTGGTGGTCAGCGACGGCGTGGTATTCGCCAGTGACGCGGTCAACATCACCGATCGCATCATTGAGAGGCTTCAGCGGCAGCACGAGCAGCAGCAGGATAATGGCGGTTGATGGTGAGTCGACCCACCCGCCCCATCCCCCCCACGCTCGGTGAGATTGCCCGCATTACCGGAAGCCGTTTGGACGGAGACCCGGATCTGATCATCACGGCGGTAGCTCCGTTGGAAGAAGCGGGATCCGAGTCCATCAGTTTTCTCGCCAACCCGAAATATCATTCGGCACTGACCCGGACCCGAGCAGCTGCTGTCTTTCTGCCGCCGGGCACCGAGGGCGTACCGAGCCGGGTGGCAGCGCTATTCACGGAGACTCCCTACCTGGCATTCGCACAGGCAGTGAGAGCGCTCCATCCTCCCCGGCAGGCGATTGCTGGAGTCAGTCACAGTGCCGAGGTGGATCCTACCGCGGTCATTCACCCAAGCGCCGAGCTCTCATCCCGGGTTTACGTCGGGCCCGGCGCGCGGATCGGCGCGGGGTGCATTCTGGATCCGGGAGTGGTCGTCGAGGCGGAGGCCCAGATCGGTGAGGGCTGTCATATCGGCGCCAATGTATGCATCCGAGGCCGCAGTCAATTAGGCGACCGGGTTCGTGTGAACCCCGGCGCGGTCATCGGGGGTGAAGGCTTTGGCTTTGCGCCAAATGGTGAGCGCTGGGAGGCCGTGCCTCAGCTTGGACGGGTGGTGATTGGCGATGATGTGGACATTGGCGCCAACACCACCATTGACCGGGGATCCCAGATGGACACGGTGATTGGCAATGGCTGCAAGATCGACAATTTGGTGCAAATCGCTCACAACGTGGAACTGGGTGACCATACGGTGGTTGCCGCCTGCTCCGGTATCGCCGGGAGCACGCGGATCGGTCGTTGCTGTACCATCGCGGGCGCAGTCGGCGTGGCCGGGCACTTGGAAATCGCTCCGGGGACGACCTTCACCGGCATGGCCATGGTGACCGGCAGCGTGCCCCGGTCAGGGATCTATTCCTCGGGAATTCCCGCGATGCCGGCCAGAGACTGGCGACGCAACGCGGTCCGGTTCCGGCAGCTGGATACCATGGCCAAACGGATTGATGCCCTTGAGAAGGCGCTTGAAAGGATGATGAATGAGTCAGAATCGAACCCTTGATCTGGAGGATATCCGGCGGCGGTTACCCCACCGTTATCCATTTCTGCTGGTGGATCGGGTTGTCGATTATTCGCCCGGCGAGCGTCTGGTGGCGATCAAACAGGTGACTGCCAATGAGCCGTGGGTCACGGGGCACTTTCCGGGCAAAGCGATCATGCCCGGCGTGCTGCTGGTGGAGTCCATGGCCCAGTGTTGCGGTTTGCTGGCATTCGTCACCCGGGAAGCGGATCCCAATGCCGAGTTGCCGCCGGAGGCGCCGCTGTTCTACCTGGTGGGGGTGGACAACGCCCGTTTTAAACGACCGCTGGAGCCGGGAGAAACCGCTCGCATGACCGCTACTCTAGAGCGGGTGGTTCGAGGCATCTGGCTTTTTCAGGCTGAAGTCCGGGTGGATGACGCGGTCGCGGCGAGCGCCGGTATCCGCTGCACCATGAGGGAATCGTGACCGGGATCGATCCGACGGCTTCGGTGGACCCGGGGGCGTCGCTGGCCAGCGACGTCGAAGTGGGACCCTATGCCGTGATTGATGCCGGTGTCAGGCTGGAGTCCGGTTGCGTGGTTGGCCCCCATGCGGTGATTCGTGGCGAGACGCATATTGGGGCAGGGACCCGGATCTTTCAATTTGCTTCAGTGGGCGAAATCCCCCAGGACAAAAAGTACCGGGGAGAAGCCAGCCGGCTGGAAATCGGTCGGGACAACACGATTCGGGAGTTCGTCACCATCAATCGCGGGACCGAGGAAGGCGGTGGTGTCACCCGGATCGGCGACGGCAACTGGATCATGGCCTATGTCCACATCGCCCATGACTGCATCGTGGGCAATCAGGCGGTGTTCGCCAACGGCGCCTCACTGGCCGGTCATGTCACGATCGGGGATGGCGCCACCCTGGGGGGATTCACGCTGGTGCATCAATTCTGCCGCCTGGGCCGGGGCAGTTTTTCCTCGATGGGCAGTTGTATACGCCGGGACGTGCCGCCCTGGGTGATGGTGGCGGGTGACCCCGCCCGCCCCCACGGCACCAACAGCGAGGGACTCCGGCGGCTCGGATACGACAGCGAGGCGCAGATGAGACTCCGCAACGCTTACCGAACCCTTTATAAAAAGGGGCTACGTCTGCAGGAGGCGCTCAGCACCCTGGAAAGCCAGGCTGGCGCCGACGCCTCCATCAGGGAGTTGGTGGAGTTCGTGACTCACTCCGAACGGGGCATCGTGCGCTAGGGCGCGGCATGCGAATCGCGCTGATCGCCGGCGAACCCTCCGGTGACTATCTCGGTGGTGGCCTGATCCAGGCGCTGCGGCAGCATTACCCCCAGGCAAGCTTTGAGGGCATCGGGGGGCAGCACATGACCGCCGCCGGGCTACGTTCCTACTACCCGCTTCACGAACTTTCGGTCATGGGGCTGGTGGAGGTGCTTCGGCACCTGCCGCGATTACTGGGCATACGACGGGCGCTTCGGCGACGCTGGCTGGCCGACCCGCCAGATGTCTTCATCGGTGTTGATGCTCCGGACTTCAACCTGGGCCTGGCTCGCTCCCTTCGCCACGCCGGCATACCCACGGTGCAGTACGTCAGCCCAACGGTCTGGGCCTGGCGGGAGGGGCGGGTTCGCAGCATCCGCCAGGCCGTGGATCGAGTGCTCTGCATCTATCCCTTCGAGCATGATTTTTATCGTCATCGGGATGTCCCGTCCCGCTTTGTCGGCCACCCTCTGGCCGATGACATTCCCCTGGAGGTCGATCATGAGGACGCCCGTCAGAAGCTCGGCTTAACTGCCGATCAATCCCTCGTGGCGCTACTGCCCGGGAGTCGGACCAGCGAAGTTGATCACCTTTTGCCGCTGTTCCTGGAAGTGGCACGGCGGCTGATGCTGAGCCATCCGACCACCCGTTTTGCCATTCCGGCGGCGACCTCAACGCTGGAGCACCGCATCCGCGACATCCTGAAGGCTCACGAATCCCTGCCGGTCAGCGTGGGCACCGGCGGTGCGCATTCGACCCTGGCCGCCGCTGACGCCGGCCTGATCGCCTCCGGAACCGCCACCCTGGAAGCCATGCTGTTGGGCTGCCCGTCCCTGATGGCCTACCGCGTCAACCGGCTGACGGCGGCCATCGGCCGACGGGTCATTCGGGTGCCGTATTTCGCCATGCCCAACCTGATGGCCGGCGAAATGATCATGCCGGAGTATGTGCAGGAAAAGGCGGATCCGGAGGCCCTGGCACCGGCGTTGCAGGAACTCCTGGATGACCGCAGCCAGAGGGAGACTATTCGCACGAAATTCCGGGATTTGCACGGCTTACTTAAGAAAAATTCGAGTGCCAAGTCCGCCCTGGCGATCCGGGAGATGCTGGATGGAGATTGATCACTTCTGTGCCGGTGTGGACGAGGTCGGGCGAGGTCCCATCGCGGGACCGGTGGTGGCAGCCGCCGTGATCCTGGACCCCGCCAGGGACTGGTCGGCGCTGCGGGATTCCAAGCGGTTGACTGCCGCCCGCCGGGAGCAGCTGGCCGTGCAGATACGAACCGAGGCCATTGGATTTGCGATTGCCGAGGTCGATGTCGAGTCCATCGATCGGCTGAATATTCGTCAGGCCGCCTTATTGGCCATGGGCAAGGCGGTGGAAACCCTGAAACCCGCTCCGCGGTCCGCCCTGGTGGATGGCCGCGATCTGCCGACGCTGCCCTGCCCGGGTAAGGCGATTGTCGGCGGCGACGGCTCGGTAGCCGCCATTTCGGCGGCATCCATCATTGCCAAGGTGCATCGGGATGCCGGCATGAACGAACTTCACGACCGCTATCCCGACTACGGCTTCAACCAGCATAGGGGTTACCCGACGGCGCTGCACCGTCAGCGCTTGGAGAGCCTTGGGCCGTGCCCCGCCCACCGGCGATCATTCGCGCCGGTGCGGGCGGCCCTCAGCGTCGGAGTACCGCCGCGATGCGATCCACATCGGTAAGCGCGAGTTCCGGGTAAATGGGTAGGGACAGGCAGCGTTTCGCCGTGTCTTCGGCCACCGGCAGGGCGGGGACAGGCGTTCCTTCATAGAGATCGCGGAAGGCCGCCTGCTGATGCAGCGGGACCGGATAGTAAACCGCCGAGGCGATATTTCCCGCTGCCAGTGCCGCCATCAGCCGGTCTCGATGCGCTTCATTCTCACAGAGTAATGTGTACTGGTGGTAGACGTGCCGCCCGATGCCGTCCTCCTCGGGAGTCGTGAGGCCGGCCACCCCCTGAAGCGCCTCCGTGTAGCGCCTGGCCACCGAGCGACGGTGCTCATTGAAGTCGTCAATGTGGGGGAGCTTGGCCCGCAGGATCACCGCCTGGAGTTCGTCAAGCCGGCTGTTGTAACCCACCAGGTCATGGTAATAGCGCTGGCGACTGCCGTGATTACGCAGGGTTCGCGCCTCGGCGGCCAGCTTATCGTCATTGGTGCTGATCAGGCCCCCATCGCCATAGCCCCCCAGATTCTTGCTGGGAAAGAAGCTGAACGCCCCGGCATGACCCAGGCTTCCCGTCATCCTGCCATCCACCGCCGCACCGAATGACTGAGCGCAATCCTCGATCAGGATCAGATCATGGCGGTCGGCGATGGCGCGAAGCGCTGGGATGTCAGCCGGCTGGCCAAACAGGTGAACCGGCATGATCGCTCGGGTGGCCGGTGTGATCGCCGCCTCCACGGCAGACGGATCGACGTTGAAGGTGCGAGGGTCGATGTCCACGAAAACCGGCTGCGCACCGACGTAGCAAATAGCCTCGGCGGTGGAGATGAAGCTGAACGGCGTGGTGATGACTTCATCACCTTCACCAACACCGGCGGCGCGCAGAGCCAGGTGCAGGGCATCGGTACCGGACGCTACGGAGACACAGTGCTCAACCCCGAGATAGGCGGCGATCTCCGCTTCCAGCGCCTGCACATTAGGGCCCAGGATAAATCGTGCCTCGCTGAGGGCCGCCTGTAGGCCCGCTTCAATATCTGCTCGAAGCAACGGGTACTGGGCGGTTAGATCGACCATCGGGATGGCCGCTGCCTTCTGCTGACTCATTTCCAATTCCTATTGAGCTGACGGCCAATTTCAATGGCAGCGGACAGGGCGCGGCGGCCATCGGCACCGCTGACAAGGGGGGGCTGAGCGTTGATCACTGCGGTGACGAAAGCATCGATTTCATCCGCGAGCGCGTCCCGCCGCCCGGGGCAGCGCTGTTCACGAAGTATCTGGGCCATGTCCGGTGGACCGCTGGATGCCGGATCCCGGCGCTGGATGTCGAGGATACCCGCCTGCAAATCAAGCGCAAAGTAGGCCTGAGACTGAAAAATGCGCAGGCGCCGCTCCGCCTTGGGGCTCACTCGACTGGCCGTGACATTCGCCACGCATCCATCCGCAAAATTTAGCCGGGCATTGGCGATATCAATGTCATTGGAAATCACCGCGGCGCCGCTGGCGTCCATGCGCTCCAGGGGGGCGTCCACCAACTCGAGAATCAGGTCGATGTCATGAATCATCAGGTCAAGCACCACGCTCACATCGGCCCCGCGGGGATTGAAGGGCGCAATCCGGTGAGACTCGATAAAGCGCGGGGCAGTGACCTCTCCCGCTGCCTCCACCATGGCGGGATTGAAGCGCTCCAGGTGCCCGACCTGCAACACGCAGCCCGCCGCCGAGGCCGCGTCAATGAGCGCATCCGCCTCCGCCAGCGTGGTGGTCATCGGTTTCTCGATCAGCAGATGCACTCCGGACTGTAGCAAGGGCAGGGCCAGTTGGTGGTGTAGCCGGGTAGGTGCCGCCACACTCACCGCATCCACACACTCGGGGAGAAGGGCAGGATCCGACCAGGCCTCGCAATGGAGCTCCGCTGCAACCTCCGCGGCGCGCTCGGCATCGGTGTCCACCACGGCGACCAGATCGCAGCGGGGATGTGCGGCGTATTTCTGGGCATGAAATCGTCCGAGATAGCCGGCGCCGAGCACCGCCGTTCGAAGTCGGGTCATCGCACGATCCCGCGTTGACTGCCGCGAATGAAGCTCACGAAGTCCGCCACTTCAGGGGTTTGCAGCGCCGTATCGGCCTCGATGGCCGCCAGGGCATCCTGCGCGGGGAGACCGGCCCGAAAAAACTGATCGTGGGCCCGGCGCACCGCCCGGCGCGCTGCACTGTCCAGGCCGGCGCGCTGCATGCCGCGGCTGTTCATGCCCCGAAGGCTGGCGCGGTCGCCGGCCACAGTGCAGAACGGGGCAACGTCCTGGGGCACCATGGCACCGCCGCCCAGCATGGCGAGTCGGCCGATGCGGATGAACTGATGCATGCCCACCAGGCCGGCAATGAAAACCTGATCGGCCA
>LFFM01001043.1_pt1 | contig 19741 bp, 18 predicted proteins | sample 643131 | NCBI WGS metagenome assembly LFFM01 (sample SAMN03777445, study PRJNA286221) | soda lake metagenome | biome: soda lake; feature: Kulunda steppe; material: water; isolation source: sample Tc-Br brine of Tanatar trona crystallizer | place: Russia: Kulunda steppe | collected 2011-07
GATGTTGCCCTCGATCTCGATCACTTCCCCCATGAGTCCTTCGTCGCCGACGTAGACGACGTCGTTCATGCGGGCGTCGAGGTCGCGGGCGCTCACGACCGGACCGCTCACGCTTTGGATAACACCGTCGCCGGTGGTCTCCGTGGATTCTGCTTTGCTCATATTAGTCGTCCTCCTCCATCAGGTCGATACCGATGGCTCGTTTGATCTGGTCGCGTAGCCCGCCGCTTCCGGCACCGGACGCGCCGAGCGTGACGAGCACGGGCTCGATGCTCCCCTCGACCCGCTCGCGAGTCCCCCGCGAGAGGTGATCGAGGTCGTCGTCGTGCATGACGACGATGCCGATGCCCTCGTCGTCGAGGGTCCGCTCGACGGCGTCGTCGAGCCGATCCGGCTTCTCGTCCTCCTGCACGTTCTCGAACTTACGGACGCCGGCGAGCCGGAAGCCGGTGGTGAACTCCGGACTGCCGACGACGGCGATCTCCTGGCTCATGTTATCACCAGCTCCTCTTCGATCTCGTTCGCCGGCAGCCCGGCCTCCTTCCCGCGGGCGATCGCCCGGATGTTCTCGACCTCGCGCTCCTTCGCGAGGATGTACGAGATGACGGGCGTCACCGACACCGGATGGATCGTCCCGAGCCGGTCGCCGTACGCCAACAGCGCGGCGTCGGTCGCGTGCTCGAACGCGATGAGGCTGTCCGCCTCCTCGAGTTCGCGCAGCGCCGGACCGAGCTCGTCGGCGTACTGGCTCTCCGCGATGTACTCGACGAGCTCGTCGAGGTTTCGCGCGAGGCGGGCGAGCGTGTCCCGGGTGAACAGCTCGCCGCCCTCGATGAAGTACTCGGCGGGGTCGATCTCCGCGCCCGAACGGGCGAGCCGGAGCGCGTTGTCCGCGTTCCGGAAGTCGACTTCCGCCTTGAGGAACGCCTCGTACTGGCGCGTCGGCTCGTCGCCCGGCAGGTTCCCGAGCAGGCGCTCGTAGAAGGCGCGGTCGACGGCGTTCTCGAGCGGGACGAGGACGTCCGTCTCCTCGTACTCGGCGTACGCCTCGCGCAGTGGGGCCCCGTAGATCGTGTCCTCGAGGACCTCGACGACGGCCTCGATCGAGTCGGCCTCGAGCAGCCGCCGGATCCGACGGTCGTCGAACTCGCCGGCCCGGATGAGGTCGACCTCGACCTCCTCCTGGCTCGCGCCCGTGTACACGCCACGGATGACCGTCTTCACGTTCCACGCGTCGAACTTCCGGAGGTATCGAGCGATGAGGTCGTACAGCCCGCCCTCGCTCCAGTCTAAGATCCCCTCGAACTGCTTCGCGAGGTTCCGGTTCAACGCGTACTCGATGAGGTCGACGCCCGCGTGTCGGCTCCCGAGGGCGTTGATCTCCGCCTCGTACGTGGACTCCTCCATGAAGCGGGCGATCTCCGACGGGCTCATCCGTGTGAGCTTGCGGTACTCCTCGTCGCTGTACAGGCTTCCGCGCCTGGCGCGGACCCGTGCGACGACGTACTCAGGGTTCGAGCTGCCGACGGCGCTCATTGGTCGAACAGTCGCTCCGAGAGGTTCTTCAACTCGTCGTCCCAGACGGCTTCCAGGACCGAGTCGAACGTGTTGTTCACCCGAACGCGGGAAGTGTCGCTCTCGGCGACGACGCCGCCGAGACAGTCGACTTCGCCGTCGACCTCGGCGTTGCGGTCCGCCACGAGCTCCTGTAACAGGTCGACGTCCTCGGCGCGGGTGTAGACGGCGACGTCGGCGTCCCCGTCGAACTCCGCGAGCGTCGCGTCGAGCAGCGCCTCGGTCAGCTCGCGGCGGCGGTCGCCGTCGAGCGAAGCGATGGCGTCCTCGACGCCCTCGCGGACGTCCGCGAGGACGTCCCGTCGCGCGCCGAGTCGCTCCTGTTTGGCCTCGAGCTTGGCGGACGACAGCGTCTGTTCGCGCTCCTGGTCGATCTGTCGTTCGACCGCCGCGAGCCGCTCCTCGCGGATACGCTCGGCGTCCGCCTCCGCCTCGGAGACGACCCCTTCGGCGTCGACGTCGGCCTCCTCGCGGATCTGCTCCGCACGCGCGCGGGCTTCGTCTCGAATGTCCTCAACGACGGTGTCCAAACTCATTGGTTGGAAAGGGGGCTGGTTAGACCAGGAAGACGACGACCAGCGCGAGGATAACGAGCGTTTCGGGCAGGACCGTCAGGATGAGGCCGTTGACGAACAGGTCCTCGTCCTCGGCCATCGCGCCGACCGCGGCGGACCCGATCCCGCGTTCCGCGTACCCGGCACCCAGCGCCGCGAGGCCGACCGCGAGCGCGGCCGCGGCCTCGCCGTCGGTCAGCGTTCCTTCCTGCAGTACGACGTTCCCGAGTTCGTTGGTAGCTTCAAGCATTGGTAGTAGTTCCGGTTGCTCGTCTCCGAACAGTTCGTAGTTGCCTCCACAGTGGACATAAAGCTTCCCAAAACGAACGGACGCGAACGACGGAGAGGCGCTCTCAAACCCACGTCTGTGGGGTCTTCTCACATGCGATCGGCGGCGCTATCACGCCAGTGGGCGTTTATAAAGGCGGTCGGTCGCGGGCGTCGACCCCGCGAGCCCGACTACTCCTCGGCGGTGTACTTCCGGTCGTAGCCGAACGGCGTGTACTCGTCGCCGCCGCCCTGGTAGAACTTGCCGAAGAACTCGACGTACTCGAGGCGGATCCCCTGGATGCCGGCGGCCGTGATGCCGAGCAGCAGGACGACGATGTGGCCGACGATGGCCACGAGCAGCCCGCCGACGATGCCGATCGCCGTGAAGTCCGGGCTCGTCGTCATGCCGGCGAAGACGAGCTCGACCTCGCCGGCGGCGGCCCGCGCTTGGACGTCCGCGAGGTTACTCGGCGTGAAGATGAAGCTGAAGCTCCCCTCGCCGCCCTGGTCGATGTAGGCGCCGAACGCGAGCAGGTTGGCCGCGAGCGCCATCCCGCCCTTCGCGAGCAGGACGGCCATGATCCGGGCGTACGAGACGGCGTTGACCACGGGGGCCAACACCTCGGGCAGCTCGGCGGGCTCGCCGATGGCGATCAGGACGACGCCGAGCACCGCGGCAACGAGGCCGGCGATGCCCATCCACGCCGGGAAGCCCGCGAAGCTCACGACGCCGAGCGTGAGCACCGACACCGAATCGAAGATGAAGTCGGGCTTGGGGCCGGGGACGTGCTGGCTGAAGATCCAGACCCAGATCCCGTTGAGTAACAGGAGCCAGGAGGCGCCCTCGTAGACCGCGTGTTTGAGGTCGTGCTGCTGGTACTGGCTAACGAAGCCGAGCACGTAGCCGACGTTCAGGTGCAGGATCCCGAACAGCACGCTCGCCACGAGCCACGCCAGCGCCCACTCGGTGGCACCCGGCGAGAGCCCCTTGGAGATCGGCCACGACTCGATGCCGAGCAGCGGGTACGCGTGGTACCCGAAGACGTCGACGCCGTAGTAGATCCCGAACAGCATCGTGAACGCGCCGGCCCAGATGGCGACCGCGCCCATCTCGCGCATCGCGCCGTCGTAGGCGCGATACATGAACGCGCCGATGCCGGCGTAGAGGAGCCCGTACCCGAGGTCCCCGATCATGAACCCGAACATGAGCGGGAAGGTGAGGAACACCAGAAGCGTCGGGTCGAACTCCGAGTACTTCGGCCGCCCGAAGCCCTGGACGAGCAGCTCGAACGGGCCGGCCGCGCCGGCGTTGTCCTGGACGACCGGCGGCTCGTCGCGTTTCGCGTGGCCGCCGTCGGTCGCCGCCTCGCGTCCGGCGTCGGACCCGGAGTCGCCCCCGTGGACGGACTCCGTGTGGTGGTCGCCGTCGGGCGTGAACGACGCCCGCTCCAGCTCCTCGACCTCCGCGTGGTCGTCGACCGCGTCGGCGATCGTCGCCTCGAACTCGCCGAACGTGGCGGTCGGGATCCACCCTTCCGCGACGAACGCGTTCTCGGTGGTCGCGAACGACAGCGGGGCCTGCTTCTTCTCGGCCTCGATCGTCAGCTGTTCTTCGGCACGAAGCAGGAAGCCGGCCGCCTCCTCCTTGACCGCGGCCAGCCGGGCGTCGACGGACTCGAGCTCGCTCCGAAGCTCCGCGCGCTCGCGTTCGAGCTCGGAGACGTACTCGGACGGACTCGCCTCCGCGTCGGGCACCTCGAGGAACGCGACGTCGACGCCGACGAGCGCGTCCTGGAGCGCCCCGGGGCCGGCCCCCTCGGCCGGCCGCGCCACGATCGCCACGACGCCGCCGCCGACGAACGTCTCGAACGCCGCGATCGTCTCGGCGTCCGCGAGCGCCGCCTCGACCGCGTCGGGCTTCGCCTCGCCGACCACGACCTCGAGGGAGTCGTACCCCCGCAGCAGGTCGAGGTCGATACCGAGATCGGCGAACGGCCCCATCCGGTCGATCTCCTCCTGTCGGTTCCGAACGGCCGCACGGAGCTCGTCGCGCTCCTCGTTGAGCTCGTTGACGTCCTCACGGACGTCGGCGAGCCGCGCCTCGAGGTCCTCGTCGTCGAGCGCGCCCGCGGCGTCGATCTCGTCGCCCTCGACGTCGAGGATGCTCTCGAGGGAACGGACGGTGACGAGCCGTTCGTTGACGTCCTCGGCCCCCGAGAGCGACGTTCCGCGCTCGAAGCCCTCGTATCGGTCGTCGTAGTCCGTGACGTGTAACGAGTGGTGGTCGTAGGTGGCCTCGATGACCTCGTCGATGACGCGTTTCGACCCCGTCACCGACACCTTGCTCATCCGCTCGGGTCTAAGCGCCATTCATACCTCCGTCTGTTCGTTCACCGCGTCCTCGAACCGTTCGACGGCGTAGTCGACGGCGTCGTCGACCCGTTCGCGCGCCTCGCGTTCGAGCGCGTCGCGGTCGGCACGCCCTGCCTCGAGGATCTCCTCGCGACGGTCCTGGAGCTCCTCGCGGGCGGTCGCCAGCCGTTCGTCGGCCTCGGCTGACGCCTCCCGTTCGGCCTCCGAGCGGATCTCGTCCGCGCGCTGCCGGGCCTCCGCGAGGCGCTCGCCAGCGTCGGCTTCCGCCGCCGCGATGATCTCGTCCGCCTCACTCTCGGCCTCCTTGATCCGGTCGAGCACCTCTGGTCTCGCCATACTCACTAATCGTCCGAAACTGCACGAGCGACGTATAAGGTGTTTGCGAAAGCGCGCGGCGGTTGACGCCGGGTGTCGAGCGGTATCGGGGGTCTCCGGTGTGGTCGAACGGGACGCGGGTTTTTAAGTGCCGGACACGCAGCGTACATTTAAGTAGCAGTCGCCGGACCCTGACGGTATGACAACGGTGTATGCGGTCGCGTCGGCGAAGGGTGGCGTCGGCAAGACCACCACGACCGCGGCGTTGGCGACGGTCCTGGCCGGGGCGGGCGCCGACGTCGTCGCCGTCGACGCCGACATCGGGATGGCGAACCTCGCGGGCGCGCTCGGCGTCGAAACGGGGGAGACGACGATCCACGACGTGCTCGCCGGGCGCGCGGACCCGGCCGACGCGGTCCACGAGGGGCCCGACGGGCTGCGGGTCGTCCCGGGCGAGGTCGACCTCGACGCGTACGCCGCGGCGGACCCCTCGGGGCTGCGTGAGGTCGTCGACGCCTTCGACGACGCCGACTACGTGCTGCTCGACGCGGGCGCGGGCCTCTCGCACGACTCGACGCTCCCGCTCGCGTTGGCCGACCGGACCCTGCTCGTCTCCACGCCCGAGCGCGACGCGCTCGGCGACACGGAGAAGACCCGCCAGCTCACCGACCGGCTCGGCGGCACCGTCGCCGGTGCGGCGATCACTCGCGTCGACCCCGACGACCCCGACCCGGACGTCGTCGCCGCGGTGTTGGACGCCCCGGTGCTCGGTCGGATCCCCGAGGACGCCGCGATCCGCCGCGCCGACCGGGCGGGCGAGAGCGTCGTCCGCTTCGACCCCGACGCCCCGGCGAGCCGCGCCTACCGCGAGCTCGCACGGACGCTCACGGGCGAGGCGATCCCGGAACCATCGCCCGAAAGCGCCGACGGCGACGAGAGAGAATCGGGCGAAACCCGAACCGAGGGGACGGTCGCGCCGATCGGCGTGAGCGATCGCGACCACGCGGGGGACGTGGAGGACCCGGGAGCCACGGAGGACGCGGACGAGATGACGGACGCGGACGACGAGCCGGAGCCCGAAGTCGGCGACGACGAACCGGAGCCCGAAGTCGATGACGAGGACGGCGAAGACCGCGTCGAGGACGACGGGACGGACGGATCGGACCCCCATCCGGACGAGGACATCATCGTCGCCGACGCCGGGCCGGTCGGTGTGGCCGAGGAGGGCGACGGGGAGGAGATCATCGTCGCCGAAGGGGATGCGGACGAACGGCGACCGGACGGGACGAACGAGGCGGATACCCTCGACGACCAGAGGGACGAGTCTGACGACCCGGACCTCACCGACGGCCCGGAAGCCGCCGACGGCCCGGAAGCCGCCGCCGACGACGAAGAGTCGGGCGAATCCGTGGCTTCGGAGCCCGCGAACACCACGGACGCCGCGGACGGGGAACCGAGCCACGAAGCGTCCGTCAACGAGGAGTCGGAGCCGGACGCCGGGATCCCCGACGCGGAGGGGCGGGACGACATCGCACCCGAAACGGCCGGCAACGGCGGGAGTTCCCCGACCGAGCCCGACGAAACGGACGACAGCGACGACGAGCTCGCGGGCAGCGTCCCGTTCCGCGACGACGACGGCGGGATGGAGACGGAGCTGACGCGGGCGGAGGACGACGACGAGGAGGCGGACGACTCGAAGAAGCGGGGCGGATTCTTCAGCCGCCTGTTCGGTCGATAGACACGCCAGTACCCGGAGCGACGACACGTCGGGCGGGAGACGCGGAGGACCGTGTGATCCGGTGGAGGATAGGTTATGCTTCCGAGGGCGTCTCGGCGCGGTCGCGGATGAGGTCGCGGATCTCCTCGGGGTCGGAGATGTCGGCGAGCTCCTCACACGAAACGAGGGCGGTGCCGTCGACGGACTCTCGTTTCGGCGTCTCCTCCGTGAAGTACACCGATCGGGTGTGTGCCACCTGGCCGATCGAAGACATGATCCGCGCGCGCTTCTCCGCGGCGCGGGTGAACTCCGAGTGGCCGGTGAGCATTCGCATCGCGGGTCCGTCGTCGTCCTCCGAAACCGCCTTAAAGGGCGCTCTCGCGGTCGGGTGGACGGTGAAGCCCGCGCTGGTGAGCACGTGGACCACGTGCTCGTCGTCGGGATCGGCGTCGGGCGCGGCGGGCGTCGGCTCGGCCTCGCGCACGTCGCCCGCCCCCTCGAGGACGTCGACCGGGCTCGAGAACGGCTGTTCGAACAGGTCCTCGAGCTGGACCGCCACCTCGATGGAGGCGTTCATCCCGTCCTCGTACTTCGAGACGGTCCGCCGGGAGACGCCGAGCTCGGTCGCGAGCCGGCCGAGCGACCAGCCGCGTTCCTCGCGCTCGTCCGCGAGCAGGTCCCCGTCGAGGCTGACGTACAGCCCGCCCGGGGCGGCGTAGATGAGCGGGGGCATCCCCTCGACGAACAGCTCGTAGGCGGTGTCCGGGTTGAACACGGGGACCCCGTGTCTGAAGTAAACCACGCCCGGTTTCAGGTCCTCGTCGCGGGTGCGGAGCCCGACCACCATCGGCGTCGCGTCGAGGTATTCGCCGAGACGGCGCATCTCCGCGCCCGTTTCGGCGTCGAGCGCGTCGACGTTCCCGAGGATCTTCAGGAGCACGAGGTCCGCCTCGCGCCGCGCCGCCACGTCGAAGCTCTTGGGCCGGACCGCACAGCGATCGCTGACGAGGAAGCCCGCGTCCTCCAGCATCGCGGTGACGTTGCCTATTAGCGCAGTCCGGGACATGTCCGATGGTAAGCCGCTCGTCATATATATACGTTTTGTCGGTCGGCACAGGACGGACGCTACCGCCGCCCTGCGGTTTCCTCGCTCACGGGAAGGAGAACGTTTATATAGCCTATCTGTGCCGAAAACGGCTTGTTCGCGAACGGGCAAGAGCGGGCGTGACGATCGTCGCCATCGACGACACGGACTCCCGCGAGGACGGGATGTGTACGACCTACGTGGCCGTTCGGCTCGCCGAGCGGATCGCGGCGGCCGGCGGCCGCGTCGAGCGCCGGCTCCTCGTGCGACTCAACCCGGCGGTGAAACACAAGACGCGCGGCAACGCCGCGGTCGCGCTGTGCGTCGCCGACCTCGACGCCCGACCGGCGTTCGACCTCGCGTGCGAGGCGGTACGCGAGTTCGCGGTCGTCGACGACCCGCGGACCTCGCCGGGCGTCGTCGTCGCCGACCTCGACGTCGCGGTCCCCACGGGTCCCGGATTCGGGGCGGCCGACGCGTCGGCGACGATCCCCGACGACGTCGCGGCGTTCGCCCGCCGCGCGCTCAGACGCCGGCTGACGGTGGCCGAGGCGGTCGAGCTCGCGGACGCACACGGGTTCTCCCACGCCGGGTTCGGCGAGGGAGACGCCGAGTTCGGCGGGGAGGACCCAGACGCCGACGAGAGGGACGCCGAGTCCGGTGAGGGGACCAGGGACCCTTCGGATCCCGTGATCGGACGCGGTCGGATCGGCGCGCTCGCGGCGGTCGGCGCGCCCGCCGCCTTCGACGACTGGACCGTCGAGCGGATCTCCTACCGGGAGTTCCACCGCTGTGGGACCCCCCGCGACGTCGACGTGGATGCCGTCTTCGCCGCCGCCGACGAGGGGTACCCGGCCGTCTGGGACACCGTCGACAGGGGCACCGGCGAGGCCGTCTGCGTTCCCAACGCGCCGGGGCCGATCCTCCACGGGATCCGCGGCGACGACCCCGACGCGTGCCGGACCGTCGCGGAGCGGATCGGAAGCGAGCCCGTCGACCGGGCGGCGACGTTCCACACGAATCAGGGGGCCGACGTCCACCTCGCCGCCGGGGGGATCGGGGACCTGCGCGACGGCGCGGGGTACCGCGTCGACGGGGTCGTCGCGAGCGAGCCCGAGACGAGACGCGGGGGACACGTCCACGTCGACGTGGCCGCGCTCCCGGAGGAGAGGGAAAAGGGCGAAAAGGGGGAAAAGGGGGAAAAAGAGGCCCGACGGGACGAAGGGAACGGAAGGGCACCGCCGCTCCGCTGTGTCGCCTTCGCGCCGACCGGCCGGTTCCGCGAGCACGTCCGCGCGCTCCGTCCGGGCGACCGCGTGACGGTCTGTGGCGAGTGTGCGATCCGTCCCGTCGACCCCGCGTCCGGAGCCGACGCCTACGACGGGGGCGGTGCCGGCACCGACCGCGACGGGAGTGAAGGCAGGGGCGGAGATCGCGACGGGAACGGAGACGGAAACGGAAGCGACACGGTCGCGCCACGGGAGACGCTGAAACTGGAGAAGCTCGCGGTTCGCGGGCTCGTCCGGACGGAGCCGGCGACGCCGACGTGTCCCGACTGTGAACGAACGATGTCGTCGGCCGGGCGCGGTCAAGGGTACCGCTGTCGCGACTGCGGAACGGACGCCCCCGGGAAGACCGACCGCCCGATCGACCGGGCGCTGTCGCTCGGGTGGTACGAGGTGCCGCCCGCGGCGCGTCGACACGTCGCGAAGCCGCTTATCAGGGGCGGCTTCGACGGACCGGTTCACCCGGAGCGATAGTTGCTCGGAACGGCGCGAAACGACGGCCGAAACGGGGGTGCACACCACCCCTGGGTCGGGTCACTCCAGGACGTGTTGGGTGTCGTACGAGCCGAGCACGCGGACCCACCCCTTCTCGGCGATGCCCGAGACCTCCTCGACCGCCGCCGCCATCCGCTCCTCGTAGAGCCCGGCGTCGACGTCGAAGTGGAACAGGTAGTCGCCGAGCCGCTCGCCGCTCGGGCGCGACTCGATCCGCGAGAGGTTCAGGTTCCGGTCCGCGAACGCCTCGAGCAGCCGCAACAACAGCCCCGGGTAGTTGTCGTTCGGGTAGACGATCAGCGTCGTCTTCCCGCCCGCGTCCGATCGCGCCTCGGCGGGCGCGACGACGAGGAACCGGGTCGCGTTCGACGTGCGGTCCTGGATGTCCTCGGCGAGGATCTCGAGGTCGTCCCCCGCGTTGTCGGGGTGGCCGATCCCGGCGACCCGGGCGTCCTCGCGGGCGCGCTCCACGCCGCGAGCCGTCGAGGCGACCGCCTCCAACCCGACGCCCGGGTGGGTGGCCTCAAGCCAGTTCCGGCACTGCGCGAGCGCCTGCGAGTGGCTGGCGACGACCTCGAACTCCGAGGACTGCGCGAGCAGCGCGTGTCTGATCGGCGTGACGATCTCCTTCGTCACGGCGACGTCGTGCTCCGCGAGCGCGTCGAGGCTCTCCGTGACCGACCCCTCGATGCTGTTCTCGATGGGGACGACCCCGCGCTCGAACTCGCCGTCGGCGACGGCGTCGACGATGGCCGTGACGGACTCGCGGAACGACACCTCGGCGGCGACGGCCCGGGCCGCACGGTGTGAGTACGTGCCGGCGGGGCCGAGCGTGACGGCGTTCATCGCCTGTACGCAGACGACCGGCCCTCAAAAGGGTGGCGGGGGCCGGAACGATCGTGCGGCCCGTCAGGCCACCGGCGTCCGCTCGACGACCGTCCCGTCGGCGGTCGGGTACTGCTCGACGATCTCGCCGGCGTCCAGGTCGCCCGCCTCGACCATCTCCTCCAAGAGCCACCACGCCACCTCGACGTGGTTCGTCTTGACGGTGTAGAACTCCTCGGGGACGCCGAGCGCCTCGAAGCGTCCCGGGTCGGCGTACGTCTTTCCGTAGACGAGCGTGCCGTCGTCGGTCACCTCGTCGAACTCCCGGCGGAGGTTGTTCGCCATCCGCTTGAGCCGGTTGCGGTGTTGGGCGGCGTCCTTGAACACCGAGGTGCAGAAGTACACCTTCTCGTGGGACGCCATCTCCTCCAGGATCTCCGATTTCGACCCGTCGACGGCGGACATGTGACCCTCCTGCAGCTCGAAGCCCTCCTCCTGCATCCGGCGGTAGTTGCCGTCGCTCATCTCGAACTCGTTGACGTTACAGAAGTCGGCCGCGCCCTCGTCGAGGAACTCGAGGAACTCCGTCTCCGGGCGGATGCCCGGAATCTCGAAGGCTGGCGTGAGCCCCTCCTCGCGGGCGATGTACAGGATCTCCTCCCACTCCGTCCCGTGCATGTCGCCCCACAGCTCCAGGGGCGGGTGGAAGCGGATCTCGTCCAGCCCGGCCTCGCTCAGTCGGCGCATGTTCTCGCGCCCGCCGGGGATCCCGGTGTACAGGTGGGTGTGGTGGTCCTCGCCGAACTCGTCTTTGAGCAGTTCGAGGTACCGACACGTCTTCGCCATCGCCTCCTGGGGCTCCCCGCCGGTGATCGAGGTGCCGAGCGCGCTCATGCGCTTTGCCTCCTCGATCACGTCGGCGTCGGACTCGACCTTTCGCTCGTTGGCGTACACGTCCGTGACGTTCTTCCGGTTCTCCCCGAGCGGACAGTAAAAACAGTCCCGCTGGTCACAGTAGCCGTAGACGAACAGCACCATCTTCCCGCCCTTGGCGCACTGTTCACAGCCCTTGGAGATCATCTATCCTCTGATACCGTCTCAGGCCTGAAAAATCGACCGAAGCGACGATAGCGGGAGAGAACGAGTGACATGCGGCACGCGGAATCGGCAGGCCCGGAACCGACGCGACACGTGGACTCGGGGGTGGGGGCGACGGCGATCGTGCGAGCCGAAGGCATATGCCGACCCGTCGCGTAGCCCACCTCGATGCTGCTCGTCCTCTGTGTCGATCTCGACGACGACCTCGGCCGCAAGGCCGGCGTGTCGACGCCGGTGATCGGCCGGGACGCGGTCGAGGCGGCCGCCGTCGCGCTCGCGACGGTCGACCCGGAGGACTCCGACACCAACGTCCTCTTTCAGGGGATCAACACCCACGACGAGCTGGCCGCGGAAGGCGAAGCCGTCGAGGTCGCGGCCGTCACGGGGCTGGAGGGGTCGGACGTGAAGGCGAACCGCGCGGTCGGCGAGGAGGTCGATCGCGTGTTGGCGGAGCTGTCGACCGGCGAGGAGGTGTCGGCGATCGTGATCACCGACGGGGCACAGGACGAGTCGGTGCTGCCGGTGATCCGCTCGCGCATGCCGATCGACGGCGTGCGTCGCGTCGTCGTCAGACAGGCACAGGACCTCGAGTCGCTCTACTACACCATCAAGCAGGTCCTCGCCGACCCGGAGACCCGCGGCACGATCCTCGTCCCGCTCGGGGTGTTGCTCCTCATTTACCCGCTCGTCGTCGTCGCCAACCTCTTCGACGTCGCCGGCGCGGCCGTGCTCGGGATCATCTCCGGGCTCGTGGGGCTCTACTCGCTGTTCCGCGGGCTGGGATTGGAGGAGACGGTCGACGACGCCGCCGACGCGGTTCGGAACCTGCTGTACGCGGGTCGGGTGACGCTCATCACGTACGTCGTCGCGCTGGCGCTCGTCGTGGTCGGCGGCGTACAGGGCCTCGAAACCGTCGACGCCGCCCGCGACGTCCACGACGGGGTCATCCCCGCCGGCACGGCCGTCGCCGCGTTCGTCCACGGCTTCGTCCAGTGGCTCGCGGTCGCCGGCGTGACGTCGAGCCTCGGGCAGATCACCGACGAGTACATCGCGGGGCGGTTCCGCTGGCGCTACCTCAACGCGCCGTTCTACGTCGTCGCGATCGCGGTCGTGCTGTACGCGCTCTCGGGGTTCTTCCTGCCGCCCGCGCCCGGCGTGACGCCGCTGGAGTTGGGTGACCTCGCGATGGCGCTCGCGGCGGGGACGCTCATCGGCGTGTTGAGCACGCTCACCTTCGCGATCGCCGAGTCACAGCTACCGTCCGCCGAGCCCGCGTGAGCGGTCGGCGGCCTTTAAAAAAAGCGAGCGGCGGGTCGCCGGGTCGGGGACACCACCGGAAACGGTCGTCCCGCCTACCGCGGGACCCACTCGTCGCACGCGTCCATGTCGTCCATGAGCTCGTCGTACTGCTTACAGTACGGCCGGATCCCGTCGTCGGTCCGAACGTAGTCGAACCGCGCGCAGTTGCCACAGTACGAATCCCCGGGGCCGTCCCGTGCGGACGCCGCTGCTCGGTCGTTCCCGCGCGACGGCCGGGACTCGGTCGACCCGGACGCCGGAGCGGTCTCCGGCGAGGAGGTGGTCGACGACGTAGTCGAACCGTCGGGGGGGGAGGGGGTCGACGACGTAGTCGAACCGTCGAGGGGCGAGGAGAGGTCCGCCGTCGTGCTGCCGCCGTCGCTCACGCTCGTCGACGAGGGCGACGAGCCGCCGCCCGACGCGCGGTCCCGGTTCGTCTGCGTCTCGACCTCGCCGTCGGGCGTCCCGCCGAGCAGGCCGACGCCGCCGAGGCTCCCGAGCTGGTCGCGCTCGACCTCGATCACTTTCGTCTCGCCCTTGTGAGTGACCTCCATCGTGACGGTGCCGCCCGGGTCGTTCCGGGTCTTGAAGTTGGCGACGCCGACGAACAGACACCAGAGCGTGGTCGCCGCGCCGAGGAAGTAGACGCCTGCGGTGGGGAGGGTGAGGTTCGTCAGCTCCGGACGCGGACCGCCAACCCACTGGTACGGGTACGCGTGGGCGAACAGCGCCACGCCGAGCCCCATGATCGCGGCCCCGACGACCGCCGCCGCGCGGGTGTTCCGGTCGGCCGGAAGCACGGTCATGATGCCGAGCATGACGAGAGGGACCCCGAGCCCGCCGAGGACCCCGCCGTACCGCCGGGCCGCACCCGACGAGAAGACGTCGCCCAACAGTACCTCCGCCGCCGTGAGGATCCCGGCGACGAGCAGGACCGTGCCGCCGACGAACAGCCCCACGCCGAGCGAGAGCCGGCGTGGGTCCACCTCGGAGCGCCCTCGACCCCCGTACGCCTCCGAGAGACTGGTCATACGCCGCCTACGAGGGCCTCCCTGAAAACAGTATGTCAGACGCTCGCGCGACGACCGGCCCGTATCGAAAACGTTACCGTCGATGCACCGGAATCGCGAGGTATGAGCGACAACGAGGACGAGGAGGCCGAGCCCGCCGTCGAGCTCGGCGAGGGCCCCGACGTCGCCGGCGAGCCGATCGCCCGCGTCGCGTCCCGGCTCACGTGGCCCGCCAAGAACAGCGACGTGAGAGCGCAGGAAGGCGACGCCGTCGTGCGAACGCCAGACGGTCCGCGCGGCCTCGACGCGGTGCTCGACGAGTCGGGCGTCCCGCTGTTCGAGACCCGCGGCGAGTTCGTCGCGGCCGTCGAGGACGTCGTCGGCTCCGGCCCAGTCGCCGTCGAGTAGCCCCGATCACCCCCGTCCACACCCTTTTGTTCGACCGCGCCCCATCGGAAGTCATGACGCTCCCGTTCGACCCCGACGCGCTCGACCCCGAGGAGTACGGCGAGAAACGAACCACCCTCTCGATGGGCCACGAGGAGGCGATCGAACGCGTCCGCGAGGTCTGTACCGACGTCGGCTTCGGCGTCCCCGTCGAGTTCTCGCCGAGCGAGCTCCTCAACGAGAAGGTCGACGCGGACCGGGACCCGTACTACGTCCTCGGCGCGTGCAACCCCGCCGTCGCCGACCGCGCGCTCGACGCGACCGACGGCCGGATCGGCGCGCTGTTCCCGTGTAACATGGTGATCTGGGAGTCGGAGCCGGGCACCCAGGTCGTCTATCACCTCTCGATCATGAAGGTCGCGCGCCTGCTCGGGCTCGCCGTCGACGACGCGGCGCTGGACGAGGTCATCGACGACACCGGCGAGCTGGTGACCGAAGTGTACGACCGCCTCGAGGCGGCGGAGTAACGCAAGCGGAAAACGGAGTACGCTAAACGATCCGTGTACGCGTCGGAGGCGACGCGCCCCGCCGCTTAGTCGTCGCCCTCGAGGACGGCGACGTCCTCTCCCTCACCCTCGCTCTCGGCCCGGTGGAGCTCCCCGGCGCGTTCGCGCTCGGAGAGGTACTCGTCGGCGTCGATCGCGGCCTGACAGCCCATTCCGGCGGCCGTCACCGCCTGCTGGTAGTGGAAGTCGACGACGTCGCCGGCCCCGAACAGCCCCTCGACGCCCGTCGCCGTCTGGTTCCCGCCGCGACCGCCTTGCGCCCGGAGGTAGCCCTCGTCGTCGAGCTCGACGTCGACGCCCGTCAGGTAGCCCGTGTTCGGCGTGTGGCCGATCGCGTAGAACACCGCCCCGACGTCGAACTCGTACGTCTCGACCTCGGCGGCGGTCGCCGGGTCGTCGAGCTTGGCCGTCGGGTGCCCCTCCGGGTGTTCGACGAGCGTCACGCGGTCGATACCCCCTTCCGGCGTGCCGTGGATCTCGGTGAGCTCCGTGTTGAGGAGGAGTTCGATCTCGCCGGCCTCGACCTTCTCCTCGATCCGGTCGATCCACACGTCCTCGGCGCGGAACTCCTCGCGGCGGTGGGCGATGTAGACGGTGTCCGCGAACTTGGTGAGGAAGTTGGCCTCCTCCATCGCGGCGTCGCCGCCGCCGACGACGAGCATGTCCTCCCCGCGGAAGAACGCGCCGTCGCAGGTCGCACACGTCGAGAGCCCGTACCCCATCAGCTCCTCCTCGCCCGGGACGCCGAGCGTTCGCGCCGACGCGCCGGAGGCGGCGATCACGGCGTCGGCCGTGTACACGTCGCCGTCGGTCAGCTCGACGCGGAAGTGGCCGCCCTCCTCGCGGGCGACGGCCTCGATGATCCCGTTCCGGGTCTCGGCCCCGAACTTCGTCGCCTGCTGTTTCATGTCGTTGATGAGCTCCGGCCCGGAGATGCCCTCGGGGAAGCCGGGGTAGTTCTCGACGTCCGTGGTGAGCGTGAGCTGTCCGCCCGGCTCGTCGCCCTCGACGATCAGCGGCTCGTTGTTCGACCGCGCCGCGTAGATCCCCGCCGTCAGCCCGGCGATGCCGGTGCCGGCGATGATCAGCCGACGGTGTTCGACGACTGTAGAGTCCATGTGGACGGGTTGGCCGTCGTGAAGTATGTAGGTTGCGCTGTCGGAGGCGACCGACTCGGCAGGGAAGGATGCGGGGCGACGAGCGACGGGGAAGGATGCGGGGCGACGGAGCGGCTACGTCGAGCCGAACGACGACGGCAGATCGAGCGGCTACGCCAGGTCGAGTAGCGCCGCCACCTCCTCGAGGTAGCCGTCGTAGATCCGGACGGCAGACTCGATCGGGGCGGGCGACGCCATGTCGACGCCCGCGAGCTCGACGACGTCGAGCGGGTAGTCGGATCCGCCGGCGGCGAGCATCTCCCGGTAGTCCGCGGCCGCGGGCTCTCCCTCCTCGAGCACGCGCTCGACGATCGCCGCCGCCGCGGAGATGCCGGTGGCGTACTGGTAGACGTAGAAGTCGTAGTAGAAGTGCGGGATCCGCTCCCACTCGCGCTCGATCCCGCCGGTGAGCGCGACGGGCTCGTAGTACGCGCCCTTCAGGTCGGCGTAGAGCTCGTCGAAGCGGTCGGGCGTGAGCGCCTCGTCGGCCTCGAGGCGCTCGTGGATCTCCGCCTCGAAGGCGGCGAACATCGTCTGCCGGAACAGCGTCGACCGGAACCGCTCGAGGTACTCGTCGAGCACGTGCGTCCGGAGCTCGGCGTCCTCGACGGTCTCCAACAGGTAGTTGGTGAGCAGCGTCTCGTTGACGGTGGAGGCGATCTCCGCGACGAAGATGTCGTAGCTCGCGTCGTGCCACGGCTGGGCGTCGCCCGCGAGCTCGGAGTGCATCGAGTGGCCGAGCTCGTGTGCCAGCGTGTACATCGAGGCGATGTCGTCCTGGTAGTTCATCATGATGAACGGCTGGGTGTCGTACGTCCCCGAGGAGAACGCCCCGGAGCGCTTCCCCCGGTTCTCGTACACGTCGACCCAGCGGCTCTCCAACCCCGCGGCCATCCGTTCCTGGTACGCCTCGCCGAGCGGGGCGACCGCCTCGATCACCCACTCGACGGCCTGTTCGTAGCCGACGTCCGGCCCCTGATCGCCCGTCAGCGACATGTAGAGGTCGTGGCTCTCGAGTTTGTCGACGCCGAGCGCCGCCGCCTTGAGGTCGGCGTGTCGGTGGAGCACGTCGAGGTTGTCGCCGACGGTGTCGACGAGGGTGTCGTACACGGTGACCGGGACGTTTGGCCCGTCGAGCGCCGCCTCGCGGGCGGAGTCGTAGTTCCGGATCCGCGCGCTCACGACGTGTTCGCGGACGGCCTTCTCGAGCGACGTCCCGACCGTGTTCCGCACGGACGCCCACTCGTCGTAGAACGTCTCGTGGACGCGGCGGCGGAACGCGCGGTCGGGGTTCGTCTGGAGCTTCGTGAAGTTCGACTGCGTGATCTCCACGTCGTCGCCGTCGGGGCCCTCGACGACGCCGTACGTCAGGTCGGCGTTCGTCAGCATCGAGTAGATCTCCGCGGGCGCGGAGGTGACCTCCGAGAGCTCCGCGAGCACCGCCTCGACCTCCGCCGAGCGGACGTGCGGTTTCATCCGGGAGACGTCGTCGAGGTAGTGGTCGTACTCGGCGAGGTCCGGCTCGGCGGCGATGAACGCCTCCACGTCGTCCGCGGACAGCGACCCGAGCTCCGGTTCGAGATACGAGATCGCGCTCGACGCCTCCGACTGCAGCGACGACGCCCGCCCGGACATCGCCTGGTACTCCTGGTTCCGAGTGTCCTCGGCGCTCCGGAGCTGGGCGTACATCGCCACCTCGCCGAGCTCCCGGAACACCTCCTCGCGGAGCTCCAGCAGCTCGAGGAGCGTCCCGGGGTCCTCCGTGACGCGCCCCTCGTACGCGCGAAGCTCGTCCACTCGGCCGGCGACCGCCTCGAACGCCGTTTCCCACGCCTCGTCGCTCTCGAAGACGCTCGTCAGCGACCACTTGTATTCGACGTCGATCGTCGACCGCTCGGGTACCGTACTCATACGGCTTCCTCGTCGCGGGACACACTAAGGATTGTGAAGGACGTCGTCGGACCGTGTCGGAGCGTGGCGGGTCGTGGCGAAGCGCGTCGGATGCGGAGCGACGAGCGGCGACGAGCGAGGCGGTACCGAGACCGGCGAGCGGCGGGAACGAGGCGGTACCGAGACCGGCGACCGAACGGACGGAGTGGTGGGAAAACCGTCGTTTCGCCAGGTTTCAGGGACCGCCTCAGACGTCGACGACGCGATCCTCGCGATCGATGGCGTCGATCCGGTCGACGTCCTCGGCGTCGAGTTCGAGGTCGCGGGCCGCCCAGTTGGCCTCGATGTGTTCGGGGGACGCCGCCTTCGGGATCGGGGCGACCCGCTCCTTCGAGAGGAGCCACGCGAGGCTCACCGCCGCGGGCGTCGATCCGTGCTTCTCCGCGATCTCCTGCAGGACCTCGACGTTGGCGACGCGGTTGCGCGCGATCGGCGAGTAGGCGACCAGCCAGTGGTCGTTCTCGACGGCGTACTCGCGGAGCTCTTCCTGTTGACAGAGCGGATGACACTCGACCTGGTGGGCGAAGAGGTCGGCATCGAGGCGCTCGGTCGCCTCGTCCAGCTGGTCCGGGCTGAAGTTCGAGAGCCCGACGTGGTCGATCACGCCCTCGTCGACGAGGTGGTCGAGCGCGGGCAGCGTTTCGTCGGGATCGTAGGCGTTCCTCGGCCAGTGGACGTACAGCAGGTCGATGGTGTCCACGCCGAGCCGCTCGCGGCTCTCCTCGGCTGTCCGGACCGCGTCGTCGTACGCGAGGTTCGAGGGGTGCAGCTTCGTCGCGACGAACAGCTCGTCGCGGTCGACGGGGGCCCGTTCGAGGGCGTCGCCGACGAGCGCCTCGTTGTCGTACATCTGTGCGGTATCGACGTGACGGTAGCCCGTCTCGATCGCGTGCGTAACGCTCGAGACGCACTCCTCGCGGTCGTCCAGCTTGTACGTGCCGTAGCCGAGCCGGTCGAAGGTGTCTGACATGGACGACCGTTCGGTCGGGCGACAGTTAAAAGGGGGCGGCGGGAACGCGCCCGGCCGCCGATCCCCGGTGAAACCGTCAAGTGCGCGGGCCGTCACGTGGCACGTGTGACCCTCCTCGTGTACGGCGCGTACGGCTACACCGGCGCGCTCGTCTCCCGCGCCGCCGTCGACCGCGGGACGGACCCGATCCTCGCGGGGCGGGACGGCGACGCGCTCCGCGAGCTCGGCCGCGACCTGCGGTGTTCCGTCCGGGAGTTCGACCTCTCGATCCCGGAGGCCGTCGCCGAGACCGTCCGCGACGTCGACGCCGTGCTCAACTGCGCCGGACCGTTCGCGTCGACCGCGGCCCCGCTCGTCGACGCCTGCGTCGAGACCGGAACCGACTACCTCGACGTCACCGGCGAGTTCCGGGTCTTCGAGGCCCTCGCGGCCCGCGACGCCGAGGCGACCGCCGCGGACGTGACTCTGCTTCCCGGCGTCGGCTTCGACGTGGTCCCGACCGACTGCGTCGCCGCCGCCCTCCTCGACCGGCTCCCGGACGCGACCGCGCTCGCCCTCGGGTTCGACGCCGACGGGGACGTCTCGCGCGGCACCGCCCGCACCGCGGTTCGGGGGCTCGGCGAGACGGTCGTCGCGCGGCGCGGCGGCACGCTCGTGTCGCTCCCGACCGACGAGCGGGAGCGGCGGATCGACTTCGGGCGCGGGGAGCGCCCCGCGACCGCGGTCCCGTGGGGCGATCTCGTCACCGCCGCGCACACGACCGGCGTCGGGGACGTGACCGTCTACGCCGCGTTGCCCCCGCGAGTCGCC
>LFFM01001045.1_pt1 | contig 19727 bp, 15 predicted proteins | sample 643131 | NCBI WGS metagenome assembly LFFM01 (sample SAMN03777445, study PRJNA286221) | soda lake metagenome | biome: soda lake; feature: Kulunda steppe; material: water; isolation source: sample Tc-Br brine of Tanatar trona crystallizer | place: Russia: Kulunda steppe | collected 2011-07
GAGGGCTCGGGGCTGTCGACGCGCAACTACTCGGAGCGCACCGCAGAGATGATCGACAGCGAAGTCCATACCCTGGTCGATACGCTCTACGAGCGGACCCTGGAGTTGTTGCGAAATAATATGGATCTCCTTCACGAAATGGCGGAGACGCTCAAAGAGACAGAGGTCCTGGAGGGCGACCAACTGGATGGACTCATGGATCGAGTCCAGCGATACGACGGGCGGGACGACGACTCACCATTTGACGTTCTCGACGTCGACGATGATCCATCGAAGGCCCAACAAGAGGTCGATGACGGGTCCAAAACGGAAGAACCCGATGACGACACTACAGGTGTTTGATGGTTCGTCAGATGTGGCTCGCCGATGCCGATGTCCGGGGCGTCGGTATGGCAACACAAGCGATGAGACTCCGGTTTTGATCCGGGGAGTACTCGGTCTCGACGCGCCACCGGAGTTGAATCCTGCGAGGTCGTTGTGACCGTTGATATTATCAGTCTGGCCATTGTGGGGCTGCTCGTCTTTCTGGGCTGGCGCTCCGGTGCCCTCCGCCAGATTCTGCGCGTTGTGGCCATCGTGGCGGTCGTCGTCGGCGTGCCATTTGTGTCGCCGGTCATCCGGGAAGTCATCTTCGGAGAGACGGGGCGGGCAAGTCCGGGAATCGAGGTAGGCAGTATCATCGGCGCCGGGGTATTGATCTACGTCACGGTGGCCCTGGCGGGCTGGGTGGTGGTCAAGGTGATGCGGATGGTGACGCCGACCATCGGCTTGATGGATCGCTTCGGCGGTGCCGCCATCGGTGGCCTCAAGGCGGTGATCATCGTCTATCTATGCGCCGTGCTGGTGGTTTTGATGGAGGGGCCGATCGATGAATACGATCCGGACAATGAATTGGCGATCCAGGGGGGGCATCTGACGACCTTCGTCGCCGACTACAATGTGTTGGCTCCCTGGCAGTTTCCGGATCTCAACCGGTTGCACCGGGCCCTGCGGGTCGGTGATCGAGCCCAGGACAGCGGCGCCTACGACGTGATCCGCGAGCACGCCAACGCCGCCGACCTGTTGCGCGACGATCGCATCGAGGAATTGCTCTCAGACGAGGCATTGATGCAGTGGGTTCGCGACGACCACTACCCGATGACACTGGCCGATGGGCGTATTCGACAACTGCTCAATGACGACCAGGTCATGGAGCAGCTGGAGGCTGTCGACTGGCGGCGTTTGAGCGGTCAGTTGGACGCCGCCGACGAGTCGTCGTAGACCTCGAGCGCTTGTCAGTTGCGACTGCTTTGTACGTGGTTGATGTGATTCTGAGCCTGGCTGTGGTCCGAGTCGCGCTCCAGAATCTCTTCCCAGACTTCAATAGCGCGATCCGGGTCGTCGCTTCGGTAGTAGGCCCGGCCCAGAATCAGGCGAGCATCGATCTGGTCGGGAGCGGCCTCTAGCGCCTGTTCGATGTGGTCGATGGCCGTCTGGTACTCGGCATCATTGAAGGCCAACTCGCCGAGTTCAGCGCGGGCTGTGGGATGGTTCGGGGAGTGCTCCAGAACTTCTTCAAAATGCTCTCGGGCGACGTCGAAGTCGCGCTGTTCGTTTGCGCGCCGTGCACTGTCGAGTAGGTCGTCGACGTTGGAATCGGTATCGTCGGTCTCCGTGACCTCCTCGGACGCGGTATCACCTGAGCCGTTGCCGGAGTCAGTGGCCTCGGTCTCCTGTTCTTCGTCGTCGGTTTCGCTGTCGATTTCATCGCGCTGAGCGGCCAGATATTCCTCTTGGATCTCATTGGCGCGCTCTTCGAGTTCGGGATCGTCGGAGAATTCATCGGCTGTGCCCGAGAGATCGCGGGCCTGCTGCAATTGGCTCTCTTCTTCGTAGGTGCGGCTTAATTCATCGGCGGCCTCGACGTAGCGCTGGCGAAATTCCTCGACAAGCTCGTCATCGGCGTATCGCTGTAGTTCGACCAGCGCATCATGTGCGCTGCGAGCTCGGGGTCGGAGAATCTCGTCGCGTTCCAATGCCCGGTCAAATTGGTCTTCGAGTCGCCGGATCGTGTCGTCATCAGCGCTCTGTTCTTCATCGGGATCTTCGGAGGCAGACGTCGTGGCTTCGGCGTCGTTTTCATCGGCTTCCTCTGTAGCCAGTACGCCCTCAAAGAGGATGTAGGCGCCGGCGACAAAGAGAATCACGGCAGCGACCATGCCATAGGTGGTCAGTTTTTCGATCAACGCCGAGCGTTGTTTCTTTTCTCGGACCAGGTCTTCGTCCCAGGCGCGCTCCGTCGACTGTGATAGCCAGTCCTCGGAGATTTGCTCGTCGTCGCTGTCCTGGTTGGCCGTTACATAGCCGATGGACATGTCGTCGCCGGAAGGAGCGTCGGCGTCGTACTCTTTGTCGGCGTCGTTTTCGTAGGCGCTCTTGCCGACGTCGTCGGGTTCAGCCCCATCCGGTGCGTCGGCAACGTCTCTGTCGACGTCGTCGGTTTCAGCCCCATCTGGTGCGTCGGCATTGTGTTCGTCGTCGGCAACGTCTCTGTCGACGTCGTCGGTTTGAAGTTCGTCGTCGACGATAATGGAGTCATCGGACTCGTCGGCATCACCGATGTCGTCGGCGTCGTGCGCTTGTCCGTTACTGTCGCCGGCGCTGTCTTCGTCGACGTCGGTGACCTCCGATTCGCCGTCGTCGATGTCGTCAGGGGCATCATCATCGTCGAAGTATTCGGTCTCATCGGTGAGATCTTCGTCGCTGTCCGGTTCTTCGGTGTCATCAGTGTCGATCACGTGACGCAGCGTCGTGTCACCGGTGTCGTCGGTATCCGGCGTTTCGATGTCGGCGTCCGAATCGTCGGCGTCCGAATCGTCGTCGGCAGTAGCCGCTGTGTCGGTCTCTGGGGTCTCCTGCGCTTCGGACTCCCGGTCGATATCGTCGACATCGACGGCGCCCATCAGCAATGTCTCTTTTTGCGACGTCGTATCCTCATTGGAATCATCGTCGTCTGGAGCATCGGCCTGAGAATCCGCGGACGCCGATCCCCTCTCCGATTTCGGGGCCGTGGCGACGGCCATATTGGTTTCGACCGTCGACGGGCCGGCCTTGGGGATGGCGTCATCCTGCTCGGAGTCGTCGGGGTCGTCGGCGATGACGCGGGGCGTGTGGCCCGGCGACGTCCCGCCCCCCGATGCTCCAGCGTCGGAGACGTCCTGGGCGGGCAGGCCCATTTCGGTCTTCTGTCGATTGGCGTCCGATGTGTCATCGTCGGTGTCCGGAGATGACGGTTCCGCGGCATCACTGGAATCACTGTGTTCGGGAAGTGGAATCGGGGCCGTGGAGCGCTGCGTGGGAAATGCCGGTGTGTTGCGGTTCTCTAAGGGGGGAGCAATCTCATCGGGGTCGCCGTCGAGCATCGACGATAGAGCACCGACGGCGGCCCGCGGCGAATCGAAGCGCTTTTCGGGGTTGTGGGCCACCATCATGCGCGCCAACTCGGGGAGGGCCGGCGGGGCGTCCTCAAGTTCGAAACTCGGTGATCCCTCGTCGTCGAGCCATTGTTGGAGATCGAAGTCGCCGTCGAGCTCCGATGGCTCCAACAGTGGTTCGCCCAGTGCGTCCAGTAATACGGCTCCCAGTCCGTAGACAGCGGCGGTGTGGATGTCGACATCATCGGCATTGCCAGTCAGCCATTCCGGCGCGATATAGCCCGGGTAGACCGGAATGGCGTCGGCCGGTGTGTCGCTGTCGAGGTCCGGCAGAGGAAAGGAGACCAGCCCGGTGACCCAGTCGCCGAGTTGGACAGGATCAGTGGTCGGATTATCGACGTGGATGGCACGCGGATGCAGAGCTCGATGCGGAACGTCGCGGTCGGCCAACCACTGCAGAGAGCCGGCCAATTTCAAGGTCAGTTGCAGTGCCGATTCCCAGTCGAGCGGGCCGTTGTTATCGAGAAGGCGGCGCAGCGTATCGGCCTTCGGGACCTCTTCGACGGCGAAGACTGGAGCCTCATTCCCGTCAATGGAGTGGACCGCCAGCAACTGAGCGGGGAGAGGGGTCTCGATGTCGCTGCTCATCTGGCGGGCGGCATCGATTCGCGCCGACTCAAAGCGGCGGTGATAGACGGTGACGCGGGCCTCGGAATTATCGGAGAGTAGCCTCCCTCGATAGCGCTCGCCGATATGATCGACATAAAGAAATGTTTCGAGGTTGACGACGCCTCGCAGCGAAGAACCGGTTAGTCGTCCCGGTTGATGTTCCGGCGTATCGACCAGGCGGGTCCCGTCGTGGGGGCAGAATGCCTCGTCCCCGTCAAACGTTGTCTGGCAGGTGGGGCAGTGTTTCACGGACAATTCCTCGGGCTACGTGTGCGATGCGGGCCGGAGCGCTCCGGTGCCTCCGGGACCCTCTCTTTGATGTCACAATGCAACAGCCAGCTGGGTGACTCTCCGACCAGTGAAAACTCGGCTATATCGTACATGTCTCGCAAGGCAAGGCCAAGCCGGCATCACACCCTCCGATTGGGTCGGCCAGCAGGGCTGTAAGGGCCTTTGATGGACCCCACTGCGCTGTCTTTTCGATCGCTCGCCGCAGTCCCGAAGCCCAGAGCTATTGAATGGGGGCCGGTTGTCACCTATAAACGCCGGGCATTTCTACCCTTTAGAGGACAGATTGTCATGGAGTCGAACGAAAAGACAACGAAGGGCCTGGTCACGCGCCTGAGTCCCCGACTGACCGGAGCACAGCGCCGTCACCTTCGCAGCCTCGCCCACGAGCTCAAGCCGATCGTGTTCGTTGGACAGCGCGGTATCAGCGAAAATTTGATCGAGAATTTTCGGGCGGCGCTGCTGGCCCACGAATTGGTCAAGGTCAAAGTCCACGGAGGCGACGGATTGGTCGAGACTGCCGAACAGCTCCACGAGGAGACGGGAGCACAACTGGCTCAGCACATCGGCCATATCCTCGTATTCTTCAAGCCCCACCCGGAGGATCCCGAGATCAGTCTGCCGACCTGATGGAACGAAAGGTGGGGGCGCTTCGGTGCATCAGCGAATAAGGACAAGGCCACGGCACAGACCATGATTTTACAGATCAACGCCGAACATCCACAGCCACGCCGTATCGAGCAGATCTGTGATACCCTCAAGGACGGCGGCATCGTCGCCTATCCGACGGATACCGTCTACGGGCTGGGCTGCGATATCTTCAACAAACAGGCCGTCGAAAAGCTCCAGCAGTTGATCGGCCAGATCAAAGGCGAGGAAGTGACGGCCAGTCCTCTGTCGTTTATCTGCAAGGATCTGAGTAATATCGCGGAATACGCCTTTGTCGACGACTACGCCTACCGGACGCTGCGCCGGATGTTGCCCGGTCCTTACACATTTGTGCTGGAGGCCACGAAATTGGTGCCCACAGTGATGCGCAACAAACGCAAGACCGTCGGTATCCGAGTGCCGGATTCGCCGATTCCACAGGCCATCGTGGAACGATTGGGCAACCCGGTCGCCAACAGCAGTGCTACGGATCGCGATGGTGAATTGATCCCCGATCCCTGGACGATCGAAGAGTTGTACGGTCACGTCGTCGATCTGATTATCGACGGTGGCTACGTGTTTCCGGAGCCGTCGACGGTCCTCGACTTCTCCCAGAAACCACCGCAACTGTTGCGCGAGGGCAAGGGACCGGTCGGTGATCTGGATTTCGTGGAATTGATCTGATGAGCCGGTCGACGGCTGATTTGGCTCGCGCCCGCATGCTACAGCGAGGTGACTACGGCCTGGATGTCGTGTTCCGATTCCAGTCGCTCCATGAACGAGCGGGCACCGTCGGTGGTGGGAAATTTGCCGACGCGAATCTCGTAGATCTCGGCGCCCTCCGGACCCTCTTCGGCAATGAGCTTGGGCTCCAGATCCAACGAGCGCAATCGATCCATCTCGGTGCGAGCCCGTTCCATCGTCGGATGGGAGGCGATCTGAAGGGTAAAGCGCGCGGCGTCCGACAAATCGACGTCGTCACCGTCTTCCGGTGACGGAGGTTCGGCGTCGTCACCAAAATCGGGATCGGCGACATCCGTATCCGAGGCCGTCAGGGCGTCATAGAACGAAAATAAATTCGCCTTTTCGCTGTCGTCATCGATGTCGCCGTCGTGTTCGGTGGCCGTCGACAGCGCCGGGGTATCAGGACCGGTGGCCACGGCGGGCGGAAACCCGTCTTCCACCAAAATTCGCTGGCCGGCGATCAGGCCGAGGCTAAAGACGATTGCGCCCACAGCAGTCCAGACGAAGAGTCGGGCAATTCCGCTGGAATTTGCATTTCGGCTACTCATTTCGGGAGTCGCTTTCAGTAATGGTTCGCACAGCGTCCTGACTTCGATGACCGCGTCGTTACCCGGGGCGGGTCAATCGGCTCCCGGCTTCGACGCGCTCTGCGACGGTATCAAAACCGCCGCCGTCCACAAGAAATTTTGTGGCCCGTCGCCAGCGGAGGGCTTGCGCGAAAAATCGGTTCTCAACTTCGGGGTTGCATCTCTACGCGGTGCGCCGTTCTTCTTTGAGACCGTAGATCGAAAGTGGCGGTGCATCGGCGTCGATCGACAGTGTGGAGCCGATCGGAAAGTCGTAGGCCAGATGGGGGCCATCGACAAAGACCGTGCCCGCTCGCATTCGGGAGATCACTTCCAGTGGATCTTCGAAGGGGTGGATGCCTTTGAGGAATCGGTATCCACCTTCGCGAGGTGGAAATGGCTCGCGCACAAGGTACTGGATATTGTCACTGTCAAAGGGCAATACGAGACCGCCGGCGGAGCGAATCGCCGCCGTCGAACCGGCGGGCGTCGATATCCAGACCCCGCTCGACTTTTGCTCCTCTGCCGGGTGTGAGCCGACCTTCAGAAAGTAGGAGGAGACGGCGGCCGGATTGGGATGGCTGATGAGAATATCGTTGAGCACCGGCGGTCCCAGTCGCTGGCCGTCTCGTCGAATATAAAAGCGGCGCAACTCCACCGGTGTTGAGTCCCCGGAGATAATGGCTTCTATAATCCGGGCGATGTCGAAGGCCGTGCCCGCCGAAAAATAGCCGACACTGGTTTCCGGATCGGAATTAATTGACAGGATCGGCGTCCCGTCGAGTCGGTGCGATAGATCGAGTACGGTGCCGTCGCCCCCGACGGCGATCACCAGGTCGTAGTCCGAGCCTCCCGTGACATCACCGCGATACTTCGCATCCCATTGCAGTCCCGTGGAGTCGAGATATTCGGCGATCTCGTCCACACTGCGTCGGTGGGCGCGATGAGAGGCCTGGAAGTTGTGGACACTGACGTGCTCTTCGTCGAGTAATTCGATGATCGTCGGATCGTTGTCGTCGACGACCAGTTGTTGGTAGGTGCTTTTTTTATAAGCCACCAAAATACGGGGAGAGCGCGTCATGCCAGAGGCTGTCGGTAAAGGAGAAGGGGGTTGTCAACGACAATGCGGGTTATAGTGTTTCGGCGTCGACACTGGCAAGGCCCGCCGGCTTGAACAGGCGGCGCTGCCGTGCTAGCAAAAGTATCGGCAACGTCTTGTAAGTGTTCACTTAGTTGTGGTAATTGCCACAGCGGTGAATCCTTGTTCACTCGTGACGCAACCATCGATTGAGGAGCTATTATGGCCGAAGAAAGTGCACAGGAAATTTTCGCAACGACCCTTCCCGAGAAGCTGGAAGAGAATCCGGATGCCGCCAAGTCCACGGACGCCATCTACGTCTTTAACGTGACCGGTGATGACGGCGGAACCTGGACGCTCAACTTCAAAAAGGATGACGACTTTGTCAGCGAAGGTGACTCCGATGACGCCGAATGCACGGTGACGATGAGCGACAGTGATTTCGTCGATATGTGGAATGGCGATCTCAATCCCGCTCAGGCCTTCATGATGAACAAAATCAGCATCGAAGGAAATATGGGACTGGCCATGAAGCTTCAGAACTTCATCGGCTGAGTTTCGAGCACAGCGCGTGATCGATACGTCGGGATGCATCGACCACGTCGGTGCATCCCGGTGCTATTTCTAGGTGTGGGTGTTTTGACGAGGCATCATTTGCAAATAAGGGCGATGTGATGACAGAGCGAAAGGAATTTCTGGAGGGTCTTCGGATCGTCGATTTGACGCGGTTGTTGCCGGGTCCCTTTGCGACGTTGTTGCTCGGCGATATGGGGGCCGACGTCATCAAGGTCGAGGATACCGGAAAGGGCGATTACGCCCGGTACTACCCGCCGATGGGCGGATCGAGCAGTGCCTTTTTCGAGAGCCTCAATCGCAACAAAAAAGGGGTTACGCTCAACCTCAAGACCGACGAGGGCATCGAGCTGTTGGAGAGACTATTGGAGACCGCCGATGTGGTCGTCGAGAGCTTCCGACCCGGTGTGCTGGAGCGGCTGGGACTGGGAATCGAGCGTCTGCAGCGCGATTTCCCGCAATTGGTGATCGCCTCGATTACGGGCTACGGCCAGAGCGGTCCGCTCAAAGACGATGCCGGCCACGACGCCAATTTTCTGGCGCTATCCGGTCTTCTGGATCGAAATGGGCGTCGCGGCGAGGCGCCACATGTGCCGGGTTTCCAGGTCGCCGACCTCGGCGGCGGCGCGCTGTATGCGGCGCTGGGTATCGTGTCTGCACTCTACGCCCGGGAACATCAGGGAGAAGGCGCTCATCTGGATCTGTCGATGACCGAAGGCGCGCTCTCTTTGTTGGCGCCCGCTGTCGCCCAGCGAAGCGCCGGCGGGGGAAGCGAGCGGGGCGCCGGCATGTTGAGCGGCGGTCTTCCCGGCTACCGTGTCTATCCCACCGCCGATGAGCGCTATCTGGCGGTGGCAGCCCTGGAGCCGAAGTTCTGGGACCCCTTTGTGGAAGCCATCGGCGCCGAAGAACTCAAAGGGCAGGGAATGCTCGACGGCGATGCCGGACGCCAGGTCGCGACGGCGCTCGGCGAGATCATCAAATCCGAGCCGTTGGAATACTGGCAGGAGTTATTGTCCGACCTCGATGTCTGTGTGGAGCCCGTACTGACCCTCGACGAGGTGTTGGAGCATCAACTGCACCGGGCGCGCGACGTATTTTTCGAATTGCAGGGCGTCACCCATGTGTCGACGCCATTGACACCGCGAGACAAAGAACACCGGCCAGCGCCGGAGGCCGGAGAGCACAACGGCGAGGTCTTCGGCGAATTGGGCGTCGACGGTCAGCGACTCCAGGAGTTGGATGAGAAGGGCGTGGTTTGAGAAGAACGTGCTGCCGTCGAAATCGGGTTCACAAGGTCGATTTTTGGGATTACGGGATTGAATTTATGCCATCTGGCGTTAATCTTAAAGACAGTTGACGTCTTCTAGAAGCAGGAGGATAGCGATGGCGGTAGCACCAAAAGTCAGCGAAGTGCTGGGGGTCGATGACGATGAATCGACGACTGGAATGTTGTCGCGATTGCGGGAAGGACTTCCATTCGAGGTGATTGATAATATTCGGGGAGTTCTCGATCTGAGCGTCGAACAACTGGCGGAGGCCTTGGCGATATCGCCCAGGACGTTGAGTCGGCGAAAACGGCGCAATACGCTTGCTCCCGAGGAGTCGGACCGGGTCTATCGAATTGCCCGGGTATTCGCCCATGCCGTCGATGTATTCGGCGACCGCGACAAGGCAGCTCGATGGTTCAAACAGCCCCATCCTAGCTTTGATGGAGTGGCGCCACTGGAGGTGTTCGACACCGATCTTGGAACACAGATGGTCGATGACGAGCTGACACGCATCGAATTCGGGGTGTACGGCTGATGGAGGTGTGGCGGCTGTGCAAGGAAAAGTACGCCCCGACGGCGTTTGACGGGGAGGGGGCTCTTCGAGTCGGGGGCCGATGGAACTCCAGGGGCATTGCGGTGGTCTACACCTCGGAGAGTCTGGCCTTGGCGACACTGGAGATGTTGGTTCATGTACTCAGTGTGGAGTTGTCTCCACCGGATCTGGTGGCCATCGCGGCTCAAATTCCAGATTCATTGGTCGACGACGGGCTTGACGTCGATGACCTGGCCGACGACTGGCAATCGGCGTCCGGCCATTCGTCGCTTCGCCGAGAGGGTGACAACTGGCTTGAATCGCAACAATCGGTGGGCATCTCCGTGCCGTCGGCGGTGGTGCCGGAAGAGCGCAATATCTTGTTGAACCCCGAGCACCCTCAGTTTGAGCAAATTCGCATCGGTGCTCCAATAGAGTTCGATCTCGATCGGCGGTTTTTCTCGTAAGTTATGGGTGTTGCGGTTCGACGCCGATGTCTTTTTAGCCCAAGAAGCTATCAAAAAAGTCTCCCGTCGTGATTTCCGGCCGATTTAGACCGCATTTTCCGTCGAAAATCCTCGACTTAGCGCTGCTAGGCCTCGTCTTTCGATCGAAAACTGCGGCAAAATCTTCTCGGCCTCACTCGGTCCGACATTATTTTGACAGCTTCTAAATAGGCGTTCCAGTTAGTCGATCTTTATGTCATCAACCTCATTGACCACCGGCATAAAACCGGTGGGGTCTTGCGGTCCGCGGCGTCCGAAGCCGGTTCTATGTTATCAAACTGATTGACCACCGGCGTAAAACCGGTGGGGTCTTGCGGTACGCGGCGTCCCAACTGGGCTCGCACCGGTGGAGAGCAAAGTTTGAGAACATAGCCCGCAGTACCTCCCGGCATTCTACGGCTCAGTCCTGTTCGCCGGGTCCTCGATCGATAAAGAACAGGGGGCGATGGATATCGGGGACCACGATGGTCTGAGCGCCGTCGAGCGCCGAGAGGTGGTGGGCCGGGAAGGTGGTAAAGCGGTCGGCGGCGATGGGTGGAACGGGTCGGATGGCGATATCGGCATCGGTGGGCGACGCCGTGGTCGCCACATCGTCGAGTAGTCCCATTCGCTCGTAGATCTCGAGGTGGCGTTCCCAGCCAGCGGTATACAATGTGGTATCGGCGTCGGCACCGGAGTTATCGATCAATTTGAGGGGCAGCAAATCCTGGCGCATCGGCATATCGCCGGAGGCACTCCAGCCGGTCAGTCGCGCCGACATGGGGCTTCGAAACGACTCCGGTGACTCCAGAGCTCGCGGAACTTCGATCAGGATACTGATGCCGGCCAGAGCAAAGGTGGCGATGGCGACGTGCCGGACTTTTTTGGTCGGCGCCGAGCGACCTAGCGCGAAGGAGAAAAACCGGCAGGTGATCAGACTGGCTACGGGAATCCCGGTGGCGACGACCAGGACGGCAAAATCGACGCCCAGCGGTCGGGGCGTTCGAAATAAGACGGGTGTCATCATCAGGGCTGTCGCCAGGGCCGCACAGCTCGTCGAAAGCCGCTGATCCGGCGAGTCGATCCCACCGAAGGCCCATAGAATTCCGGTGCAAAGGGCGACGACGAAGGCCAGTGGAAGTTGCTCCAAGACCCAGGCGGCTCCGGCGTAAAGTGGCGGGCGCGCCGGGGGGTAGGTGTCGCCGCGAAAGACAAATTGCGTCGGCGATGTCTCGACGGCGAGCGCAAAATACTGGCCCAGTTGCTCAAACGGGGCCGGCCAGAAGAGTGGGTACAGTAAGAGCAGCCCCAGGGCGGCGATGGGGATGACCAGGCGGTCGACGGTCAACTCCGGGCCCCCGAAGAGGCCCCGGCCGCCGCCGGAGTACTGCATGGGACCGATCAAGAGATCGACGGCGAGCAGGATGGCGATAACCAGCGCCGTCCCCGGCCACAACAAGACGCCGCAGGCCAACAGCGGAGCGCATACCAACGTCCGCAGCCACCACTTCCAGTCGTGGGCATGCCACACAAAGACGACGGCCAGCAGGACAGGGACGACGGCAAAGGTCGGGTCCAGACGAGTAAATGTGCCCAACCAGGGAGCGCAGGTCAGCATGAAAAATAGCGCCATCCAGCCGCCGACGGCGCCGGCCAGCTTCTGGGCGATGGCAAAGACGAGGGCCGTGGCCACAGCGCCGGCAGCCAGGGCACATCCGAAGAGTACCCATTCGACGTAACCCTCGGGCAGTAGCGCGTAGAACAGCGCCGCGAAGACCTCGAGGAATCCGGCGCTCTGCGCCGTCCAGTCCAGCGCCGACGACGGGGCATCGGCCAATTCACGCCCCAGGTGGCGAGCATTGTTCAGCCAGTCAATGGTCGATGCGCCGATGCCGCGAAATCCGGAGACCACCATATAGGCCAGTGCCACCAGTCCCGCTGCAACTGGCGCCAGTCGTCCCCGGAATATGGAGTGGAGAGTCGTCATCGGGCATCGAAGCGAAAGCAGGAGTGGCGGCGACCGATATCGTCGGCCGTGACCTCCACGACCAGTCGTTCGGGCTGCGCTGTTGCCGGCAGACGAATAGAACGCCAGCCGCGCTGGTCCTGGTGACGGTGCGTTACGGAGTAGTTGCCGACGCCGACCTCAAAGTGGACGGGGACGCCGGTGCCGACGGCCTCGTCGCCGAGGGCAGTCTCCAGAACCAGACGCTCACCGTCGGGACCGACGGTCTCCACATTATCGAAGCCTATTCGTAGCGTCCGGTCCTCCAGTGGATGGGCCCAGATACACTCCACATCGTCGCCGTCGACTGTAATTGTTCGATAGCCGACGCGGCTCCAGTCGGCGTCGCCGCACTGGCGGGCCCCGGTGGCATCGGGCGGGCAGTTGCTTCGCTCGCCGTCTTCGTTTTCGGTCTCCACAGTGGCCATTGCGAAGATCGGAATCGACGTGCGTTGCGATGGCTGCCATACGGTCCAGACCGACTCGTCGGCAATCCGGTGAAGTTCGGCGCGCTCGAATTTGGGCTCCAATCTGCCGAAGCTAAGGAGCGTCGTCTCCGGTGGCCAGTGCGTCAGGGGGGCGATGGCGGCGTCGATATCGCTACGATGACGCTCCAGTGCCGCCAGGGCCACCGGATCGTCGGCGACGACGACCGACGATTCGGCGTCGTCGATGTCACCGACAAATTCCCCGGAGGGCAACAAAAACGCCGGATGGCGGTCCAGATTATAGAAGGCAATGCTGACGATCGCGGAGAGCAAGAGCCCGGCCAGCACAAAGACCGTGCGTCGTTCCCGGGGGGTATGCTCGGTCCGCTTCTTCATTGCCAGAAGCCCTGTCGCGGTTGCCAGCGATATCGCTCCAGATCACAACAGTCATCGTCGCCGAATTCAATCCCCTCGTCCACCAGAAGTCGACGCTGAAGTTCGGCGCGCTCGACGTCGCCTTTCGATGAAATTCCGCCGCTGGCATTGATGATACGATGCCAGGGGATAGTGCGCTCCAATTCGAGGGAGCGCCGCATCAGGTTTCCGACGGCCCGTGCGGCGCGGGGACTTCCGGCGTAGGTCGCGATCTGGCCGTAGTTCGCCACGCATCCGCGCGGAACCTGACTGACGATCCAGTAGACCCGGTCCGAGAAGTCCCCGTCGGAGGGACTCATTGAAATTCTCCCTCGTGGAGTTTGCGCAGTCGACCGACGGCCTCGTCCTTCGGAAAGGCGGCGACCAGCGAGAAGACCGATGGACTCGATGTGGCGCCGGTCAGGGCGATGCGACTGGGCTGGGCGAGGTTTGCCAGACCGAGGTCGTATTCGTCGCCGACATCGTTGAACACGGAGCCGACGGTGTCCGAATTCCACTCGTCGAGGGCGTCGAGGCCGTCGATGAGCGCGGCGATGACATCGGCATTTTCGGCGTCGATCCACTGGTCGACGGCGTCTTCGTCGTAGTCAAAGTCGTCGCTAAAGAAGTAGGAACTCTCATCGGTCAACGCCACCAGTGTGTCGGCTCGGTCGCGCATCAAGTCCGTGACTTCCGTCAGATCGACGGCGTCGGTGTCGAAGCCTCGATCTTCCAAAAAGGGCTTCCAGCGCTCGGCCAACTCTTCGGCGTCGAGCTTTTTCATCCACTCCGAATTGACCCAGCGCAACTTGTCTTCGTCGAATTCCGACGAGCTTTTGCCGACGGAGTCGAAGCTGAAGTACTCGACGAGTTCGTCGTGGGAGAAAATCTCTTGGTCACCGTGAGACCAGCCCAGACGGCTGAGGTAGTTGATCAGGGCTTCCTGCAAAATGCCCTTGTTGCGGTAGTCCTGGGCCGATGCCGAGCCCTTGCGCTTGCTAAGCCCCTCCAGAAGCGGCAGGTGCCCGAAGGTCGGCGGCTCTTCGCCGAGCGCCTTGTAGACGGGGACCTGGCGAAAGGTGTTGTTGAGGTGATCGTCGCCGCGGATGACATGGGAGATATCCATGTCGATGTCGTCGATGACGACCACGAAATTGTAGGTCGGCGTCCCGTCGGTGCGCTGGATGATGAAGTCGTCGAGCTCTTCGACGTCGACGGTGACCTCGCCCTGGACCATGTCGTCGATGGTCACCGAACCCTCCTGGGGCATCTTGATGCGGACGGTGTACGGTTCGCCCTCCGGGTGGTCGTCTCGGTCGCGCCACTTGCCGGAGTACTTCGGCTTGCGTCCCTCGGCGAGCGCCTTTTCGCGCATCTCTTCCAGTTCCTCGGGAGTGCAGTAGCAGCGGTAGGCCCGACCCTCTTCGAGAAGCCTGTCGATATGCTCCTGGTACATGCCGAGTCGGTCGGTCTGAAATACCGGTCCCTCGTCGGGGCTCATACCGAGCCAGTCCATGGCCTCGATGATCGATTCCGTAAATTCATCCGTGCTTCGCTCGCGGTCGGTGTCCTCGATGCGCAAAATGAAGGTGCCGTCCTGGTTGCGGGCAAAGAGGTAGTTGAACAGGGCGGTGCGGACACTGCCCATGTGGAGATGACCGGTATTGGAGGGGGCGAAACGGACGCGTACGGACATAGTGAAATTCTCCGTCGGAGATCAGTGATTCAGTTGGGTGAGACGCCCGCAGATGGACTCCGCAGGCCGCGCAAGTGGAGTAGCACGCCGAAATTTGGACGGTCAAGGGTGGAGACGGAGGCGTCCCCGCCTTCGGCAGTGTCGTCGTGGAAGCAATATCGACGCGGCCGTGGAGACGGAGGCGTCCGCGCCTTCGGCAGTGTCGTCGTGGAAGCAATATCGACGCGGTCGTGGAGACGGAGGCGTCCCCGCCTTCGGCAGTGTCGTCGTGCAAGCACGATCGACGCGGTCGATGGAGACGGAGGCGTCCCCGCCTTCGGCAGTGCCGTCGTGGAAGCAAGAACGACGCGGTCGATGGAGACGGAGGCGTCCCCGCCTTCGGCCGTGTCGTCGTGGAAGCAAGCACGACGCGGTCGATGGAGACGGAGGGTCCCCGCCTTCGGCAGTGTCGTCGTGGAAGCAAGAACGACGCGGCCGTGGAGACGGAGGCGTCCCCGCCTTCGGCAGTGTCTGCGTAGAGCAACATCGACGCGGCCGTGGAGACGGAGGCGTCCCCGCCTTCGGCAGTGTCTGCGTGAAGCACGGTCTACGGCGAAATCGAGCCGCTGTAACGATGTGTTTGAGAAGGGGCGCGGACTTGTCGAAATGCGAAACTAGGTGGTACATTTGCCGGCAGCGAAGATAGACAAAACAGAACGCGGCCCCCTGGGTGCCACGAGGTCGTAATCCAGCGGGTGCTTTCTCCCTAGCGAATAGGCCTACCTCCATGACGGAACGACTCCGCGCACTCGAGGAAGAACTCGCCGAACAACCACGGAATTCGGAGGCTTTCGCCGAGTTGGTGGAGCAGTTGTGGGACGACGGAGAGTGGCAGTCGGTTGTGGAGTGGTACGAGCGATTGGGCGAGGAGTCTCCGGAGTCCGTCGATTTTTCGACGCTCGTCGAGGACCTGCGAGCATTTGCGGATACGCTGGAGGCCGGGGCGGAAAAGGGCCGTTTGTGGACTGTCGTCGGAGACCTCTGCCATGACCGGTTGGAGGCCTTCGAGGAGGGTATGGACGCTTATCAGACGGCGTTTCGCGCCGATCCGGAGGACGTGACGCCACTGGAGAAGGCGCGCGACATCTACCGGGCGCGCCAGAAGTGGGATGTGCTCGTCGAGATCTATCGCATCGAATTGGAGGTCACCGAAGAGCCGGGGCGCCGCGTCGAGCTATTGATCACCATCGCCCAGATTCAGGCGGATTGCCTCGGCAAATTCGACGATGCCTGCCAGTCGCTCGAGCGCGTCGAAAACGAGGACGTCGACGAGCCATTTGCCGAGCAGTTGCGGGAATTCTACGAGCGGGAGACCGCGGTCCGCGATGCCATCGGCGAGGCGCTGGAATTGGCGGAGATGGGACTCAATGACGACGATGCACCCATGGCGTCGGCGGCGTTTATCGAGGCCGCTCAACTGGAATACGATTCGTGGGCGGGCACCATCGAGGAGGCGCTGCGTTTGGCCCGTCGCGCCCGGGACGTCGATCCGGAGAACGAAGACGCAGCGCTCGTCGTTGACGCGCTGGAGTCAGAGCTCGGCGAAGACGCAGAACCGGAAGCCGTATCGACCAACGGCGACGACGGCCCCGCCGTGCCGGCCAAGCAGAACCGGGAGCAACAGACCTCGGACGTTGAAAACAGGGAGTCACCGGATTCCGATGAGGTTTCAGAAGATGAGCAGCCCCGGGAGCGGACCGTCAAGGCGCTGTACGCCAGTGTCGACGAGTTCGACGGGACGGTCGACGAGGCCCGGGAGGTTTTGAAGTCGGATCGAACACATCTGCCGGCGCTCAAAGCGGTGCGCGCCAGTCTGCGCGAAGCCGGAGATATGGCGGGCCTCGCCGAGTTGCTCGAGGACTCGGTGCGCTACTTTCGAAAAAAAGAGGGTGAGTGGGAGGTCATGACCGAGCTCGCCAACCTGTACTGGTTGGAACTCGGCGACGACGATCAGGCCGAATACTACTTCCGAAAGCTGCGCAACCTCTTTGACGACGAGTTCAACGAGGACGTCTTCAAGTTCTACGAAGCCTACTACGAGGACGAAGGCGATTGGCGACGGTTGTTTCGGTTACTCGGCGAATGGACGGAGCACATCGACGACCGCGATCAATACCGAATGATGGTCGAGCGCCAGTGCGATATCGCCGAATTCGAATTGGGCAACCCCGAAAAGGCGATCAGTGCCTGGGATGGCTTTCTCGACGAGTACCCCGACGACGAGGAAGCCCAGCGGCGTCTGCGCGATCTCTACGAGTCCAACGAAAAGTGGAATGCGCTGGTCAAATTGCTCAAACAGCAGGTCCGGACACTGGCCGAAGAGGGCGACGAGACCGTGGACCGACGCATTGGGCTGCTGGAGGAGATGGCCGATATCTATCGGACGCATATGGGCCTGGAGACGATGGTCATGAAGATCATGTCTCAGATCCTGGAACTCGATCCGGACCACCCGGAGGCCTTTCGACAACTGCGCGAACTCTACGAGGCCAATCGCCGCTACAAAGACTTGGCGGAATTGCTGGCGCACACCGCAGAGCGCATTGCCGAACGGGGCAGCGTGGGAACGGCCATCGATCGGCTCGTGGAGGCCGCCGATATCTGGGAGGAGCGCCTCAATAACCAGACGGAGGCCATTCCCCATCTGGAGACGATTGTCGATATCGATCCCGGCGACGAAGAGGTGCGTCAGCGGCTTCGGGCCATCTACGAGAAGCGCCGCGATTTCGAGTCGCTCTTCGACCTTCGGCTTCGAGAGGCGGAGCTTTTGGCCCCGGACCCCAGGCTCGAGGAATTGCGCGAATTGCTCGAGTTGGCGCGCACTGAACTGGGCGATGTCCGTCGCCAGGCCGACGTGCTTGAGAAACTCGTCGACGAAGAGCCCGGCGTATTGGAGTTGGTTGAGGAGCTGGAGGCCGCGCATCGCGAATTGGGGAACCTGGAACGCGTCGTATCACTGTTGGAGAAACAGGCCCGTCTTGTGGACGGCGATTCCGTCACAGCGGTGTTGGCGGAGGCGGCCCAAATTCATCGAGACGAGCTCGGCGATACCGACGAAGCACTTCGGCTGTGGCGTGACGTCCTCGACGAAGAACCGGAGCACGACGCCGGGTTTTCGGCGCTCGCCGGGATTTACACTGGGCGCCACCAATACGACGAGTTGGCGTCGCTGTACGTCGGATCCGGGGCGACCGAGCGACTGGTCGAGGTATTTGACGAATTGGCGCAGGAGAGACCCGATGATGCCGCCGACCTCCATCGGCGCCGGGCGGAGCTATGTGAGTCGGAACTCGACGACCCGACGGGAGTCGTCGAAGCACTGGAGTCGCTGGTTCCCATCGCTGACGAGCCCGACGAGATTCGACGCCAATTGTTGGACTGGTATCGCCAGTTGGGCGATATCGAGCGAGAAGTCGAGCTGCGCCAGACGTTGATCGATGGCGGACTGGCCGACGATGAGACCCATCGGCAGATGTTGACGATTGCCGACCTGGAAGAAGAGCGCCAGCGGCCGGAAGACGCACTCGCCTGGGCACTGCAAGCCTTTGAGTTGCTGCCCAAGAAGACCGACGCCTTTGAGCGATGCGAGGACCTGGGCCGCCAGACGGGCATGCTGGAATTGGTCGTCGGGCAAACCGAAGAACTTGTCGCCGACCTCGAAGACGAGGGATTACGCGAGTGGCTGTGGGCCGCCATCGGACGCATTGAATGGCGCGATCTCGAGGCCTTCGAGTCTGCCCTCGAGCGTTACGAAGACCTTCTGGAGCGCCATCCGGAGGAGTTCGAATTTCTGGAGGCCCTCGACGAGTTGTACGAAATCACCGAGCTTCCGGAAGAGCGCATCGCTGTACTGGAAGTGCAAATCGATCTGCTTCGAGAGCGGGGGGCGGCGGACGTTGACGTCGTCGACCAGTTGGCAAAAATCGCCGACGTTCAGCGTCGTCACCTCGGCAAGACGGAAGCCGCCCGCCAGACCTACTCCGAGATTCTGGATCTGCAATCCGACCATCTGGGTGCGATTCGCGGACTCAAACAGTTGCATCGAGCCGACGAACAGTGGGTGGAGGTCGTCGAATATCTGCTGCGCGAGATCCCGCTGGCGGGCTACGACGAGCCACAGGCCCAGTGGGAGGCCAAGTGCGAATTGGCCGACGTGTACCTCCACAGACTCGATGATCAGTACGAAGCACTGCAGCAATACGGCGAGGTGTTGGGGGAAAACCCGGAGTATGCGCCGGCGTTGGAGGCCGTTCGGCAGCTTCTGGCGGAAGATGGGTTGGCTCGGGATGCGGCGATGCTTCTGGAGCCCATCTTCCGCGATCTGCAGCGATACGGCCCGCTCGCCGAGGCGCTGGAGGCCCGGCTCCGAGTATGTGACGACCGATTTGAAGAGCAGGAGATCCTCGATGAATTGATCCCGCTGTATAACGACGAACTGGAAGAGACGGAGACGGCCTTCGAATACGCCCGCCGTCAATTCGAGATCGATCCGGAGCGCGACGATATCTGGCTTCAATTCGAGCAGATCGGCGCCAAACTCGATCGCTGGGAGTTGATCGAGGAGATGTTCAGCGCCGAGAGTCCGCTCGAGGGCCATGACAGCCCGACGCGTTACGATCTCCTTCGCCACCTGGCGGCGATCCGGGAGCATCGACTCCAACAACCGGAAGCGGCGCGTTCGGCCTGGGAAGCCCTCCACGAGTACGATCCGTTTGATGAGCCGGCGCTGGAGGCGCTGGAGCGGCTGTATCGCCACTTCGACGATACCGAGAAGCTCGTCGACGTGCTGCGGAAACGAGCCGATCTGATCGACGACGATGAATCGCGCGTCGAGTTGTGGCTCGAGGCCGGCGAGTTGCTGGCCGATGAACTCGACGA
>LFFM01001047.1_pt1 | contig 19687 bp, 20 predicted proteins | sample 643131 | NCBI WGS metagenome assembly LFFM01 (sample SAMN03777445, study PRJNA286221) | soda lake metagenome | biome: soda lake; feature: Kulunda steppe; material: water; isolation source: sample Tc-Br brine of Tanatar trona crystallizer | place: Russia: Kulunda steppe | collected 2011-07
CGCCGGCCGCCGCGTCCGGGGCCGGGACGTCCCCGGACTCCCGGTCGTCCCGCCGACCGCGTCTCTCCGCGTACTCCCGGACGGCCTCGGGCGTGACGAACGCCTCGCCGTCCCGCTTCTCGACTGCGGGGACGGCGTCGATGTCGACGCCAAGCTCCTCGGCGAGCCGGCGCGTCGCCGGTGCCGCGAGCGTCCGGTCGCGATCGGCCGACTCGCCCGAAACCCGGCTCGCACCCTGCGTCCCGACGTCCTCCGCCGACTCGCCCGAAACCCGGCTCGCACCCTGCGTCCCGACGTCGTCGGCAGCGGCTGCTCTGACGTCCGCCTCGGTGATCCGGCCGCCGGCGTCCGCGAGAGCGGCGAGGTCGACGCCCTCCTCGCGGGCGAGCCGCCGGACCCGCGGCGGGGCGAAGATCCGTCCCCCCGGCGTGGGGACCTCTACGTCCCCTGGGTCGGTCGCCGGCTCGGCGGCGTCCGTGGCCCCGGCCTGGTCATCGGTGTCCGCGGCCACGGCTGGGCCGTCGGCGTCGCTGATCCCTGCCGGATCGTCGGTCGCCGGCTGATCGTCTCCGTCGCCCCCCTCGGCGACGTCGAAGCTGACGAGGACGTCGCCGACGGGGACCACCTCGCCCTCCTCGGCGTGGAGCTCGCGGATCGTGCCGTCGACCGGCGAGGGGACCTCCACGAGCGCCTTGTCGGTCTCGACCTCGGCGACCGGCTGGTCCTCGCGTACCGGATCGCCGACGCTCACCAGCCAGGAGACGAGCTCGCCCTCGGCGACGCCCTCGCCGACGTCGGGGAGGGTAAACTCCCGGACGGTCAAAACTCGGCCACCTCCCTGATGCCGTCGGCGATGCGTGCCGGCTCGGGCAGATAGTAGTCCTCCAGGGCGTACAGCGGAAACGGGGTGTCGAACCCGGTGATCCGTTCGATCGGCGCCTCCTGGTATACCAGCGCCTCCTCCTGGATCGTCGCGACGATCTCGCCGGCGAGGCCGCCGGTTTTCGGCGCCTCGTGGACCACGGCGGCCCGACCGGTCTTCTCGAAGGAGTCGACGATCGCGTCCACGTCGAGCGGCGAGAGCGTCCGGAGGTCGACGACCTCGACGTCGATCTCGCCGGCGAGATTCGTCGCGGCCTCGAGGGTCGGCCGGGTCATCGCCCCCCAGGTGAACACGGAGACGTCCTCACCCTCCCGGCGGACGGCGGCCTCACCGATCGGGAGCGTGTACCGCTCGTCGGGCACCTCCTCGCGGAACGCCCGGTAGATCAGCTTCGGCTCGAGGAAGACCACGGGGTCGGGATCCCGGATCGCGCTCGCGAGCAACCCCTTGGTGTCGTACGGCGTCGAGGGGACGACCACCTTCAGCCCCGGCTGGTGGACGAAGAAGGCCTCCGTCGACTCCGAGTGGTGTTCGGGCGCGCGGATCCCCCCGCCGTACGGCGCGCGGATCACCATCGGACACGTGTACTGCCCGCGCGAGCGCGTGCGAAGGCGCGCGGCGTGGGAGACGATCTGGTCGAACGCGGGGTAGATGAAGCCGAGAAACTGGATCTCCGGCACCGGCCGGAGGCCGTAGGCGGCCATCCCGATCGCCGTCCCGACGATCGCCGACTCCGCCAGGGGCGTGTCGATCACCCGATCCCCGCCGAACTCCTCGTAGAGCCCCTCGGTCGCCCGGAACACCCCGCCGTTCTTGCCGACGTCCTCGCCGAGGACGAGCACCCGTTCGTCCCGTTCCATCTCGGCGTACAGTCCGTCACGAACCGCCTGTACGAGCGTCAGGTTGGCTGTGTCGGTCATCTCAGTCCTCCAGTAGTGGTTCGTCCCCGTGTCGGTCCCTGAGCCGCTCCAGGTACGCACGCTGTTCGGCGAGCCGCCGGGGGGTTCCCGCGTAGACGTGTTCGAAGATCTCCCCGGGAGCCGGCCGCTCGGTGGACTCGGCGGCGTCGATCGCCTCGGCGACCGCCTCCTCGGTCCGGCGCTCGATGGCGTCGACGCGCTCGTCGTCGAGGAGTCCCCGATCGCGGAGGAACCGTTCCATCCGCGGGATTGGGTCTTTCGCCCGCCAGCGCTCGACCTCCTCGTCGTCGCGGTAGACGGAGGGGTCGTCGGCCGTCGTGTGGGCGCCGTAGCGGTACTGGACGGCCTCGATCAGCGTCGGTCGGCTCGCCCGTCCGGGAGCCCGATCCTCGAACGCGTCCGGCTCTTTCGCCTTCCGTACCGCCCGGCGGGTGACCAGGTACACCGCGAGCGGATCCATCCCGTCGACCTGGACGCCCTCGAAGCCGTACGCGATGGCCTTCTGGGCCAAGGTCTCGCTCGCGGTCTGGCGCTCCCGGGGCACCGAGATCGCCCACTGGTTGTTGTTACAGAAGAAGACGGCGGGAACGTCGAAGACGCCGGCGAAGTTCAGCCCCTCGTGGAAGTCGCCCTCGCTGGTCGCGCCGTCGCCGAAATAACAGAGGAACGCGCGCTCGTCGCCGGCCAGTCGGGCGGCCCACGCCGAACCGGTGGCGTGGAGCACCTGAGTAGCGATCGGCACCGCGACGGGAAAGAGGTTCGTCCCCTCCGGCGTCCGGTTGCCACGCTCGTGGCCCATCCAGTAAAGCAGGGTCCGCTCGAGGGACATCCCCCGTATCAACGCGGCCACGTGCTCCCGGTAGCTGGGGAACACCCAGTCGTCGTCCTCGAGCGCGTGTGCGCTGCCGGCCTGGGCGCCCTCCTGGCCGGCCAGTGGGGGGTAGGTTCCCATCCGGCCCTGCCGCTGGAGGCTCACCGCCCGTCGGTCGAAGTGCCGGCCCAGCTTCATGTCCTCGTAGATGGCGACCAGCGTCTCCTCGGGGATCTCGGGCACGGTGGCATCCTCGAGGACGCGACCGTCGTCGTCGAGCACCTGTACCCACTCGACCGGGTCGGACGCTGCCGTGCTCACGGTCGTAGCCACCTGTACATAACCGTCCGTTCTATCGCTCACCGTATAGGATTTTCGTAAATAGCTTACTGTAGCAACTATTCTTGCCTGTCCGGCGGGAACCCGCCGTCGGTATGACGACCGGACGGCCGTTCGTGCAGTTCGGGGCCGTCCGTCTGCACGCGAGTCCAATCTCCCTACTCCGAGACTCGGCTCCGCCTCGCCTCGCTTCTCGCGGGTCCTCGCCCCGCTCCCTACTCCGAGGCCCGGCTTCGCCGCGCCTCGCTTCTCGCCTCCGCCACCGACTTCCCCTCCCGCAGGACGGCGTCGACGAACAGCTCGCCGGCTTTGTACGAGGAACGAACCATCGGCCCGCTGGCACAGTAGAGGAATCCGAGCTCCTCCTCGGCGACCCGCCGCCAGGTTTCGTACTTGTGTGGGTGGTCGTAGCGCTCGACGTCGAGGTGGCTCCGGGAGGGCTGGAGATACTGTCCGAGGGTGACGATGTCGACCCCGCGCTCGCGGCAGTCGGCGAGCGTCCGGTAGACCTCGTGGTCGTACTCCCCGACCCCGAGCATGATCGAGGTCTTCGTGTAGGTGTCCGACTCGCGGTCGACCTGCTCTAACACCGACAGCGACTGCTCGTAGCCGGCCCGGCGGTCCCGCACGGGAAACTGGAGGCGTTCGACGGTCTCGACGTTGTGGGCGATCACGTCCGGCCCGGCGTCGACGATCTTCCGGACGAGCCGCGGCTCGCCCTGGAAATCCGGGATCAACACCTCGACCAGGACGCCCGGGTGGCGCCGTTTGATCTCCCGGATCGTCTCCGCGAAGTGGCCCGCACCCTGATCGGGGAGGTCGTCGCGGTCGACGCTCGTCAACACGACGTAGTCGAGGCCGATCTCGGCGATCGCGCTCGCGACGTTCGCCGGCTCGTCGGGATCTAGCGGCTCCATCCCGCCGGTTTCGACGTCACAGAAGTTACAGCCACGCGAGCAGCGATCGCCCATCAGCATGAAGGTAGCGGTGCCGCCCCCGTCCCCCGCGTCGTCCCGACCCGACCAGCACTCCCCGAGGTTGGGACAGTTGGCCTCCTCACAGACCGTATGGAGGCCGTGGTCCCGGAGGGTCTCGCGGATGCCGGCGAACTCCCGGCCCGACGGCGGACGGCTCTTCAACCAGTCGGGCTTTCGCACGCGGCTCATGGTCCCATTCGGGGGGCGACGGTACAAAATCGTGGTGGTCGGTGGCCCCCGGCCACGGCCGAACTCGTGGGCCCTCGGTCCCGATCACTCCCCGTCGAACTCGAGGGAGACGGAGTTGATGCAGTATCGCTTCCCGGTCGGCTCGGGGCCGTCGTCGAACACGTGGCCCAGGTGACCCCCGCAGCTCGCACACAGCACCTCCGTGCGGATCATCCCGTGGCTCGTGTCCCGGCGGGTCTCGATCCGGTCGTCGTCGACGTCGTAGAAGCTCGGCCAGCCACAGCCCGACTCGAACTTCGTCGTCGAGTCGAACAGTTCGGCGCCACAGCCGGCACAGCGGTAGCGCCCGTCGGCGTCGTGGTCGACGTACTCGCCGCTGAACGGGGGTTCGGTTCCGGCCTCCCGGAGGATCCGGTACTCCTCGTCGGTGAGGCGCTCGCGCCACTCGTCGTCCGGAAGGTCCGCAGGCTCCTGGCTCATGGCCGCTCTTGGGACGCCGGGAGTAAGACCCTGTCCCCCGTCTAGCCGATCGACGCGCCCGTGATGACGTCCGTGCTCCCACACTCGGGACACTGGGTCATCCGGCCCAGCCCGGGAACGTCGATCCGTCCCCACGCACCGTCGCCGTCGGGGGCCTCGAACCCACAGCTCAGACAGCGCGAACGGTTCGTCGCGGTGGATTCACTGGACATACGCGGCGTTACGACGTCCGATCACATAGTGGTTTCTCCGGGCGGCTTCGGGGGCTCGACGTGGCGGGGCCGGGAAACGGCGTCGTCGTATTCGAGGGCGTCGTCGCGTTCGGGAGCGTCGTCCTCACCCTCGAGGGCGTCCTCGGCGTCGTCCTCGAGCAGCGTCTCGAGGCGGTCGATCGGCTCGACGGTTCGATCGCCGTGACCGCAGGGCGTAACGTGGACCAGCCGCTCTCCCCGGTACTCCGCGACGGCGAGGGTCGGCAGCCGGCAGATCGTCCTGGCGTCGCCGGTGATCGTCGACTCGACGTGTCTGGTCCGGAAGAACGGATCGAGCCGGCGGCCGGTCTCGGCGGCCCACTCCTCGAACGCCGCCAGACGCCCCTCGATTCGCTCGAGGACCGGCGCGTTCGGCGCCCGACCGCTCCGGTCGAACGCGTCGCCCCAGACCTCGACCCGCACCGTCAGCCCCCGTCGGGAGCCGATCCGGTCGGCTAGCTCGACCGCGCGCTCGTGGTTTCCGGCGGTTCCACACGGGGCGAACGATCGGATCCAGAGTTCGACGGTTTTCGGTTGGATGTCGGTCACTGCCAGTGGCTCTCCACGAACGACGGTAAAAAGGTTGCCCCGGTCACCGTCGCTGTCAGTCCGGCGATCCGACGGGTTCGGCCGCCTGCCACCCCGCGATCGGACGCCGGGCGGCGACGGCTCACCCGCCGGAACGGGCGGACAACGGCCGGTTAGAGCCCACCCGTGGAGGGATAGTCCTTTTATACTTATGTGCGTTAGTGAGCATATCCAGCCGTTGTCGGACGCCACGTAAGAATGAAACAGGAACACATCGACGCAGGCGAGGAGATTCAGCGGCGCACCGGGAGGACGTTCTATCTCGCGACGCGGTTTCTCCCCGAACGCGTCCGGAACCCGACCCACGTACTGTACGCGTTCTTTCGAATCGCCGACGAGGTCGTCGACGACGCCGACGGCGTGCCGCCCGCCGAGCAGGCGGCCGAACTCGAACGTCTCCGCGAGGAGGCACTCGGCGAGCGCGAGCCCGACGGCCCCGTACTGACCGCCTTCCAGGAGCTCCGGGAACGACACGCGATCCCCGAGGAGTCGATCGACGAGTTCGTCGACGCGATGAAAACCGACATCGAGAAGAGCCGCTACCGGAGCTACGAGGAACTCGAGGCGTACATGCGCGGCTCGGCGGCGGCCGTCGGCGTGATGATGACCGCGATCATGGATCCCGAGAGCCGCGAGACCGCCCTTCCCCACGCGATCAAACTCGGGGAGGCGTTCCAGATGACGAACTTCTTACGGGACGTTCGGGAGGACATCGTCGAACGCGACCGGATCTACCTCCCCGGGGAGACCCTCCGGGCCCACGGGGTCACCGACGCACAGATCGAGCGCCTCGAGATGGACGAGTCGTTCGCGGCCGCGATGGCCGAGGAGCTCCGCCGGACGGAGGAGCTCTACCGCGAGGGGGTCGCCGGCATCCGCTATCTGCCCGAGGACTGCCAGCTCCCGGTGTTGCTCGCGGCCGTGCTCTACGCCGAACACCACCGGCTGATCCGCAAGCAGGGGTACGACGTGCTGAGCGAGGAGCCGTCGCTGTCGACCGCCCGCAAGCTGTACTGTCTCGCGAAGACCCGCTGGCACTGGCACTGGAACCGCGACCCCGAGGCGGTGTTCAGGCGCGTCTCCGCCGTGCCGCCGGTCGAGACCGGACGGCCGAGCCCCGAACACGGCGAAGGGATTCCGACCCGCTGAGACGCAGCCTGTTCGGCGAAGGGATTCCGACCCGGTCAGCGGCGACGCCAAAGCGGGGATCGTTGACGACGCCGAAAGGAAGTGAGCGACGGTCAGTACCGCTCGAAGTACCGATCCTGGACGAGCACGAAGACGGCCATCAGGCCGGCGAAGGCGGCGGCCGCGACGCCGATCTGGAGCCAGTGGACGAGCGCGAGGGGCTCGACGCTGAACAGGAGCTGTCCGGTCGGGGTGTAGAGGACGAGCAGCTGTAAGGCCGCCGCGAGAGCCACGGCGCCGACGAGCCACGGGTTCGAGAGGAGCCCGAGGCCGTACCGAAACCTGATCGCCTGGATGCGGACGATCTCCATCACGACGAACCCGGTAAACACCATCGTCTGGGCGAGCTCGCGGCTCGGCTCGTAGGCCGGCTGCCAGCCCAGCAGGGTGCCCGTGAGATCGTAACCCGGAATCAGCTGCCCGGTGAAGTTGAGGGTGAAAAGCGGGAGCAGACAGATCGTCATAAAGAGGGCGATGCCGACGATGGAGGCGACGATCCGTTCCGTGATCACCCCCTCCCCGGGCGGGCGCGGATCTCGCTGCATGACGTCCTCCGCGGCCGGATCGACGCCCATCGTGAGCGCGGGGATCCCGTCGGTGACGACGTTGATCCAGAGGATCTGGATCGGGGTGATCACGAGACCGAGGCCGGCCATCGTCCCGGTGAAGATCATCGTCACCTCGCCGCCGTTGCCCGAGAGCAGGTAGTTGACGAACTTCCGGACGTTGTCGAAGATCCGCCGGCCACCCTCGACCGCGTCCCTGATCGTCGCGAAGTTGTCGTCGAGCAAGACGATGTCCGAAGCCTGCTCGGTGACGTCCGTCCCCCGGATGCCCATCGCGACGCCGACGTCGGCGTTTTTCACCGCCGGCGCGTCGTTGACGCCGTCGCCGGTCATCGCCACCGTGTGACCGTTCGCCTGGAGCGTCCGGAGGATACGCGTCTTGTGCTCGGGCGAGGTCCGGGCGAAGACGTCGACCTCCTCGAGGACGTCGGCGAGTTCCTCGTCTCCCATCCCCTCGAGTTCCGGCCCCGTCACCACCCGCGGGGAGTCGATGCCGACCTCCCGTCCGATCGCCCGGGCGGTGACGGCGTTGTCGCCGGTGATCATGACGACGTCGATGCCGGCGCTCTGGCAGGCCTCGATCGCGCCCGGCACCTCGGGACGGGGTGGATCGAGCATCCCCTGGAGGCCGAGAAACACCATCTCCGACTCGAGGCTCTCGTCGGCCTCCGCCGGCGCGTCGGGCCGGAACGCAAAGCCCATCACCCGGAGGGCGTCCTCCGCGAACGACTCGTTTCGCGCCTCGATCTCGGCGCGGCGCTCGTCGGTGAGTTCGACGATCTCGCCGTCGACGAGCTCGCGGTCACAGCGCTCGAGAACGACCTCCGGGGCACCTTTCGTGTACGCGACCCGGCCCCCGTCGGGAGACTCGTGGAGCGTCGTCATCCGTTTTCGGTCGGACGTGAAGTCGACCTCGCCGATCCGGGGAAACTCCGCGTCGAGGCGGTCGTGGTCGAACCCGCCTTTCCGGGCGGTGACGAACAGCGCGATCTCGGTCGGGTCGCCGAGGTAGGTCCGCCCGTCGCCGTCCGCGCCGGGATCGTCGCCGTCCGCGCCGGGACCGTCGCCGTCCACGTCACCACCCTCGCGCGTTCCGACGTCGACGTTGTTACACAGCATCCCACAGCGCAACAGCTCGGCCACCCGCTCCCCGTCGACCGGCTCGTCGTCCCGGCGGAACTCGCCGTCGATCTCGTAACCGGTGCCGGTCACCTCGTAGGTCGTACGGTTCGCGTACAGCCGGGTGACCGTCATCTCCTCTTCGGTGAGCGTCCCGGTCTTGTCGGTACAGATGACGTCGACCGACCCGAGCGCCTCGACGATCGGGAGCCGACGGACGAGTGCGTTCTTCTCGGCCATCCGGCGAGCGCCGAGGGCGAGCGAGAGCGTGACGACCGCGGGCAGCCCCTCCGGGACGGCGGAGACGGCGATACCGACCGCCGTGAGAAACACCTGCAGCGCCGGCGTGTCGCCGACGACGTACTCGGTGATCGCGATGATCGAGACGATGGCGATCACGCCCAGCGCGATGAGTTTTCCGAGCCGATCCATCTCCGCCTGGAACGGGGTGTCCCGCTCTTCGGCCTCCTCGAGTGCCGTCGCGATCCCCCCGATCTCGGTTCCGCCGCCGGTCTCGACGACGACGGCGGATCCGGAGCCCCGCTCGACGACGGTGTCTTTGTACAGCATGTTCGTCCGTTCGGCCAGCGAGCGGTCCGGATCGACGACGCCGGCCTCCTTCGAGACGCCGACGCTCTCGCCGGTCAGCGCGCCCTCGTCGGTCCGGAGGTTCGACTCCCGGACGATGCGGGCGTCGGCGGGGACGACGTCGCCGGACTCGACGAATATCACGTCGCCGGGGACGACGTTCCGGGCGTCGATCTCGCGTTTCTCGCCGCCGCGTCTGACGAGCGCGTGTGTCGTCGACAGCTCCTCGAGCGCCCGGATACTCCGTTCGGCCCGGTAGTCCTGGGCGAAGCCGAAGACCGTGATGAAGACGACGACGCCGGCGATCACCCCCGCGTCGATCGTGTGGCCGACCGTGGCCATCACGGCCGCGGCGACGATCAACACCCAGATCAGCGCGGGCTTGTACTGCTCTATGAAGATCTCGAGCGGGGAGATCCCCTCCTCGGCGTCGATCTCGTTCGTCCCGTAGCGCTCGAGTCGATCGCTCGCCTCCTCGGGCTCGAGGCCGTCCTCGTCGGTTTCCAGTCGGGCGTACACCGACGCGAGGTCGAGGGAGTGCCAGTCCCGGTTCGCGTCGGACCCGTCGTCGTGATCTCCGGAGTCGGATTCGCGGTCCGGCTCGCGGTCGGTTCGGCCGTCCGGCTCCGGGCCAGTCGCACCGTCCGATTTCGGGTCTGTCTCGCCGTCCGACTCCGGATCAATCTCGTCGTCCGACTCCGGGTCGACGTCGGGCTCTCGGCTCGACACGCGTCCACACACGCCGACGACTGCCGTTAAACTACTGGAGAGACACGTTGGCAATCGACACGCTCGTGGCTTCCCTTACTCCTCCCCCGATTTCGACCCGCCACCGGTGTGTCGTCCCACCAGGATCCCTCGGAGCCCGGGAAACGAGCCGAGAAACCACGTCAGCGCGAGGAGGCCGACGGCGAGACCGAGCAGCGTCGTACCGACCGCGAGTCGGCCCCGGAGGAGCAATTCGACGCCGGCGAGTCCGGCGGGGATCGCGAGGATCAGCGGCCCGATCATCGAGAGCGTCCGGCGGAGGTCGGTCATCGGCGGTGGTACGGCGGCCCCGCGGAAAACGGTTCGCGTCACCGAAACCCCATCCCACCGTCGACCACGAACGTCACCGAAACCCCATCCCGTCGTCGGCCTCGAACGTCACCGAAACCCCATCCCGCCGTTGACGTTGACGATCTCCCCCTGGACGTACTCGTTTTCGAGCAGATACGCCACCGTGTGGGCGACGTCCGCGGGCTGGCAGGCGTACTCCGGGAGGTGGGTGTCGACGTTCTCGTGGCCACGGAACTCGATTCCCTCCAGATACTCGAGGATGGTCCCGTTCATCTCTGTCTCGACGGGGCCGGGGGCGACGGCGTTGACCTGGACGCCGTCGTCACCGTACTCGCGGGCCAGCACACGGGTCAGCCCGTGGAGCCCGGCCTTGCTCGCCGCGTAGCTGGCGTCGACCGTTCCGGCGGTGGCGCCGATGCTGGAGACGAACACGACGTCACCACCCGGCACGAGGTGTTCGAGGGCGGCCCGCGTGACGGTGAACGCGCCGGTCAGGTTCGTCTCGACGACCCGCGCCCACTGCTCGTCGTCGATCTCGGTCGCGAGGTCCGGATCGACGATCCCCGCGTTGTTCACCACCGCGTCGAGGCCGCCGAGCTCCTCGACGACCGTGTCGACCATCGATCCGACGGCCCCGGAGTCGGCCACGTCCGCCTGCACCGCGATCGCCTCACTCCCCCGGTCTTCGATCTTCTCGACGACCCGGGTCGCCGCCGACTCGGATCGGCGGTAGTTCACCGCGACGTCGTGATCGTCCCCGAGCTCGAGTGCGATCTCCCTCCCGATACCCCGACTCGCGCCGGTGACCAGTACTACCATACCATAATTCGATTGTACTACTCGATTATCACTCCGTCGATACGCACGAGCACGCCCGGCACACGAGCACGCCCGGCACACGAGCACGCCCCCGCGGCGGGTGGTCGCCGGCCGGCACGGGTGGAGCGAGGCGTCCCCGGCGAGTGGGGTGGAGCGAGGCGTCCCCGGCGAGTGGGACGGATGGAGCGAGGCGTCCCCGGCGAGTGGGACGGCCGGGGCCGAAACGCCTCTCGGGAGTGGGCCGACCGGAGCCGGAACGTCTTTCGGTCGGCGGCGGTGAGAGACGACCATGTTCACCGGGATCGTCGAGGGAACCGGCGAGATCGTCGCCCGCGAACGGACCGACGACGGCCTCCGGCTGCGGATCGGGGCCGACGACCTCACCGAGGGGCTGAGCCACGGCCAGAGCGTCAGCGTCAGCGGCGCCTGCTTGACCGTCGAGCGGTACGACGAGGGAGAGTGGTTCGAGGTGTTCCTCGCGGCCGAGACCGTCGCGAAGACCTACCTCGGGGAGCTCACGGTCGGCGAGACGGTCAACTTAGAGCGGGCGATGCCCGCCGACGGCCGGTTCGACGGCCACGTCGTCCAGGGCCACGTCGACGCCGTGGCGACCGTGACGGGGGTCGAACGGGTCGGCGAGGACTGGACGTTCGCCTTCGAGCTCCCCGAGGGGTACGACCGGTACGTCGTCGAGAAGGGCTCTATCGCCCTCGACGGCATCAGCCTCACCGTCGCCGCGATGGCCGGCCGGGAGGTGAGCGTCGCGATAATCCCGACGACCTACGAGCTGACGACCCTCTCGGAGAAGGAGCCGGGCGATCCCGTCCACCTCGAGGTCGACGTGCTCGCGAAGTACGTCGAACGGCTGCTCGAGGAACGGTTCGCGTCGGAGTGAGAACGCCCATCCGGGGACGACGATCTGGCCGGCGGGGTCACTCCTCGCCCATCCCGCCGAAGACGCCGTCGGCGGTGGCGGGGACGTCGAAGTCGTGGAAGTTCTCGCCGCGTTCTTTCGAGAGGACGTTCAGCGCCGCGGCCGCGCCGTCGCCCGCGGAGATGATCGCCTGCCACTCCTCAGCTCGCACCATCGCGCCGGTCGCGTAGGCGTCCTCGACGCTCGTCTCCATGGTCACGTCCACGTCGACGACGTCGCCGTCGAACGCACAGCCGAGGGCCTCCGCGAGGTCGCGGTTCGCGCCGGTCGCGAGCACGAGGTAGTCGGCCCGGTGGTCGCCGTCGGCGGTCTCGACGCGGAAGCCGTCCTCGGCCGTCGAGGCGTCGACTACCTCCGTCTCCCGGAGCTCGGCGCCGAAGCTCTCGACCTGTCGTCTGGCGACGTCCATGTACGCCGAGCCGTCGATCGAGCCGATCCCGAGGTAATTAAAGAGGTGTGCCTTGTGCATCCAGGTGCCGTCGGCGTCGAAGACGACCGCCTCGAGGCCGTTCTTCTGGGCGAAAAGCGCCGCGCTCAGGCCGGCCGGGCCGCCACCGACGACGATCACGTCCGTGTCTGTCTCCGTCATGGTCCGTCGTAACTGTCGTCGTGGAGGAACAAAGCCCCGTCGGGTCCGACAGTCCAGGCCACCATCGTCGACGGGATGGAGTGTTACATGCATCCGAAACGAACGGGAGCCAACCGATGCGGACGATCGTTGCGAGCGCTGCGGAGGTCCTAATCCACCACCGTTATGTCGGCGTCGTCCCAACCCCGGCCAATGTCGTTCGATCCCGACGCCGTCCTCTTCGATCTCGACGGAACCCTCTGTACGTACGAGCGGCCGGGTGAAGAGGTCCTCGCCGCGGCGTTCGACCGCGTCGACGTGGAGCCCGCCTTCGGGATGGCCGCGTTCCACGACCGGTACGTCGAGTTCCTCGCGGAGAGCCCGGACGGACGGACGCTGTTCGCCCGAACGTTCGCGGCGTTGCTCGCCGACCGTGGGCTCGATCCGGCCGACGGACCTGCCCTCGCAGACGCCTTCCTCGCCGAGCGGGGACCGGAGGAGCTCCGGCCGATCGACGGCGCCCGGGAGACGGTCGAGGCGCTCGCCACGAACCACCGGCTCGGAGTCGTGACCAACGGCCACCCGTCGCTCCAGCGGCCGAAACTCGACCGGCTGGGACTCGCCGGGAGCTTCGAGACGGTCGTCTTCGCCGGCTACGAGACCGCGGCCAAACCCGACCCAGAGCCGTTCGAGCGGGCGCTGTCTCCCCTGGGGGTGCCGGCCGACCGGGCGGTGTACGTCGGCAACGTGCCCTCGATCGACGTCGCCGGCGCGCGGGCCGCCGGCCTGCGTGCCGCCTGGCTGGCCGACGGCCGGCGGGCCGAGCCCGAGCCCGACTACAGCCTCGAGGCGCTCGCGGAGCTGACGGATCCGCCGTGGGCCGCCGACCGGTAGCTGACGTCCTGGAGTGTCGATCGGTAGCCGGCTACGAGACCGCCAGGGAGGAACACGACGGTGCCATCGACCGGCTCACCGACTCGAAGGGTCGAACTCCGTCAGCTCGGAGGAGAGATCGGATTCCGAGATTCCACGGACCTCGCGGTACCGCCGGCGGTAGCGGGCGATCTTCCGGTAGAGGTAGTAGCCGATCGCCAGATCGAACAGGACGACGTAGGCGACGAAGGCGACGTCTACGGGGATCGGGTACAGCACCGCAACGACGCCGGGGACGACGCCGACGGTCGTGTTGTACGTCGCGTGGGCCAGCGAGGCCACGAGCAGCCCCTTCACCACCAGCGGCCCCGCGTACGCCGGGTTGAACCGGGCGAGCCCGAGGTAGTAGCCGGCGATCGCCGAGTAGATGACGTGGCCGGGCCCGACGAGCGCCCGGACGGTCGTGATCCCCGCTCCCGCCGCGATCACGCTCCCCTCGGTGCCGATCGAGGCGATCTCCCCGGAGATGTAGAAGGCGTTCTCGATCGCGGCGAAGCCGAGCCCGGCGACCGCGCCGAACACCGCCCCGTCGATGACGGCGTCGAACGAGCGGTGGCGGTAGGCGAGCACGCGGACGGCGAGCAGCTTTACGGCCTCCTCGACCGGGCCGACGACGAGGTAGAAAAAGAGGACGGTGCCGACCACCGGGATCGGCCGGAGGATCGCGCTCCCGGCCGCGTTCGTGAAGACGGCGAACGTCGCGAACAACACGGCGAGGACGAACGTGGCGACGAGCAACCAGAGGGGCTGTCTCGTCGTGATGTCTGCGTACCAGATGTACGCCGCCAACCCGAGCGCGGGGACGACAGAGAGCGCGAAGAAGCCGGCGACGATCGGCTCGTCGACGACGAGGACGGCGGGGCCGGCGAGCAAGGCGAGGGTGATCCCGAGTGCCGCGAGGACCACGATCCCCTGGACGCCGTAGCTCGCTCCGGCGTAGATCGAACACGAGAGCCGATCGAGAGCCGATCGGGGCTCCCACGTCGAGACGTCCTGGAGGTCCCGCGAGCCGTCGTCGGCCCGTTCGATCGGATCCCGGCGTCTGGCCATGCCCCGCGTACGGAGCCCCACGGAAAATAGGTTGGTTCGGCGGCGAGGCGTGTAGGCCGTCGGCGAGGGCTGGGCCGACGGCGAGACGTGCGCTGACCGTCGACGATGGCTGGCTCGGCAGCGAGGCGTACGTCGGCCATCGGCGAGGGCTGGCTCGGCAGCGAACCGTGTGTGTGACGACTCGGAATCCACAAAGGCCCGCCGTCCCAACCGGACGGTATGAGTGTGAGACGCCGATCGACGGCACCGGAGGGGGTGTCCGGAGCGTGACGGCCGTCCGGGTCCGGGGGATCTACGCGACGGCGATCACCCGGCTACTCCGGGAGGCGGGGCTCGAGGTGGTCCAGGCGTCCGAGCCGATCCGCGAGCGGTTCGACGGGGAGCTCCCGACCGAGCCCGCGGCCGCCGCCGTCGAGACGAGCCGCGACCGGGAGGGAGTCGGCGTCTCGGGCGAGCCCGACGCCGTAGAGCGGGTCGCGGGCCGTCTCGAGGACGTCGGGATCGACTGCTTCCGGTGGGCGGATCCGACGCCCCGCGGCGCCGTCTTCGACGGCGAGGTGAGTGAGACCGCGGGCGGCGGCGCGACCGTCGACCTCGGTGGGGACCGGCGGGGCTACCTGGCGTTCGACGACGTCGACGGCTACGTCGAGGTCGGGGACCGCTACCGGCTCCAGGTCCACGAGCCGACGCCGCCCTGGAGCGACGACCATCCGCGCGTGCGGCCGACGCCGCGGGTCGAGACCGGTCTCTGTCGGCTCTCGCGGGGCCGTTCGGGCGTTCGGGCGGCCGGCGACGACGGGCGCGCGGCGGAGCTGGTCGGCATGACCGACCTCCTCGACGCCGAGCTCCCCGACGGCTGGGGGTTGTACTGGCGCCGGACGGCCGCCAACGCCGGGCTCGCCGCGATGGAGACGGCCCTCGAGCGAGCCGTCTCTCGGGCCGGCGAGCTCGAGGAAGCCCTCGACGACGCGGGAGAGCCAGGGGTCGTCGCCGTCCCGGAGGCGACGGCCTGGCTCTGGTTCGGCCGGGAGTCGCGGTTCGCCCTCGACGACGCCCGCCGGGCGGTGACGGCCACCCTCCCCGGCCACCACCGGATCAAAGCCGCCGGCGGAACGGCGAGTGCGGCCGTCGACTTCGCCGAGGCAGTCTGCGATCCCGGCGGCGAGTTCCCCTTCGGGGCGGTCGCCGCGAGTTTCGGCCCCGCGGCGGGCGACCGGCTCGCGCTCGCCCACGGCAAACCCGACGGCCGGCTGCTCACCCTCGGGCGGGGAACCGTGACCGACCTCGACGCCGACGGCTCGCTCACCCTCGAACGGCGGATGGGTGCCGGCGGCAGCTACGACGCGCTGGGGACCCCGAAGGAGGCCGGCGACGTCGCCGTCACGAAGCTCCGGGAGGGGCGGTGGTGGTATCCGACGACCTACCGGGACGCGGAGGGCTCTTCGAAGGGCACGTACGTCAACGTCTGTACGCCAGTGGAGCTGTTTCCCGACCGCGCCCGGTACGTGGACCTCCACGTCGACGTGATCCGCCGGCCCGACGGCGAGGTGGCGGTCGTCGACGAGGCGGAGCTCGCCGCCGCCGTCGAGGAGGGGCTGGTTTCGGAGCCACTCGCCGAGAAGGCCCGGAGCGTTGCGCGGGCGGTCGAGCGTGCGCTCTCGAACTGACTGACCGTCGGGCCGACAACGGATCGTGACACATATAAGGGGGGCTCGCCCACGTTCGTACGCGGAAATAGCACACGCGAGCGTGGGTAGCCAAGCCAGGCCAACGGCGCAGCGTTGAGGGCGCTGTCCCGTAGGGGTCCGCCGGTTCAAATCCGGTCCCACGCATCGCTTGCGCGGCCGGAACGGTCGCGAGACGCGAGGCGGCGAAGCCGCCGAGCGAGTCGATGCAGGTGATCTCCCTTCGCGGACATCACCCACGCACAACTTTCCGAGGGCTACACCGAAAAGCGGCGGCTCCGCCAGCAGGCGTCGGTTCCGAGACGTCGACGTCCACCACCGGAGAGCTCAGCTACCAGCACAGCCACCGGAGAGCTCAACCACCAGCACAGCCACCGGAGAGCTCAACCACCAGCACAGCCACCGGAGAGCTCAGCCACGAGAAACGTCGGCCACCCACAGGAGCGGCCCACCGGAGACGTCGGCCGACGCGAGGGGCGTCGGCCGCTTCGGGAGCCGTCAACCACCACCACGACGCCGTCGGGCGCCAGTACGGGGACGGATCCATCCCCTCGCGTCCACTCCGTCGACCACCTCACCACCCCGAGCAGTCGGGTGCACCGTCGGAGGACCTAACGGTTCACCAGGACTGATTGAGGTGTTTAAGACCCTCAGCCGTAGGTCGGCTCGTCCTCGGGGACGCCGTCCCGGTGGTTGACCACGCGTGCGAGCGTGAACAGCCCGTCGGAGAGCCGGTTCAGGTACTCGATCACCTGGGCGTTGATCGGCTCCTCGGCGGCGAGCGCGACGGCGCGTCGCTCCGCTCGCCGGCAGACGGTTCGGGCGTGGTGGAGTCCCGCGCCCCCCTCGCTCCCGGTCGGGAGGATAAACGACTGCAGTGGCGGAAGCTCCTCGTCGTGGGCGTCTATCCAGCCCTCGACCGTCTCGACGTGATCGGCCCGGACGACGGGGTCGTCCTCCTCGGGGTCCGGATTCGCCAGGTCCGCCTGGACGACGTGGAGGTGGTTCTGGACGCGCTCGAGCTGGGCATCGACGTCGTCGTGGCCGGTCGGCCGAACGGTGCCGACGAGCGCGTTGAGCTCGTCGACCGCACCGTAGGCCTCGATCCGGTGGCTCGCCTTCGAGACCCGGGTCATGTCGCGCAGGTCGGTCCGCCCCTCGTCGCCGCGGCCGGTGTAGATCGTCATGCCCACATCGAGGGACGGCCGGAACATATACCGACGGGTCGAGGGTCGACGGATCGACGGTCGACGGACGATCGCCGACGTGCCAGTCGTCCGGCCCACGGACGGGTGTGTACCGATCGCCAACGTGCCAGCCGTCCGGCCCACGGACGGGTGTGTACCGATCGCCAACGTGCCAGCCGTCCGGAAACCAGTATCTTAAACTCCGCCCGGAGCACAGTCCCGAACATGGCCATGGAACTCGAGCGGGAGTGTCCGTCCTGTGGCGCCGAGACGTTCTATCGGGCGGGGAGTACGACCCTCCACCTCGGCGAGAAGGTCAAGTGGCACTGCACGGAGTGTGAGTACGGCTTCGTGAAGATAAACGGAATCGACTCGAGCGAGACCCCCGCCTAGCGGCGCCGACGCCGGCGGTCGTCGAGCAGCCGCCGGCAGGCCGCCCCCGGCCCACCCTCGATCGGCCAGCCGCGGGTCCGCCACGCGGGCGGTTCGGGCTCGAACGCCGGGCAGGAGCCCGCACACTCCCGGGCCGTCGGGAGCCGCCCTTTCGCCCGACAGTACGGGATCGCGCCGCCGGGCGAGCGGAGCTCGAAGTGCCGACAGTCCGGCCGCATCGTCCGGTGGAACGAACGCCAGCCGCGTCCGTACGCCCGCTCGGCGATCTCCAGACGCCGGGTGGCCTTCCGGTCGGCGTCGACGTACTCGAAGCGCGCGGCCGAGGCGTCCCACCCCCCGCCGTCGGGTCGCTCCGCGATCAGCGTGCCCGGCTCGTCGACGGCCAGCCGCCGTGGGTACCACTCGACGGACGCCTCCAGACGTTCGGGCTCGAGGGTCACCACGCCGACCTCGACCGGCAGCCCCTCGAGCAGGGCGGGCTCGACGCGCTCGCCGGTCGGACGGGTGGCGACCCACACCTCGTCGGCGAGCGCTAGTGCGACGTCGTGTTCGAGCTGCTCGCCGAGACGCCTGGCCGCGGCCGCGTCGAGGTCGGGTTTGTTCTCGATCGCGACGATCCGGTCGACCCAGTCGGGGTAGGGCCACTTCCGGCGGATCTCGATCCGACCGCCGCGTTTTCGGCTCTCGAGGACCCCGCGGTCGACCGCCCCGTGGATCGACTCCCGGACGTACCGCCACGGATACGCCGGCTCCGGGAGGGCGTCGCGGTAGTACTCCCAGCCTGCGGGCGCGTGTCGGAGGACGTCGAGGGCGTCGCCGTCGAGGGGCTCCTCGCCGAACCGGGCCCGCTCGCGGAGGCCGTCCGGATCGCACTCGAGGACGACCGTGTCCCAGCGACGACGGCTCGTCCCGAGCTGTCGGGCGACGAGGACGGGGCCGGCCGCGTCGCCGTCGGGGGGCCAGCACCGTTCGGCCCACCGACAACACCGCAGCTCGAAGCCGAACTCCGGGAGGTCGGTCCAGTCTATCACTCGAGGAAGTAGACGGCGGCGGCTAAAAAGACTGCCCGACTGCACGCCGATCGAGTCGGTCGTGCCGACGGCTCGACGTCCGCCTCGTCGGCGGGCCGAGATCTGCCGTTTCGCCGGATCGGGGTCCGCCTCGTCGGCGGGCCGAGAACCCGATCAGAGCTCTTCTTCGGTTTCCAGTTCGTTCAGGTACTCGTGGGCCTCCTCGAGGATCTCCCGTGGCCCGTCCTGTGTGACGGTGTTTACCGCCTGCTCGTAGTCACGCCACTGCAGGTCCCGGTGTTCGTGTGAGAGCTCCGCGCTCGCCTCGAAGGATTTCGCGATGAACAGGTGGACCGTCTTGTGGATCGTCCGCCCGTTGGCCTGGAACACGTAGTCGTACTCCTCGCGAAAGCCGTCGATGAGTCGGAACTCCTCGATGCCCGCTTCCTCTTTCACTTCGCGGATAGCCGTCTGCTGTAGTTCTTCGCCTCCCTCGACGCCGCCCTTCGGGAACTCCCAGTCACCCGGGCGACTCTTGAGTAGAAGATACTCGCGCCGGCCCCGCGTGTCGCGAAAGAGGATCGCGCCTGCGCTCGTAGCTTCGACTGCCATTGTGCCACGTAGCGTATGCGTCGTTAAGAGAATATCGGACGCCGTCTCAGCAGATTTTTACCTCTCGGCCGTGCACAGTGAGCAGACAAATGACCTACGTCACCCGCCTCCGGCTGCAAAGCGGCGATCGCGACGCCCTCGACGCGGTCGTCGAGGAGATCAAGTCGGCGGCCGAACGGAAGGGCACGGCGCTGAAAGGGCCCCACTCCCACCCGCCACGGACTCTCAGCGTGCCACAGCACGCCCGGCTACACGCCGACGACGACCGCCGGTTCGACGACTGGGAGTACACCGTCTTCAGCCGGGCGATCGAGATCCACGGCCAAGACAGGCTCGCCCGGGAGATCGCCTCCCGGGAGTTCCCCGACTCCGTCCATATCGAGGCCGAAGTCGAGCTGGTCCACGGGATGGGACGGGGGTAGCCGGCGCCCGCGACGTCCTTCGTCCGGCCACGACGTACCCATTCGGCGGTAGCCGGCGCCCGCGACGTCCTTCGTCCGGCCACGACGTACCCATTCGGCGGTAGCCGGCGCCCGCG
>LFFM01001048.1_pt1 | contig 19671 bp, 23 predicted proteins | sample 643131 | NCBI WGS metagenome assembly LFFM01 (sample SAMN03777445, study PRJNA286221) | soda lake metagenome | biome: soda lake; feature: Kulunda steppe; material: water; isolation source: sample Tc-Br brine of Tanatar trona crystallizer | place: Russia: Kulunda steppe | collected 2011-07
CGACGTTCCTCGGCATCGTCCACCTGGTCGTCGAGTCGACCACGTTCTACGGCGCCGTCGCGAAGGGCGGCGCCGCGGCGAACCTCCTCACCGCCAACGAGGCGGAGTCAGCCGTCGACGACTACACGCTCATCTACGACCTCGACGAGGCGCCGGCGCGCCAGCTGGCCGAGCAATGGCCCTCACTTCCCGACGCGATTCAGGTATCGTCAGGAGAGGGAGAGCGGCTTCTCAGTGCCGCCCGTTACCGGGCTGGGTGGCACGGGCAGGGAGCGTCGGAGCGTCAGGAGCAGGCCCCGACGCGGCTCTACGACCAGCGTGGGGACGGCATCCGCGACGCGTCGCGTCTCGACGCGGTCCTCAACGGCGCCGACGACGCGGTGTGGCTGGTTCCAGCGATGGCGCTGACCGAATCTACTGGAGAGGCTGCGGTTGATCGCCAGGTGTCGTCGGTACCGACGACTCAGGAACTCGACTGTCAAAACTGTGGACGGGCGACCGACCATCGGTTCAAGACCCACGAGTCGGTCCCAGTTGAGGCGTGGACGGGACACCCGATCTGGGAGTGCCGGGTGTGTGGCTCGGCTCGCTACGGCCCCAGTCTCGAGTAGCCCCAGTGCTGAGCGTTGATTAACCAACACCCTGCGAGTACCGTCAAGGTTCGTTGGTTAAGGCCACGAGCTCCTGTAAGCCCGACGCCAGTCTGATGGAGAGTCTTTCCGCGCCAGCGAGCGGTGAGGCGCTTCCGATGGAGCAAGAGTTCAAACAAGGGTACCGGATGCATCGTATACTCAGCAATCTCAACCAACTCGACGTCGACCGATTGGACGACGCCGATCGAGAGCGAGTCGAGACCGCGAGAGACCTCCTGGAAGAGGTGAGCCTTCTCACGCGGCCGGGCGACGGAGCCCCCGGTTGCTGAGATAATAAGGGAACGCACGGTAGATTCTCGTAAAGAGTAATACGTCACTGAGGCTCAAACGGCCGTTATGGCCTTTCTGCGGCACCGTGTAGGAATCGAGGCCCGGGGTCGACGCTCAGGCTGCCATTGAGGAACCGCTGTGGAGCCCCTCACCGCCGAGGTACCGCTCGATCGCCGAGAGTACCGTATCTAGCGTCACCGCCAGCACCGCCCCCGGGACCGCGCCGGCGAGGATCATCGGTGGGTTCAGCGTCGTGATGCCGGTAACGACCCAGACGCCCAGACCGCCACCCCCGATGAAGTACGCAAGGTAGGCCGTCCCCACGGTTAGCACGGTCGAGGTCCGGATCCCGGCGAAGATCACCGAAGAAGCGAGTGGCAGTTGGATCTTCCGGAGGACCTCGAACTCGGTCATCCCCATGCCCCGCGCGGCCTCGACGGTCGACTCGTCGACATCCTCGATTCCGGTCACGGTGTTGATCAGGATCGGGAGGATCGCGTACAGCCAGAGCCCGACGAGCGACGGCCAGAAGCCGATCCCGAGGATCGGGAAGATGAGCGCGATGACCGCCAGCGTCGGGAGCGTCTGGGCAACGTTTCCGAAGTTCATTATGAGTGTCCGAGAGCGGTCGTTTCGCGTCGCGAGAATGGCGATCGGCATCGCGAACGCGATAGCACCCCCCACGGCGGCGAACACCAGGATCAGGTGTTGCTGGAAGAGTTCGAAGAACTCGTCGAGGTTGTTCTGGAAGAACTCCCAGCCCTCGACCCAGACGCTTCCCGGTACGAGCATGCTCGACCACTGTCTCATAGCTCCGTGGCCTCCGAGTTCGGTGTCTCCGCCGATGCCACGGCCCGGAGCGCATCCTCCGAGACGGTCCCGACCACTGAGCCGTTCTCGACGACCGGCAGCGTGTTGGTCTTTCGCTCCAGAAGTTTCGCGAACGCTGTTCGAGCATCGGCCGACGCTGCGACCGACTCACCATTGGCCACGCCGCTCGTGCCGGTCGCGGACGATCGCTGGTCCATCACCTCTTCGACCCGGGTCACCTGCAGGCGCTTGAACGTCCGATCGCCGCCAATGAACTCACGGACGAAGTCGTTCGCGGGGGATTCGAGGATCTCCTGTGGCGTCCCGTACTGGACGACCTCGCCGGTGTTGTAGATGGCGATCCGGTCGCCCATCTTCAGCGCCTCGTCGATGCTGTGGGTGACAAAGATGATTGTCGTATTGATCTGCTCTTGAATGCTCAGGAACTCGTCTTGCAGCGAATCCCTGGTGATCGGGTCCAGCGCGCCGAACGGTTCGTCCATCAACATCACGTCCGGGTCAGCCGCGAGCGCTCTCGCGACGCCGACCCGCTGGCGTTGCCCGCCTGACAGTTCCCGCGGATACTGGTCCCGGTACGTTGCCGGTGGCAGATCCATCAGGTCAAGCAGTTCGTCGACACGGGTGTCGATCTCGTCGTCGTCCCAGTTTTTGAGCTTCGGGACGGTCGCCACGTTCTCGCCGACGGTCATGTGGCCGAACAGACCGATCTCTTGGATGACGTAGCCGATATTCCTTCGCAGTTCGGTTTTCGAGAGTTCCGAGACATCGGTACCGCCGTGGTAGATAGCCCCCTCGGTGACATCCTCTAGTCGGTTCACCATCTTCATCGTGGTCGTCTTCCCACAACCGGAGGGGCCGACGAGTACGGTCGTCGTCCCCTCCTCGACCTCGAAAGAGATGTCCTCTACGGCGATTGTTTCGTCCGGATAGACCTTTGTGACGTTGTCGAATTCGATCATGGTTGTAGTTTCTGGACCAGCGGTGTGAGTGTCGAGCGGGTGAATCTGAGCGCGACGTTCGGTTCGACGTCTTCGCCGTTGCTGAGCTGGAAGTACTGTTCCAGCGATCCCAGCAGGTAATCGAGCACCAGCGCGAGGGTGGCGACGAGGATCGATGCAACGACGATCATCTGCGTGTCCGGCAACCGAATACCACGGAAGATGGGCTGTCCGAGCCCGCCGGCACCGATGAACGCGCCGATCGCGGCGATTCCGACCATGATGACAGTCGCGTTGCGGATGCCGGCCATGATGACCGGCAACGCGATCGGCAACTGAACCCGGCGAAGCCGCTGGAACGGCGTCATGCCGATCCCGGCGGCGACCTCGTTGGACGCCTCCGGCACCTCCGCGAGCCCAATATACGTGTTTCGCATGATCGGCAGTTGTGCGTACATCACGAGCGCGATCACGACCGGCGGGTAGCCGATGCCGACGATCGGGATCAGCAATCCGAACAGCGCGAGACTCGGAACGGTCTGGGCGATTCCGGCCAGCCACAGTACTACCGTCGCGGTCACGTCGTTGTACCGGATCAGGATTCCCGTGCCGACGCCGATCGGAATAGCGATCGCGACGGCTAACAGGACGATCTCGATATGTTCGAGTAGACGGATGATGAACTCCGACCCGAATCGTTCGAGGAACGAAAGATAACTATCGATCATGCGAGTGTACCCAATGCGGACCGGCTAAATCAGCCCCTCGTCTTCGAGGAACTCTCGGGCGAGGTCACGCGGGTTTTCTTCGTCTATGATCGCGCGCGCGTTGAGCGAGCGTATCCGTTCGGTGTCGAGGGCCGGTCCGATCTCATCCAGTGGCTCTTCGATCTCCGGGAACTCGTCCATTGTCTCACCGTTGACGAGTGGTGCCGGGTTGTAATCCGGGAAAAAGTTCTCATCGTCTTCGAGGACAACTAACCCGAAGTCCTCGATCTGTGGGTCCGTATTGTACCCGAAACTGGCGTCGGTTTCGGCTTCGTCCAGAACCTGATACTGGACACCGGTCTCGACGTTACGGGTGTCGATATCATCTTGCACGTCCGCGAACCCGTAATGTTCCCCGACCCCCGGCCATCCGTCCGATCGCTCCCGGAACTCGGCGTCCAGCGAGACCGTCGTGTCCCCGGGGTTCTCCTGTACGTGCTCGGCGAGGTCGGTGAGTGTCTCGATGCCGTTCTCCTCGGCCCAGTCCGGTCGGGCGACGAAGACGAACGCGTTGTTCAGCGTCGAACGTGCGAGGTACGAGTGTCCATGCTCGTTTTCGAAGTCCTCTCTCACCGACTCGTAGAGCTCCTCTGCGTCGAAAATGAACTCCTCGTTCTGTGGAGGAATGATCTCCCAGGCAGTCCCAGTGTACTCCCAGTAGATATCCACCTCCCTGTTGTCCAATGCCTCCCAGTTCTGGTTCGTCCCACCGAGGCGCGTCTCGTCCTCGACCGAGATGTCGGTGTTCTCTTCGATGGCTTCCATCGCCATGTACGCCAGGATGACGTGTTCTTCGAAGTTCTTCGAGCTGACTGCGATCTCACCGTCCTCACCGAGCAAGCCGGTGCAGCCTGCCAGGCTTGCCATACCGAGTCCACCGGCTACGGCACTCTTTTTGAGGAACGATCGTCTATTGTCTTGTGACGACATACCAATTCATCTATCCCTGCACCAGTTATTGGTGCTGGCAAACATAGTAGTTTGTTTATTATGTAAGGATAGATCATTCAGTTTCCGGCACCGGTCGGAGCAGCCAGTATCCGCCACACGTCACACTGTCTTGACAGACGCTACTCGGCCCGAACGACGACGGTTTCGATGTTTGAGTGAATCCCAGATGGACACCGATCTTCCCCGGGCATCTTGGGATATGCTCCCGTTGTTACGCATGTGATGTGCCAGGAGAGCACATGTTTTACCGAAGGCACATTATCACCCTCACCAACCGTAGTAGTATGACAGCCGAGGGACGGTCATGTTACGTCGGCGGTGAGTGGATCGCCCCCGACGGCGAACCGATCGAGGTTGAGAACCCAGCGACTGAATCGGTAGTCGAACGGCTCCCGTCTGCGACCCCGGAGACCGTCGCATGGGCCTGTGAGGCCGCCGCCGAAGCACAGACCGAGTGGGCACGCCGCACGGCCCAGGAGCGTGGCGATCTCCTGCTAGAAATCGGCGACGTGATCGATGAGAACGTCGACGAAATCGCCCCACTGCTCGTCGAGGAGCAGGGGAAACCGGTCAGCACTGCAGAGGGGGAGGTCGCCGCGACTGGGGATCTGGCCCGCTACGTCGCAGGCTGGGATCGACGGCTTGAAGGCGACATCGTTCCCAGCGACCGCGACCGCGAGTCGATCCACATCCGCCGGTATCCGGTCGGCGTCGTCGCGGGGATCGTTCCCTGGAACTACCCGATCGCGGTGCTCATGCGAAAGCTGCTCCCCCCGCTGGTCGCTGGCAACGCGGTCGTCTTGAAACCCAGTGAGGCGACCCCACTTTCCGCGTGTCGACTCGTCGAACTGCTCGACGATGCGCTCGATATACCGGACGGTCTAATCAATCTGGTCGTCGGCGGGCCGTCGGTGGGTGCCGCGCTGGTCGACGATCGGAACGTCGACATGGTGTCGATGACCGGCAGTACCGCCGCCGGCAAGGAGATTATGCGCTCTGCGGCAGATTCGCTTACCGACGTCAGCCTCGAACTCGGTGGGAAAGCGCCCGCGATCGTCCTCCAGGACGCGGATATCGAGGACGCCGTCGAGCACATCCTCACCGCCCGGATCACGAACACCGGGCAGGTCTGCACCTGTGCCGAGTGCGTATACGTCCACGAGTCGGTCGCCGAGGAGTTCATCGAGCAGTACACCGACGCGATGGCGGCAGTCGAAGTCGGCGCGCCCGGCGACGACCCTGAGATGGGCCCGCAGGTAAGTGCTGCCGAACGCGAGAAGACCGACAGCGCAGTCCAGAGCGCGGTCAAGTCCGGTGCGACGGTCCGCTATGGGGGCGGCCGCCCGGAGGGATCGACGTTTGAGACGGGCTACTGGTACGAACCCACCGTCATCGCCGATGTCACCCAGGATATGGACGTGATGCAGAACGAGGTGTTCGGTCCTGTCATGCCGATCGTCACGGTCGACTCCGCGAAGGAAGCGGTCGCGTACGCCAACGAATCACGGTACGGGCTCTCCTCGTACGTCTACACGAACGATTACGGGACGGCGATGCGGATCGCTGAGGATTTGGAGTACGGCGAAACGTACATCAACCGGACGCTCGGCGAGTCCTGGCAGGGGTATCACACCGGGTGGAAGGAATCCGGCCTCGGCGGCGAGGACGGTAAGTACGGCGTCCGCAGCTACACCAAACAGAAGACAATCTACCACAACTACGACCAATGAACCGCGCCGCAGTACTCACCGAGTACGATGCACCGCTAGAGATCCAGGAGATCGAACCCCGGACGCCGACTGCCGACGGTATCGTCGTCGATACGGAAGCCTGTGGCATCTGCCGGAGCGACTGGCACGGCTGGAAAGGCCACTGGGAGGGGACGCCACCGCTGGGCCACGTCCTCGGGCACGAACCTGCCGGCCGTGTCGTCGAAGTCGGCGACGAAGTCGAGGAGTTCCGCGAGGGGGATCGGGTCGCCGTTCCCTTCATCAACGCCTGCGGGGGCTGTCCCCACTGCTGGAGCAACCACTCACACCTCTGTGACGACGGGCTCAGCCTCGGATTCAGCCCCGAACTGCCGGGCGCGTTCGCGACTGAGTTCGCGCTCCCGAACGCCGACTTCAACGCGATGCACCTACCAGACGGGGCCGAACCGGTCGAGGTCGCGGCGCTGGGCTGTCGGTTCGCGACCGCCTTCCACGGCCTCTCCCACCGCGCCGACGTGGAACCGGGCTCGTGGGTCGCCGTCCATGGCTGTGGCGGCATCGGCCTCTCGGCCGTCCACGTCGCCGATGCCATCGGAGCGCGTGTCGTCGCGGTCGATCTGAACGAGGACGCCTTGGCGATGGCCGAAGAGCTGGGCGCGGACGCCACCGTTAGTGCCGGCGAGGTCGATGTCGTCGAGGAGGTCCACGCGATCACCGACGGCGGCGCAAGCGTCTCCGTCGACGCGCTGGGCATCGAGGAGACCTGCACCAACTCGATCGCTTGCCTCGGACTGGTCGGCCAGCACGTCCAGATTGGCATGACAACCGGCGACGGCACCCTCCCGGTTGACATCGACGATATCGTCAACCGCGAACTCGAGATCTACGGCGTCAAAGGAATGCCGCCGAGCCGTTACGGCGAGATCCTCGAACTCACCGCCGCCGGGGATCTCGACCCCGGCAAGCTCGTCTCACAGACCGTCCCCATCGAACGAGTCTCCGAACGGATCGCCGCGATGGACGACTTCGGCACCGTCGGGATCGAGGTCGTTGACGAGTTCTAAGCGGCGGCTATATCCGAACGGCGAGCCACGATACTCTCTATTATCGTTGCTTTGGCCCGTCTGACGGGCTCTTCAACGCTTGTTCGAAATATTCCGAATGTGCCGAACGGTAGGAAAGAAGTAGGTTACTCCACCCGCGTCTTCTCGACGACGTCCCAGTCGATCTCGACGCCGAGACCCGGTTCGGAGGGAGGTTTCACCGCACCGTCCTCCGCGACGATCGGCTCTTCGAGCAGGAAGTCCCGGCTGTCGGGCACCCAGCCCGGTGGCTCGATCGGGTACTCACACCAGCGAGCGCTCGTGCAAGCGAGCATGTGGACGTTGGCGACGAAGCCCAGCCCGTCGTTCCACGTGTGGGGCGCGAACTGCAAGCCGTGGGTGTCGGCCATCGCGGCGACCTTCGTGCCGCCGAGGATACCCGTCGCGAGGACGGCATCGGGCTGGAGGACATCGAGCGAGCCCTGCTGGACGAACTCCCGGAAATGGTGCATCCCGTTGTTAAACTCGCCACCGGCAATGGGCACGTCCGTCTTATCGCTGAGGCGGGCCAGCCCGCGATAGTCGTGCCGATCCAGCGGCTCTTCGAGCCACGCGACGTTTCCGATCTTCTCTAGCTGCCGGGCGACATCCAGCGCCTGCCGGAACGACCACCCCTCGATCTCGACCATCGGGACGTTCCAGCCCATATTGGCGTCGAGCATCAGCGTCAGGTCGGGATACTTCTCCCGGATGCGACGCATCGTCTCTAAATCCGGGTCGGGATCCTCGCCGTGACAGCGGAGCTTCACCGCCTCGAAGCCCTCGTCGACGCGGTCAGTGACGTACGCTAGGCGCTTGTCGGTGGGCTGTCGCTCGGCCGTGCTTGCGTAGGCGCGGATCGGATCCGGACTGCCGCCCAGCAGTTCGTATATCGGCTTGCCGGCATCCTTGCCGACGATGTCCCAGAGCGCGACCTCGAAGTGCCACGGCCGGGGTCCCCAGAGGTTCAGCGGCTCTAATTTCTCGATGATACGTTCGACTTCACGGGGGTCCTCGCCGAGCAGGAACATCTCGGCGAGTTCGAGATAGTCCATTCGGCCAGCAAAGCCCGACGCGGTCGCGTGGCCGGTGATCCCGGTGTCGGTTTCGATCTCGAAGAGCACGACCTCGTGGGTGTCCTGCTCGTAGCCGGGCTTCCAGGCGGGCTCCCAGCTGTCCTCGAGGTCGTACCGCAACTGGTACTGGTTGACGTCTGTGATCTCCATATGTGGTGATGGTGTGGTGGGGTAGTATGCGTAGCGGCGCGTTAGCGTCCCGGTCAGTCCTCGCGGAACGCGGGCGGGTCCTCGGGAATCTCGGTAAGTACGGCGCTATAATCCATGTACGCACGGAACTCCTTGATCTTCCCGTCCTCGAAAGTCATGATATCGGTCAGGCCGACCGACTCGAACTCACGGCCCTCGACCGTCGAGCCGTCGAGCAGTCCCTCACAGACCACGGTGTCGCCGTCCTGGTAGAAATTCTGCATCCGGTGGGCACCGCCGGTAAAGAACTCGGAGTTGGCCTCGTAGAACTCCCTGATCGCCTCCTTGCCCCGAACCACTCCCTTTCGCGAGGAGTGCAACACCGGATCGTCGTGGTACAGTTCCATGACCTCGTCCGTGCCGACCTCCGCGCTATCCATCAGCTCGAAGTATCGCTTTGCGGTCTCGACGCTCATTACGATCAGTCGATTCTCCGGGGTTCTGCATACCAGTTCGGGCGAACATGGCACCGAGTATAAGAGGACCGGGGAGTCCGTAGCTGGGAGGTCAATCCGCTGTATTGGCGGACACCTGTGCGATCCCGAAAACGAGGCACATGATCGCGAACACACCCACGTTCACGGCGAGAAAGCCCCGGATCAAAAGCGAGACTATTTTGAGAGAGACGAGCAAGACGCCAGCAACCGCCAGTATCCCTTCGACAGACAACAGTACCACAGCCCCCATGAGATCCCAAGCAGACACACGATCCGGAGCCTGGTCGATCCGGTCGATAACCGCCTCGAACGCACCGAAACTTTCGGGCGCGAACGTCAACAACAACCGCCGACTGAGGGCGACCCCGTCACTGGAGTATGAGATCCAACACAAGATCAGCCCGCCGATCCGGACGGATCGATATCCACGAATCTTCGACAGTGGAATTGGACAGACCACTGTCTCTAGTGACGGTTCTGCTGGATCTATCCGACCCCTCGTCCCGAAGCCAAAAACGACGATCGTCCAGCGGGAACCGAACGGGGTAGACCGTTTTCGATCGGTCCCCCCGTGATCACCAGCGGAGCGGTATATCGGAAACGGAACTCCAAGTCGTCTATTTCGTTCAGCAGTGCCGCGGCCACCGGTACGAACAGCAGCGCGAGCACCATCGTCAGGATCCCACCGAGAAAGCCACCATCGACGATCTCAGACGGAATCGAGGTACTCACAGCGTATAGCCCGATGGTACCGATCGAAACGACACCTGCGAGAAACGCGTAACTGCCGGAACGGATGAGCCGGAAGTTCGTAGCGTCGGTCCGCCACTCGATCGTGTGTCCCGACACTGGTAGACTGGACAGCCGTGGTTAAATTAAACCTTTCTCCGCCGCACATTTCGTCGCCGCTACCGATCAATCCGCGCGCAAACGTTCTTGATTTGCGTGTAGCTCTCGATTGCCGCCAGCCCCTTCTCCCGGCCGAAGCCGCTCTTTTTGAAGCCACCGAAGGGCGTCTCCTCGCCGCCGGCGAACCACTCGTTGACGTAGATCTGCCCGGCGTCGACGTCCCGGGCGAACCGGTGAGCGCGCTCGATGTTCTCAGTGAACACGCCGGCGACGAGGCCGAAGTCGACGTCGTTGGCAAGTTCAATCGCCTCCGTCTCGTCCTCGAAAGTGATGACACTCAGGACGGGGCCGAAGATCTCCTCCTGGGCGATGCGCATATTGTTGTCGACGCCGTCGAAGATCGTCGGCTCGACGAAGTAGCCGTCGCGGGCGACCGTCTCACCGCCAGTGACCGGCTCGCCGGCCTCCTTCTCGCCAAGCTCGAGATACTGCTGTACCTTATCGTACTGCTCCGCGGAGACCAGCGGACCCATATCAGCATCGTCGACCCCGGTGCCGATTTCCAGGGACTCGGCGTGGTCGATCAGTTTCTCGACGAACTCGTCGTGAACGTCCTCGTGGACGAGCAGGCGCGAGCCAGCCGAACAGACCTGGCCGGCGTTCGCGAATATCCCTTTCGCAGTCTCCTGGACGGCGGTTTCGAGGTCGGCGTCGTCATAGACGACGTTGGGACTTTTACCGCCGAGTTCGAGGTGGACCTCGGTGATGTTCTCGTGGGCCTCCTCGGCGACCGCAATCCCCGTCGGTACCGAGCCGGTGAAGCTGACGCCGTCGATGTCCTCGTGCCCTGCGAGAGTTGCCCCCGCGACCGAGCCAAACCCAGGGACGACGTTCAGCACACCGGGCGGGAAACCGACCTCAATCGCCAGCTTCGCAACCTCAACGGCAGTGATCGGCGTCTGCTCGGCGGGCTTGACGACGCAGGTGTTGCCCGTCGCCAGCGCCGGCGCGACGCTCCGGCCGAAGATGTTGGTCGGCAGATTCCAGGGGATGATCTGGGCGGTGACGCCCAGCGGCTCTTTGATCGTGTAGTCGACGTACTCATCGGTCAACGGAATCGAGTCGCCGTGGACCTTGTCCGCTGCGCCGGCGTAGTACTCGAAGTACCGGGCAGCGGTTTCGACGTCGGCCCGTGCGTGGCTGATCGGTTTGCCGTTGTCCAGCGTTTCAAGCGTCGCGAGCCGTTCCTGGTCATCACGGATCGCTCGCGCGAGATCCAACAGGAGTCGTCCTCGCTCCTGCGGCGGTGTCGATTTCCAGTCCGGAAAAGCTTCGCGGGCCGCCTCGACGGCCTTCTCCACGTCTTCCTCGCCCGCTTCGGAGACCTGGGCCAGGGGGTTGCCGGTCGCCGGATCGACGGTCTCGAACGTCTCTCCGGACGTCGCTTCGGCTGGTTCACCGTCGATGACGAGTGGATACTGCTCGTCGACCGCGGAATCGTCTACCATGTACACCTGTACGGCCCGGTACGTGGAAGGTGATTCGGGCGAACATGGACCGACGTTTATTACTACCGAGGACCGAATGGCCGGGGTAAATGCCCTGAAAACCGGAGCTGAGGGCAGTTTAGAGCGTTCAGGTCCACCCGTACCTTTAAACACGCAGATGGCCACAATACGTGCAACGCTCCAATGGGTCGCCAGCATTCATGTTGAACGTAAAGATCAGCGTCGAGTACGAGAACGACTGGACCTCCGAGCTTGCCCCGTACGACATCTCGGGACAGTTTCTGGCGTCGACTTACCGCGATCGTCGGTATCTGGGGTTGTTCGCGATCGATGTGGTCCGGTCGGAGTTCGAGGTGGTACTGGAGACAATCCGGAACCACGAGACGACCGAGTCGGTTACGATCGTCGAATCCTACGAGAATCAGCCTGGGAACCGCCGGTCAGCGACGCTGTTGTTACACTCGACGTATATGGAGTACACCCCCATGCAGATCCTGCTCTACGAGGGGTATCTCCCCTTTGGCGCCTTTGGTGAACTCGAACACGGGACCATGTCGTTCGACCTGCTCGTCGAGGACCGCAAGGAGATCTCCGATGCGGTCACCCTGCTTCGGGAGTTCGGCACCGTCGAGGTCGAACGGATCTCCCGGGAGTTCCGCCGTCAGACCTTCCCAAGCATGACCGAGTGGACGGAGCTGCTAGAGGCGATCCCGACCCGGCAGCAGGAGCTGTTGCAGGTGGGCCTCGAACTGGGCTACTACGATCTCCCCCGCGGAGTGACCTTGCAGGAGTTGGCCGACGAGATCGGCATCGCGAAGACAACCGCCTCCCAGCATCTTCGGAAGGCAGAGGCCAATATCATCGAGTTCTTCGTCCGCTACCTGAAACTCCACGGCTCGGGCTGACGGCCGGCTTGGGGTGGATCCCGTTCGCTCATGTCAGTTTCCGACAGCCGCCTGTGGGACGACGGTCACGGGGATCCGTGCGCCGAACAGGACTCCCTGTGCCATGCTCCCGAAGGTCGCTTTTCCGACCGGACTGCGCTTGCGGCCGAACAGGTAGATGCGGTCGATGTCACGTTCCTCACACGTTGTGAGGATGGTCGCTGCGGGGTCGCCGTCGTGGACCTCCCCCACAACCTCGAACGCGAACCCAGCGGCCTCGAAGATGGACGAAATACCGGCTTCCCGAGACTTATTTTGAGCAATAATATCTGGGTTTAAAGGCAGTTCACCATGCATCGAGTCGGGGTTGGAGGTCTCCGACAGCCGCTCGGTGGACCCCTCCGTACTCTTCGATTCAGCCTCGAACGTCTCTTCACTTCCCGTCGCTTGCTCCCTAACGGTGACCTGTGCCCCGAGGGACTCCACTTCGTCTTCATGAAACGGATACATCAGTACGACGAACGTGTCGTCCGGTGATTCTATCCGATGGACGGTCTCCCCCACCGCCCGGGTCCAAGGGTGAAACTCTTCGATCGGAACGAGGATGGTTTCTGTCACTGGAATATCGCCTCGGTTGCTACGGATCGTTTCTCCAGCAGTGTCCCACTGGAGGTAGCTGATCGGCTCACTCGTGACCCGACACAGGCAGCGGGTCATACGGTGCTTCGAGGTACTCCATCTCGGAGTCGCTCAGGTCGATCTCCAAGGCCTCAACGGCCTGGTCGACGTGCTCGACGGTACTCGCCCCGATGATCGGAGTGTCGACCCACTCCTTGTGGAGGAGCCAGGCGAGCGCGATCTGTGGCATCGTCACGCCTTTTTCCTCGGCGATCTCCTCGACGCGAGCGTTGATCTCCGGGCCGCCCCCCTCACGGTAAGGATACGAGTGTGCCCACGGATCGCTCTCCCCGCGAGTGGTCTCCTCGAACTCATCAAACGGCATTGCCAGGTTACCACGCGCCAGCGGGCTGTAGGTCATCACGCCGACATCCTTCTTCTGACAGTACGGGAGCATTTCGCGTTCCTCCTCACGGTACAGCAGGTTGTAGTGGTTTTGCATCACGTCGAACCGGGCGATATCACGTCGCTCGCTCGTGTGTATCGCCTCTGCCAGCTGGTGAGTCCACGTCGAACTGATGCCCGCGTAGCGGGCTTTTCCGCGCTCGATCATGTCGTCGAACGCCTCGAGACTCACCTCGATCGGCGTGTCGTAGTCCCACCGGTGTGCCATGTACAGGTCGACCGTCTCGACCCCCAGTCGATCGCGACTGGCGTCGAGTTCCTGCTCGATCGTCTTCCGCGAGAGCCCGCCGGACTGGCGGTTCTCCTCATCGATCTGGTAGTAGCATTTCGAGGTGACGACCATCCGATCGCGGCGACCCTGAAGTGCTTCACCCAGGATACGCTCACTCTCGCCGTTCGAGTAGAGGTTGGCGTTGTCGAAGAAGTTGATACCGTGATCGATCGCCCGCTCGATCACTTCCAAGCTCTCTTCCTCGTCGAGAATCCACTCGCGCCAGTCACTGCTACCGAAGCTCATGCAACCCAGGCAAAGCCGACTCACTTCGAGTCCTGTCCGACCCAGTGTCGTATACTCCATATGAATGAAACGCTCTCTCCTATCGAAATAAGTCTGCGGTGGGCCATGTTCGGGTTTATTTGTTACGGCTCTATTGAATCACTGGACGGAGTCAGTGTGGGTCGGTAAATCAAAGGAGTTGAAGCGGTTCAGTAGCGGTTTACATGAACCTTACCACCCGCTTCACTGAACTAGTGGTGTAGTTGGCCAAAAGTTATTGCAACGATCCTGACGAAGCTGCCGCTCCGGAAGGTGGCGGAAGCTTCGCAGAGTACGCGATGATTTCGTTACACGGCCTGCGGATTTTCCTTGATGAGACCTTCGAGATGATCGTTGACCATCTCGAAGTGATGCCGCCCATTTTGGAGATCATCGGCCTTGAGCCCGACAATCTCCCGCGTCCATATACATTGAATGAGTGGCTTGATAAGATCGTGGTGCAGGTCTGGCGAGTGCAGCTGCGTCGCTCGGCGCAGTTGCACGACCCATCGCCACACGCCGCCGTTGACGCAACCTACTACGAGCGGTCACCGGTGAGAGGCTGGCGCGCGTCGGAACAGGTCATCAGCACCGACGAGCGTCAGAGTGGTTCAGATGCATATGGTCATCTACGCGCTCGTAGAGGCACCGGCAGAAAATAAAGCATTAGCTGCAGGAAAGGCGATGTTCAATCGGCTGGTTGGCGCTGATCCGCATTCTTGCGCAGTAATCGACTATTTTGTGACCTTCAACGAAGAGGACACGACAGCGCGGGGAAGGCGCGAGGGGGTGAGCTCCCGACTGCAGCCCCCGTCGACTCCGATGGCGGCCAGGATCTCCTCGAGCGTCGCTGGGACGCGACAAAGGAAGAATTCGGGCGTAATCTCGACCGGGTGAAAGAGGCCATCGACGAGCTCTCCGACGAGGAGATCATGCGCGAGGAGGGCCTCGCCCGACACGCCTTCCACAAGGTCGGAGCGTACGACGGCTCGACGATCTTCCTGTACAGCGAACACGGGACCGGACTTCGCCACCGTGGACAGGTGGATCGACTCCGCGAGGAAAGTGAGGAACTCTGGATCGTGCCCGTTGACGTCCACTTCTGAAAAATGCCCAAGATCACCAACTGACGACGCGAGAGCCGCTCGCCGACACTCGCGTATCGGAACACCGAGACCGGTGCGCGAGCCGTCTTGCACCGAGCGCCGGACTCCTACCGGTACAAATGGCGTGGCGCAATCCTCGTCGACGGCTACCCTGTATGGTCGCGGGGATACGAGACGAAGGACGCAAAATCGTTCCCTGACGCGCTCCGGAAGCGGCCAACGCCGGAATTGAGTTGTCCCGAGTGTCCGAACGACGACGTTCGCGTCGGTGAGAAAGCAGCAGACGGCGCGAAAGTACAGCGCTGGTTCGACTGTCACGACTGCGGGTACGAAACGCCCTCGCGAATCGTGTACGGCGCCGAGCGCTGATTGGTGGGAACGTATCTTCGGTGACGTTTATTTTCGGCCGGAATGGGTGGCCCGTCTCAATTGGGCCAGATCCACAGATGAGTCTGGAAGTCATCGACCGCCACAGCGAAGCACTATTCGAGTTCCTCTGGTGTCCGGTCTGCGGGCACAAGGTATTCAGTCACATTCCCTTCGAGGGAGTGTTCTGCAAGAACTGCAATACGCAGGTCAAACTGCAAGAGTCACGGGAAACACGCGGCTACGAAGAGGCCGTTCTCGCCTGCTTCAATACCGCCACGACCTGGAATATCCAAGTCGACGAGAAGCTGCGTCGTGACCTGCCTGACGGCTCGGCACGGGCGAAAATCCTCGGCGCGCCGGGAGACTACGAGGTCGACTGGTGGAGTCCGAAGCCGGATGAGGACTGGGAGCCGGTCGAGCGCGGCGAGTTCGACGACGTCGAAGAGCCAGACGAGGTGTCACATCTCGCGTAGTCGGCTGTCGAATCCTTCAAGAAACCACTGGTAATCGAGTGTTTCTCTGAATAATCACACTCAACTTTATCATCGTCTGTTGTCTCCTCTCGACAATGTCGGATAGACAATCGAAAGAGGAAATCTGGGATGAGTGGGTGCGGAGGACAGTTCTCCCAGATATCCAGTCGGATGCGTCCCCTGATCCAGTGTCAATGGTTGATGCCAGCAGCTCGGAACTATCGATGACCGACAAGTACGATACGTATCGCCTGGGTCGGGGGCGTGGTGACTATCTGTATATGTTGTACCTCCTTGATGAACCCGCAGACGGACCCTCCGACGTGATTCCGGTGTACATCGGGGAAACGAGCAACGTCGCGAGTCGACTGATGGACCACTTCAAAAAGCTCCGAGACGCCCTCCCCATTTCGGAGTGGAAAGACGATGGGTCGTGGGGCAGTTACGGGAAGTACGACCACATCGCGACCGTCTATGAAAAATCGGCGTCACAGCTGTACGCGTGGGTAATCAACGTCGACGATCTGGAGGCAGGTCCGTACGGATATCCGACGTACCGACACGAACTCGAGGGGAAGCTGGTCGGGCTCGTTCACTCGCTGCCGCGATTCGACTGCGTCTTCACCAACCGCGACTTTGTACCGAATCGCGTTGCTCACGAGATGGGGCAAGTAGGTCCAGAATGGGTTAATAAGGACTACAATTCGTTGAACGAGGAAGCAGCGCATCTCGCTGAACAGCCCGTTGAGAAGTCGGTCGCACAGAGTAAGACCGAACTGTGGTACGAGTGGGTTGAGAAGACCATTTGTCGAGACATCAACGATCCCGAAGAGGCAGATCCGATACCGCTCTTCGAGACTGACGAAGACCCCGTTGTCGAGACGAAGACGCTCGGCTCCTCGACAGTACTCAAGCGAAGTGATGCCATTGACGAACGGATTCGTCGAGAGGGAAAACGATGTGTTCACAGGAACGGCGTGGAAGACGGAGAAAGTGGCGTGCTCTACGTCCTGTTCCAACTCGCTTCTGAGAACCCGTCCCCGACGGAGGTTATCCCACGATATATCGGAAAAGGTGAGGCCTACGGAAAAAAGAACGAACTGAGCGCTAACTTCCAGGAGATCGCGAAAGACCGGAATGGAACGCGGAGTTTTGCCCGTTGGGGCGACGGGAGCTACTGGCATGTAGGTGAACTCTCGGAGACTGTCTTCGGTGAGGAATCGAAGAAACTCAGTTGGGCGAGCGAACTCTTCGAACAGGGGACCCGCCGTCTCAAACAACAGACGTACCTGTGGATCCGGGCATGGGATCCGGAAACGTATCCAGGGCCGTACGGCCATCCAGCGTATCTTGCAGAAGTTGAGCCGCTACTGGTCGGGCTCGCATACGAGGCGTGGCCCGATCACCTTCTCAACCACAACGAAGTCCCCAGTGACGCACCGGCAAACAGCCGCGAGTTCGAATTTCGACCTGTCGAAGATAAGCGATGAGTGGCTTCCCCGAATCTTAATTGCAAGTGATTAGGCGTCGCAGGACGACAGGATTCGCTTCATGAATGATTTCAAGACCCTGTAGACGATCGACCCGTTGTCGGGGTGTCAACCCATGCCAAGGAATCATTTTCCTCTGTGTTAGGGAGTGGTGGGAAACCAAACAGGATCGGCTGGCCAAATTCAGTCTCTGTTTTTCGCCCTCGAAGGGGTGGAGGGCTACCAAGATGGAACAGTCTACAAGTCCCGAACGGAGTAGCGACGAGTTTCCACCTGAAAAGCGTCTTGAAGCACCGAATCACCGACTGCTCAAGGCAGGGATCGTGACGATTCCCGATATGGAGACCCTTCAGGAGTGTGTTGCCTACGAGAACACCCACCAGAACCGAACACAGATTCTGCGCCGGCTCAAGTGGAGAGCTGAAGAACTGCGCGAGGAAGAGAAGTGATCGTCCCTGTTAACCAACAATCAGCGCACGATATTCAATTGTTGGTTAACCAGATGCACTCGGACATTTTTGTGCCCCCGAGAGGGCGAGGGCTCTTTCGAAAGCTCTCAGAGGTGACTTCCAGTGAGTCAACAACAGAGTCCCAACAACGTCTCGATCGACGAAATTCCAGTCGAGATCGCCACCACGCAATCAGACACCGTCGAACCCGACGACGTCCCCGGGGAAATCGAGTCCATCACCCGAGGGCTCGCCAGCGAGCACCCGCCGACGAATCCCATAGTGGTTCTCAAAGCGGCTCGCTGGTGGTATCTCCACGGAAAAGGCGGGTCCGATCCCGCCTTCCAATGGGCCATCGAGTGGGCGCGGCACCTCGCGGCCGACACGCCCGGCGACGTCGAGCGCTTCGACGACTTCCTCGAGTACCTCGTCACGGTCGGCTTCGCTGACGAAAAGGCAGCGCTTCGCTAATCAGAACTCGTAGTAGGCGACATCCTCAGCCCCGCAGCTTGGGCACTTCGTGGCGTCCTCTGACAGTGTCGTACCACAGTTTCGACACTCCCACAGGATCGATGGCTGTCCATCGACGGTTCCACGGAGTGCACTCAAGAGCCCCATGTTGGTTTATTTTGATGACCGCATGGTTCTTAATTTCACCCCCCAGATAGCCACCCTAATTTAAATCTCTGGTACAAAGGGGTGTTTTTTTGCGCCCCTGAAGGGTGCGGCGCGGTCTGAACTGCCGCAGTCGCCGTAAACTCAATCTGGTGAATACTATGTCCACAACCAGTGACTCGTCGGTCTCTTTCGAGCAGACCGACACACGATCCAGCGAGATGAACAGCACCATCGAACAGTGGATCGACGAGCTCGTCGCCGGCGTCGACGACGCGCAGGCCAGTGCGGAGTTCCAGGAGTGGCTCGACATCCAGAGTCGCTTCCACGACTACTCGTATCGGAACACGCTTCTCATCAAGCGCCAATGTCCCGAGGCAACCCGGGTGGCGGGCTACCGGACATGGCAAGAGGAATTCGACCGGCACGTCGAGGAGGGCGAGTCGGCCATCTGGATCTGGGCGCCGATTATCGCAAAACAGTGTCCGGAGTGTGAGAACTCACCGAGTTACCACGAGAACAGCGACTGTGAGTACGACGAGACGCCGCCTGAAGAGTGGTCGAAGGGGCTCGTTGGATTCAGACCCGCACCGGTGTTCGACGTCTCCCAGACCGATGGTAAGCCGCTTCCCGAACTCGACACGGAAACAACTGGTGACGCCGGCAACCTCGTTTCCCAGCTTACTGAGGCCGCTGATGAGCTCGGTGTGACAGTTCGGATCGTTCCAGAAGAGGAGTGGGCCCATGGCGAGGCAAAGGGCATCTGCGAGCAGCTGAGCCTCGTCGACGTCCAGCCGCTCGTCGAGGTGCGTGATCGGGAGAACGAGGCCGACCTCGCGCGGACGCTGATTCACGAGTACGCCCACGCTCTGCTCCACTTCGACGTCGACGACGACACCGAGCGGGCAAAACGCGAAGTCGAGGCCGAGGCGGTCGCCTACGTCGTCGGGCGGTACTGTGGATTAGATACCAGCGGGTCGGCGTTCTACCTGGCCGCGTGGGAGTCGGACGATCCTGAAGTTGTTCGCGACCGGCTCGGACGGGTCAGTTCCACAGCAGAAGAGCTCATCGACGTGCTCGAGGACGGCGTCTGAATCTTAATCAACGTACGGTTCCATATCCCGATTCTGTTGGTTGATTCTGCTCGTCTCCGCCGTCCGCGGCAGTCGCAAGGCTAAAGCAGGCCCGTGTTTATACTCTATGTAAGAAACGCAGGTATGGGCACCATAGAACAAACGCAAAATATACGCCAGGGTCTCTCGACTCGAGAAAGTCGACTTCTTGCACGACTCGCTGGCGCGGGTCACCAGATCATCTCCGTCGACGACATCGAGACGACGCTGGAGGTCCCCCCAAACACCGCCCGCGAGATCGCCTCCCGGCTCACCGAGAAGGGCTGGCTCGACC